>SL_3KL_010_SEDDRAFT_10000827_pt1 | contig 27081 bp, 20 predicted proteins | sample SodLakKL_010_SED_2_FD_10381 | JGI IMG/M metagenome (IMG submission 10381) | reverse complement strand
GGTATTGCTTCTCAGATACTCGATCCCGCTGAATGTCTCTCGAAAGTAAACACCATGCTCATTCCCGAAAGCGACCTGAGCACGTTTGTGACCATGTTCTACGGTGTATTGGACATAAAGAGCGGCGTCATTCGGTATAGTAACGGCGGGCACAACCTTCCGTATCTGGTACGAAATAACTCGACGGTAGTGCAAGTCGAAAATACCTCCGGTATATTGCTTGGTAAGATCGAACCGATTGAATTTGAGACAAAACAAATACAATGCTGTTCGGGAGACAGGATTGTACTTTATACGGACGGTGTTACCGAAGCGATGAATGAATCGAACGATATGTATGATGAAAATCGGCTCGTTCAGTATCTTAAGAGTCATCAAACGGGCGATATCGATAAACTTGTCAAAGGAATAATCGTCGATGTGCTTAAATTTATGGGTAAAGTAAATCAATCCGATGATGTTACGTTATTGTCGCTTGAGTATTGCGGAGCGGCAGAGAAGGAATAATTCTCGACCGGAATTTCGCAGATACGGGCCCGATCAGTGCCAGTTCCTTGACACCCCGACTGACGAATCCGATAACCCACTTCCGCCGGAATCCCTTCTCCTTATGATCGCCCTTACTGAATTACGACAAAATTACGAAACGATGCGGTTACGCGGATACGATAATGTGCGCAGACATATCGGAGTAACCACTTTTTCCATTGTGGAGACCAATGGGAATTTATTGGGAAAGCTGATAATTTTATCAGAAAATACCGAGAACCCAGCACACAAATCGCTGAATTTTGTGAGATGTGATGATATTATGCGAAAAATTAAATTTCTTTAATGATACCCATTATATGATATTTTTAATAGTCTATAGCCTGCTACTCTTTATTTCGAATATATAATTGATTATATTTTTTCATTGCTTAGGACTATAATAGTAGTAGAGTATTTCGCATGTCACGATCTAAACCCTGAAAATGAGACGTTTTTTGTTATAGATGATTAATACCGGGCCGTTACAGAAAAAAGTAGTTGGTAAATCTTTATATTAACCAGAAGGGTAGTTCTATGCCCGAAGGCATGTCGCTATCGAATTTTATCGGTTTGAGTACCGATAAAAGGCATACGTTATCGAGACACGAAATCTATGCCGGTGATATGGTGTATGTAAAAACGATTAACTCAGTGTATACTCTCCATGCTCATCGTAACGGATCGTTTTCGGTCTCTGGTGGATGGTTTGATCAACGAGGTATATCGCCATTTGTGACCAGCATTAACGGGTGTACGCTCGGTGGCAGTATCATCAATATTACCGCAATAGCAACATGCGGATTATGTATAGAATTCGGCAATTCGGTGAGAACAAGTTTAGTACGAAAAATTATACTTATTCGGCATTGTATCAAGAATTAAGATAATTCCGTATAGAGCACGTTTTTACATATATATTTTATACAATCAGGAATCTATTTGGCAATAAAAGAGGGCCATCTATGAGCCAACGCGCTATAAACGGTATTCAATTATATCATCGCCGGCTTCGATATAATATTTTATTTGAGATGCTCACCGATCCTCAATTCGATGAAATAAGCGAGTATCTGCAGGAACGAACCTATAAAGCGGGTGAGATCATATTACATGAAGATACAGAATCTGATGAATTATATCTTCTTGTCGAAGGACGTGTTAAGATCGTAAGAAAAACCAGAACCGGTGATGAATATATGCTCGCTCTTTTACATCCCGGTGATTTTTTTGGTGAAATGGAAGTCATAGATGGTCGTAGCAGATCAGCGCACGTCATCGCCGAAGATGATTGTTTGACCTATGTGATATCAAAGAAAACATTCGATCTACTCCTTGATTCCAACCATCTGTTTGCCCGGCGATTGGTAGAAATCCTTAGTATCAGACTGCGTGCAATGAATTATCATTTTATCGCTGAACTTGAACGATCAACGCAACGATTTCAATTTGAATACAGAAAAATGGAGCGATTGATCGAAGCTGTTCAAATATTGAATTCCACCCTCGATCTCGATGAACTGCTTAAGGTTATTCTGGATACTGCTCTCGAGAGTGTTGATGGTACTCGTGGAACGTTATACCTGTTAGATAAAGAAAAAAACGAACTCTGGTCGAAAGTATATATCGGATCGGAGCGGGTAAAGATACAGCTTGCTGTTGGCAATGGAATAGCCGGTTACGTCGCTGCGACGGGTGATGTGGTCAATATTGAAGATGCATATCTTGATCCGCGATTTAATCCCGAAATCGACAAGAAGACAGGTTTTCATACTACCTCTATGCTATGTATGCCGATGAAAAATAAAGAAGAAGAAATTATCGGTGTATTTCAGCTATTAAATAAAAAGCATGGCACATTCGACCAGGAAGATGAGAGTTTTATAGCCGCTCTTTCTGTTCACGCTGCAATTGCCATCGAAAATGCCCGGCTCCATAAACAGGAGCAGGAAAAAATTAGTATGGAAAAAGAAATGGTTGCCGCGGGTGAAGTGCAAAAGAGTCTTTTCCCGAAACAGATTCCAACCGCCCCCGGCTATGAATTTGCTGCATGTAATATTCCGGCGCGAACAGTATCGGGTGATATGTATGATTTCTTTAAATGCACCGGCGATCGCATTGCTTTTTGTTTAGGAGATGTATCTGGTAAAGGCCTGCCAGCATCTTTGCTGATGGCTAATCTTCAGGCAACACTCCGTGATCAACAACTACTTGATCTTTCTGTTCAGGAATGCATAGCAAGATCAAACAATCTATTATACGGGAATACCAGTTCCGATAAATTTATCACCCTCTTTTACGGTATTCTCGATCCTGAAAATCACTTGTTTCGGTATGTCAACGCGGGGCATGATTTCCCGTTGTATTTCGGCAACGGTAGTGAACCCAAACGGCTGAGTACCGAGGGTATACCGATTGGTGTAATTGAGGATTTTCCATATCGTGAAAATTCAATGAAGTTGGAAGTTGGTGATCTGTTACTCGTGTACTCCGACGGTATCTGTGAAGCTATGAATGGTAACCAGGAACCATTCGGTGAGGAGCGGCTGGAAAAATTAATCGCTCGCAACAGGGATGTCTCTCCGAATGAATTACTGTCTATTGTAATAAACGAAGTAAAGTTGTATACCCAGCATGAACCACAAATGGACGATATGACTCTTGTCGCTGTCAAACGAACAGAATAAAAAATGTTATTGACTAGTAATGCTCTTATATAACAGCACGAGAAAGATCATTCTAAGACGGCGGCAGACGTGAGCCGGATACAATTCATCTTGTTGCAGATTTCTACACTAACAATGTTTGCACGGTAAACCGGTCAGCATGGAAAAAAAGTTTAAACGAGATATATCATCGCTTGAAAATATATTTGAATTTGTTGAGGAATTCATTTCTTCATATGATATTGCTCCGTCGATAATGTATCCGATACAACTGGCAATTGAGGAGTTGTTCACTAATATTCTGAAATATCAGCCTGATGGCAGGAGTGATGTAGCAGTTTATCTGGAAATAACCGATAACCAGTTGGTAATTCGTCTCACGGATTTTGATTCTGAACCGTTCGATCTGACAAAAACAGAAGAAGTGAATACCAGTGAATATATTCAAAAGAAAAAACCGGGCGGACTCGGTATCCATCTCGTGAAACAGATGGTCGATTCGCTAGATTATGAGTATAACAACCGAACCAGCACAATAACACTCACCAAACATTTGGAGATGTGATATGTTCCATGTAGAACATGGTACAGACGATACGATCATATTAATTGGTAGATTGGATGCATCGCAAGCTGATAAGGCAAAACAAATATTTGAATCTATTACTGAATCCAAAGTAATTGATCTCAAAGATCTCGATTATATATCAAGCCTCGGGCTTGGTATTCTCTTCAGTACCCAGATACGGCTGAAAGAATCCGGTCATCACTTAAAACTCATCAATATGAATGATCATATACGGGATGTCTTTAAATATACTTCGTTCGACAAAATGTTCGAGATTGAATAATTACTCTGCTATGATAAGACGACAGCCGCACAAAAAAATCAATGCCGATGATATGCCGGAATTACAGGACAAGGATATAATACTTCGATGTAGAAACGGTGATGTGGAAGCATTCGGAGAAATTGTTCAGCGGTATCAGAAAATGATATATACTATAGTATACCGGATGGTAACCGATCCTGCCAGTGCCGACGATATTACCCAGACTGCTTTCATTAAAGCATACGAGAATCTTGACCGGTATAAGCCAGAACACCCATTTTTTCACTGGATACACAGAATCGCGGTAAATGAAGCACTCAATTATATTAAGCAGCGCAAACGTGTTGTCGAGCTTACCGATAGCCACGAATCAAGTGAGGATGATCCGGAAACCGAATATTCACGAAACGAACTGCAAGAACAGATTGACCGGGCTCTTGAGGATCTTAAACCCGACTCCAGAATTTTAATAGTATTGCGGCATTTTGGTGAGTTGTCCTACCGTGAAATAAGTGAGATTCTGGATGTGCCCGAAAAAACCGTAAAATCACGATTATTTTCAGCACGACAGGAATTGCGCTCTATTTTACTATAAAAAGGAGGTGAAAAATATAATTCTCAAACCAACTTTTCGGAATTTCGATTGTATTATATATAAGAGACAACATAGTGACATCTTCAGGATCTGTTCAAAACAACGCCATTTAACCTATGAAAAAAGAAAAACTAATAGAACTCATTAATAGAGAAATCGATGGTTGTAACTCGAAACGAGACAGTAAACGACTTTTTGATATACTAAAACAGGATCCGGAGGCGGATAAGCTGTACCGAGACCTCCTATCACTCTCAGATGCGTTGAAGCAAGTGCCGGCGGTTGATCCGCCGCCGTATCTTTCAATGCATATTATGAATCAAGTGAGAGGAAGAAAACCAGAAATTCAATACAACCATAAGTTCAACTTACTAAAGGAGGTTCAAATGGCTACAAAAAATTTACTCACCGGTAAAAAAGCTGCAGTGCTTCTCGGAGGAGCTGTCGCTGCTATTTTTGCGATCGTTTACTTCGCTTTTATATATCCCCCGGTTGATACTGAGGACGCAGTCGGTACCATCGGTGTTGAGCGGGCGGAGCGCTATCGGGCTGATCAGGTTGCCGCACAAGAAGTAATTCTTGAAAATCAGCAATATCAGCAAGTATTGCAAAGTGATCAATTCCAAAGATTGATTCGCTCTGATGCATTTAACGAGTTAGCCCAAAGCGCTGACTTTAATAGATTAATCGCTCAGGAAGATTTCCGTAGCTTGGTTGCTCAAGAGGACTTCCGCAGCCTGATTGCACAGGAAGATTTCCGTAGTCTGATCGCCCAAGAAGATTTCCGTAGTCTGATTGCGCAGGAAGATTTCCGTAGTCTGATCGCTCAGGAAGATTTCCGCAGTCTGATCGCTCAGGAAGATTTCCGCAGTCTGATTGCACAGGAGGATTTCCGGAGTTTAATCGCTCAGGAAGATTTTCGCAGCATATTGGCAGTTGAAGACTTTCGTAATATATTAGCGGTTGAAGATTTCCGGAATGTATTAGCGATCGAAGACTTTCATAATCTGTTAGCGGTTGAAGATTTCCGCCAAATGGTAGCGGCTGAAGATATAAATAGAGTGGTTGAGCTCGAAGACTACCAAAATTTAGTGGCTCAGGAAGATTTCCGGAGTATGTTAGCAGTTGAGGATTTCCGTAATCTGTTAGCGGCAGAGGATTTCCGTAACCTGATCGCAGTGGAAGATTTCCGCAATATGTTAGCCGTTGAAGACTTCAGAAATATGTTAGCGGTTGAGGATTTCCGCAATATGATAGCAGTAGAAGACTTCAGAAATATGTTAGCAGTTGAGGATTTCCGCAATATGATAGCAGTAGAAGACTTTAGAAATATGTTAGCGGTCGAGGATTTCCGTAATTTGATAGCGGCAGAGGATTTCCGCAATATGATAGCAGTAGAGGACTTCCGCAATATGTTAGCAGTAGAAGATTTTAGAAATATGTTAGCGGTTGAGGATTTCCGTAATTTGATTGCAGTCGAAGACTTTCGAAATATGATCGCGGTTGAGGATTTTAGACAGATGTTGAATGATCAAAATTTCCAAATGTTAGCCAATGAACGAAACCTGGGAATTTTGGCAAGATAGCAAGTTGTGATATCATATTTAAACTGTCTCTAACTGTATAAGTAAATGCTGCGGGTTAACTGCAGCATTTACTTATTTATATAGAAACAAATTCAATAGTACTATAAGGAGTATAACCGTTGTTATGGAACATCGCTCGAGATATGTACTATATTTCCTTGTAATTCAGTTCCTCTGTATCATACCGGTCTTATCGCAGTTTCAATCCGTTAAAACAGATAATTTACATCTTGTCTATTATGATCGCGGGCATTCTTATATTGTGCCTCACCTTGTTAGGAGTTTTGACAATGCTATGCGGTTTCATAAAGAACTCTTCGACTATTCTCCGTCAGAAGAAGTGACTGTACTATTAGAGGATTTTGGTGATTACGGAAATGCCGGAGCAACTGCAATTCCCTATAATTTTGTCATGATTGGTATATCGCCGATTCAATTTGCGTTTGAGACAAACCCAAAGGGAGAGCGTGTATCCGGGTTAATGAATCACGAACTGGTTCATATTGTTGCTCTCGATATGGCTTCGCGATCGGACAATGTTTATCGAACCCTCTTCCAGGGCAAAGTGTTTCCCGATAATGAGGACCCGATTTCGATTTTATATAGTTACTTAACAAATCCGCGCCATTATTCTCCCCGTTGGTATCATGAGGGAATCGCTATTTTTACCGAAACCTGGATGGCCGGGGGGATCGGACGCGCACAGGGGGCATATGATGAAATGGTATTCCGTACGATGGTACGGGATGATAGATATATCTACGATGCTATCGGACTCGAGTCCGAAGGCACTACGATTGATTTTCAGGTCGGCGCTAACTCCTATCTCTATGGTACTCGTTTTATGTCATACCTTGCACTTAAATATGAACCGGAGAAACTTATCCGCTGGGTTGCACGATCAGATGAGAGTAAGCGTTATTACGCTTCTCAATTTAGAGAAGTATTCGGAGAATCCCTCGATGATGTTTGGACCCAATGGATTGCATGGGAACAGCAGTGGCAGCAGAACAATCTCGAACGAATTCGTAGGAATCCGGTAACTTCTGACCGTCCGATAGCAAACCAAGCAGTAGGAGCTGTCTCAAGGACGTATTATGACGAGGCAAGAAATGAAATTTATGCCGCTATTAATTACCCGGGACAGGTCTCATATATCGCCGGAATAAACCCGGATGATGGTTCTTTGAGGCGGATCGTCGATGTCAAAGATCCGGCAATGTATTTTGTAAGCTCTCTTGCATACGATAACGATACCGGTACACTATTTTACACAACAAATAATAACCAATGGCGTGATCTGAATGCCGTCAATGTGGACACCAGAAAATCAGAGCGTTTAATGAGAAGTAGCAGTCCGCTTGATGTTCGAACCGGTGATTTGACCTTTAATCCTGCAGATCGTTCACTCTGGGGAGTACGGCATTCCGGCGGGTATTCATCGATAGTCAGAATCCCGTATCCATATGAAGAGTGGAACAGGGTTCACACAATGGATTTTGTTGAGGTCATTTTCGATATCGACATATCGCCGGATGGGAAGTATCTTTCAGCAGCACTTTTTGATATTAGTGGAAATCATAAGCTAATTCTGATGGAAACCGAGCAACTTCTCGATGGTGAGTTTTCTTACCGAACGATACAAGATTTCGAGGAGAATACTCCCGCTAACTTTACCTTTTCTCCCGACGGCCAATATCTTTACGGGTCAACATATTTTAGCGGTGTGTCGAACATTGTTCGGTATGACATCGAGAACGATGAGTTGAATTGGATTACAAATGGGGAGACAGGATACTTCAGACCGGTGCCGGTTTCGGAAGATTCACTTCTGGCATTTCGCTATACCGGTGATGGTTTCCTGCCGGTAATGCTTGCTGATCAACGACAGGAAAGCATCAGTTCTATTAGTTTCCTCGGCCATGAAGTAGTAATGCAACAACCCATTGTCAGAGATTGGTATTTATCGCCTTCGGGCACTTCATCGGTCGATACTGATGAACTAATCACGTATCGGGGAAATTATTCGCCGGCAAGTAATATTCGCCTGACATCTGCATATCCTATAGTTCGTGGATATCAAGACTATGCAAATGTCGGGATGAGATTCAACTTAAAGGATCGGGTCCTGTTCCATCAACTCGATTTTAGTTTGTCATATACTCCCACAGATCGACTCGATATTGATGAACGGTTTCATGCTACCCTTAATTATAAAGTGCGGCGGTGGAATTTCTTTGCCAATTACAATGCCGACGATTTTTATGATTTATTCGGTCCCACTAAAACCAGCAGGAAGGGGTATTCATTCGGATTGAACTATGAAGGTTCAATTATCTACGACACACCGCGATTAATGAATTATAATCTGAATGCTGCGTATTACGGTGGAATGGAGCAATTACCAGACTTTCAGAATATTGAAGTAAGAATTCCGGATTTCTTTATCACAACAGCAAGTCTTAACTATCAATATCTTCTTCATTCACTCGGTGCCGTTGATCACGAAAAAGGGTATCGATGGCGGGGTATATCTTATTTCAATTTTGCCGATGGTACGCTATATCCCCGTGTATTAAGTAATTTCGATTACGGTATCCAGCTTCCAATACGGCATTCTTCGTTATGGTTGCGTACTTCGGTAGGTTATTCATTTGGTGATCGTGAAGAACCATTGGCAAACTTCTTTTTCGGCGGATTCGGGAATAATTGGGTCGACTATCGGGCGTTTCGGCGTTACCGGGAACATCATACATTCCCCGGTGTTGAACTGAACTCTATCGGAGGCACGAATTATGGTAAAATGATGGTTGAATGGACAATACCTCCCATTCGATTCCGCCGGTTTGGCTTTGTCAGTTTATATTCAAACTGGGCACAGCTTACATTATTTTCGTCGGGTATTGTAACAAACGTTGACAACACCGATTATCAGCGCAGAGTGTATAATATTGGAACGCAACTTGATTTCAGACTTGTTATTCTCTCGGTGCTTGAATCGACTTTATCATTCGGCTATGCAGCTGCATTCGAAGACGGCAGGTCGATGACCGATGAATTTATGGTCTCATTAAGAATACTAAGATAATTATTGGTGAACATAGTACGTGCATGCTGATTTTATAAGCATTCTGTTCCATGCAGCTCTCGGTTTAATTCCGGTTTTGCTGTTTATAACAGGGCTTGTGTTCCTTGACAGTTTTAAATTGGTGACACTGCGCGCAACGGTGGGTGCAATACTCGTTGGTTGTATCGTGGCCGGTATACTATTACCGGTCCATACATACCTGATAAATAGCTTATCGATCAGTGTGACGAGTTTCTCCCGGTATATCGCTCCATTATCGGAAGAAATCGGTAAGGCATTATTTATCATATACCTGATTCGCACACAAAAAGTCGGTTTTATGGTTGATGCTGCAATTTTTGGGTTCGCGGTAGGTGCAGGATTTGCACTTTTCGAAAATATGTATTATCTATTGACACTTGCCGAATCCAATCCGCTTGTCTGGATTATTCGCGGGTGCGGCACCGCAGTTATGCACGGAGGAACAACAGGTATCTTCGCGATAGTAACGAAGACATTAAGCGATAGATATACATCGAAGAATATAGTACCGATTCTACCGGGATTGGTAATTGCGGTTCTAATACATTCATTATTTAATCATTTTATAATTTCGCCGGTGTATATAGCAATTTTGACACTACTTGTATTGCCGGTTTTGTTTGTTTACATTTATCATAAAAGTGAAGAGGCAACCCGTACCTGGTTGGGATACGGTCTCGATAAAGATGTCGAATTGCTTCGCATGATTACTGCGGGAAATATATCAGAAACAAGGATTGGTCAATATCTGAAAACGTTACAGGAGAAATTTCCAGGTATCATTGTCGCAGATATGTTGAATTATTTACGTATATATCTTGAATTATCCGTACGCGCAAAAGGTTTATTAATCATGCAGGAGACGGGCTACCGTGCTCCGGTAGATCCGGAAATTAAAGAACGTTTTCAGGAATTGAAGTTTCTCGAAAAAAGTATCGGAAAAACCGGTAAACGGGCACTCTATCCATTCCTGAATCTGAGTAATAGAGATCTTTGGCAATTATACATGATCAATCAAAAGCAATAAATCATATATAACAGGAGGAGATACAATGAAAATCTCAACAGATGTACGCTCGGGTGTTGTTATCGTAATTCCCAAAGGTAACCTGATGGGTGCACCGGAAACCGAAGATTTCCGAAAAGTCATTAAGGAACATCTCGATGCAGGCGCGACTAAATTTATTATAGATCTCAGTAACGTGAAATGGATGAATAGTCTCGGCTTGGGAGCGTTGATATCTGCCTATACCTCGGTGAAGAACAAAGAAGGTGTCATGGTGATTACGAATGTTTCCGATAAAGTGAAAAGTGTCTTTATGATCACGCAGCTCATCAAAGTGTTTCAGAATTTTGATACTGTCGATGAAGCAATTCAGTCCATTGCACCGGAAGCGGCAAGTTAAAGCATTGGAAATTATCAGTTTCAATTGATAATCAAATAATTTTTTTTTAAATTTGTATCAATTTAATAAGTTAAATCTAACCAAATGAATGGCTATATGGACGAAAGTAGTAGTATGTTACCACTAAGTCCCGAGGAGGTATACTGCCCGGGGTGAATAGCCGAATCATTGTTGAATAACACGGTCACCTCCGGTCAGATGCCCATCTCAGCGGAGGTGTACCATGAATATTTTCAACTACCACAATCATTTCGATGTACATTGTACTATCCTGCATAAATATGCAATAATTGCATATATCCAATTCTGCTCCCCGTTCCCGTAACTTCGCAGCTTTATATTTCGTTTATCTTTTCGTAATCATTAAATATTTAGCTAACATACCGGATATGAATGTCCGTTTGAAGAATTAGTATGCTATTATGTAGAAAAAGTGAGATGATGTTACATATACAACAAACAAGAATAGTGATCATATTTGCTGTTATGATAGTAATGCTGTATCCAGTAAAAGCGGAACGTCCAATGTTCACCGATGATCCGAATGTATCACCGTACCGCGTGCTGACACTTGAGCTCGGAAATCATTTCGAAATCCTTCGAAGTGCTGAACGGCCGGCGCAATTCATCAACTGGTTCGATGTGAATCTGGTCTACGGATTCGCGCGTAATTATGAGGTGTCGGTGCATATTCCCGCAGGAATTCTGGTCTACGAATCGCACGCGCCTAAACGTAGTGAATTTGGCAGCGATGATTTGTCGATCGGTGTAAAACGTGTGTGGCGTGCCGTGGATGACAGGTGGGGAGCTGGAATCGAGGGCGGTTTTTCATTTCCAGTCGAATCACCGCCGGTTCTCGGATCCGGTAAAGAGGGATATTGGTTGAATACTATGGCCGATGTTGCCACAGGAAGATGGATTATCCGGACGGCACTCGGGTTTATGTCGCCGTTTGATACCACCGATGACGGTTATGTCATGGCGGGTCTTGCTGCGCGGACTGATTTTCATCCGGTATATTTTGGTTCCATCGAATTGTTTACGGAAGCTCCGGTATCGACCACTAATGAGGAGTTCCCGCTCAATGCAATGATCGGCGGAGGATTTGGAGTATTTAATAAGGCAATACTCGATCTTGGACTGCTTTTCGGATTAACCAATTCGACCGTCTTCCCTGGTTTGGGAGTTCATGCAGGTATTACTGTAGAGATTTAAAAGAAAAAGGAGGTAGGCATGACAGTAGAGCAAATTCAGCAGAATGTTGATTTTATTAAATATCTTTATGAAAATAAAGATATGCGCGGACTTAAAGATGCGATTAATACTTATGAAGCTATTGAAGTTGTACATATTCTTGAAGAATTATCACCCGAAGAACGTGTCATTGCATATCGCTTCTTACAGAAAGATCTTGCTCTTGAGGTGTTTGAACAGCTTGATCCTGAATTACAGGAACAACTGCTGAATTCATTTTCGGAAGTACAGGCGGTCAAAATAATAGAGGAAATGGAAACAGACGACCGAGTTCGTTTGCTTGATGAACTTCCTGCTACGGTTGCTGAACGTCTTGTAACAAAGTTATCATACGAAGAGCGAATGAAAACAGCTTTATTACGTGGTTATGAGCAGGAGACTGCCGGCCGTGTCATGACTCCCGATTATCTCAGTTTGAAAAAGAACATGACCGTCAATGAAGCAATTGAAAGAGTTCGTACAAGTGATGTGGATAGAGATAACCTGAACACCCTCTATGTTACTGATGCGTCGCGTGTATTGTTGGGTATTGTGGACTTACAGGACCTTGTTATTGCTAAACCTGATCAGACCGTCGGTGAGATAATGAATGAAGATATTGTGTATGCAATGACCGATCACGATCAGGAAATGGTGGCACGGATGCTGCAAGAACACGATCTTATAGCGATACCTGTCGTGGATCGTGAACGGCGCCTTGTCGGTGCTATCACCATCGACGACGTGGTCGATATTCTCGAAGAGGAGGCAACAGAGGATTTCCACAAGATAGGTGCTGTTGGGAAATTCAAGATAAATTTCCGGGAGGCAAGGATATCATTCTTAGTTGCAAAGAGAATACCCTGGCTTCTTGTACTGGTGTTTATGAACATCTTCTCCGGGGCGGGAATTGCCTATTTCGAAAATACAATCGAAGCAGTGGTGGCGCTTGTATTTTTTCTTCCATTATTGATTGATAGCGGCGGTAATGCCGGTTCTCAATCTGCAACGATGATGGTCCGTGCATTGGCAACCGGTGATGTTGTGTTTAGAGACTGGTTTAAACTGCTTTTTAAAGAAATTGGCGTTGCTTTCAGTATGGGGTTGATCATGGCACTTGGTGTTGCGCTGATTGCTTCTTTTCGTGCGCCGGAGGTATTAATGATCGTCAGTATAACAATGACGCTCATTGTTGTCGTCGGTAGTTTGATCGGTATGTCGCTTCCGTTTGTATTAAGCCGCTTTAATATGGATCCCGCAGCAGCGAGCGGACCGTTGGTAACCTCGCTGGCTGATATTGCCGGCGTGTTGATCTATTTCTCGATCGCGACCTGGTATCTTGGTATCGGTTGAGAATGACGGAACGCTTTAGTACCTTTCTATAAAGGTATACTTCATAATCATAGTATTGTGCGGGAGGTCCGGTGACACAGCAAAAGCAAAAATCATTCGATCTCGGCTTTACTGACGGCCAGGGCTGCGGTCAGCACCTTTTAACAACATACGATAGTAAAAATCTTATCGACCTGCTCGGTGATCCTTCTGTAAAACTGATGAAGCATTTTACCTCGGTTTTTTAAAATCCGAAGAGGATATAAAAAAAGAAAACCTGGATTACCAATCGTATCTCGACGGTTTTCATCAGGGCTACCGGGATGCTCTCGGATTGGATTCAGAGAATACCGATATAGGTGAGGGTGATTAATTAGCGAGATCGCTTACCGTAAAATACCAGCAACGTGCTGCCGGCTTTAAGCAATAACACTAAAACCAGTGTTGTGTGAATTCCCAATGTCGGCAATAAAATAACAGCTGTAACGACCGCGCCAATAAATGCACCGAATAGATCGAGCGCGTAAAGCTTGCCGGGTTGTATGCTGACCGTTCTGGTATCTCTACCCACCATACGTACCGCTACCGGATATTCTAAACCGGTACATAATCCCATTATAACCATGCAGAGAAATATAAATGCCTGTATAATAGCCGGCGGGAACAGGCCGGAAATCGATACGAGCAGAAACAATCCGATTGTTGCGGTGATATACAACTCAATTTGCAGCAATGATGTGTGTATATAACGCATTGCAAAGTATGCACCGAGAGCGGTGCCGCCCATAAAAAGTGCCGTGAGCAAACCTATGTAATGATACACATAACCATAGTAAATCTGAAAATATAAAATGAGTAGTATATACATCAACATACTTGCAAACCCGGTCGTTGCAATAGCATTGCTGATATGGGCGGTACCGCGGGTTTTCTTTTGAATGATAAATATTATAATCACTAAGATTATTATCACACTCGCATAAAGACCTGCCGGTATAGTATCCACAATGTTTAAGATATTTACGAACGCAGGTGCAACGGTCAGACTATGAAGCAGCATACTTCGAAATACACCGCGGGGATGTATGTTGGAGTTTATCTCCGCATCGGTCTCTCCAACGATATCCTCTTTGAGCTGACCGAAACGCAGCGGATCCATTTTATATCGAATATATCCTTCATCCATTAATCCCGCATCAATTTCTCTTTCGTGTAATCGTTCGATCAATGCTTCGACACCGGCATCGGTAAGCGATTCCTGATTCGATGCGATAAAGGTATTTTCTTCACCGATAATGATGCGCACGTCCTGAAAAACTTCGTTCAGGGTTACGTATAGAAGACGATTCAGGTCGATCAGTTCGTCAACGAGAAATGTCTCCGAGCCCGGCAGACTCAGAGAGAAAACACCTCCGGGATTGAGTCTCGATTCGACAAGCTCGAAAAAATCTCGGGTAAAATAACGGTTAATCTGCAAGGTAGCGGGCATCGGGAGATTCACAATAACAGCGTCGAATGTGCGGTCTGTTTTGCGGAGATACCGAATTCCCTCTATACTATGTACAGTAACGCCGGGATGTGTGAGCTCACGTTCGGTGAGAGGTGTTGAAAAGCGGTGAAAAAACTCAATGATCAGTGGATCCTGTTCGGTATAGTGAACTTCCTTTACGGGATGTTTTAGTATCTCATGTATCAATCCGCCGACACCGCCGCCCATTACCAGCGTCTGTTTTGGATTTTCGTGAAAAAGCATCGGGAAATGTGCCTTCTCCTCGATCAGATATACCGGTTCCGGTACCGAAGCAAATGGTACTCCGTTGACGAAGAATGTGTATTGCCCCTCCGATTCCAAAGCCGCGATATTTGAGTATTCGGAATTTCCGGTTGCGAGCAGCGTCCCTTCATACCAGAGCAGGTTTGATGATTTCTCATGTATTTTATCCGGTACTGATAGTATAAACGATGCCACAATTCCTGCAATACAAAGAATGACAGCTCCGCGTACAATTGAGAATCTTTCTTGTGTAAGGAGATATAAAAATACAGCGAAAAAATTAATTATCAACAATAAGCTGACGAGAAAGATATGATCAAGCCGGTAGATAAGATAAAACACAAAAAGAAGTCCCGCGGCNAATGCTCCGGCAGCTTCGATAATATAGACTTTACCGGAAGCATATTCGGTATGTGAAAGCTCGTGCATATTTTTGCAGGCAAAGGGAAACATCGCACCCTTGATGACCGTGACGGGCGCAAGTACAAGAATTGATATAAACAGGACATAATGGTAGCCGAGCACCTGTCCCATCGGTATATCGAAAAGAAAGGTAAACGACCGGAGAAACACGACCCCCAGGACGGCGAAAAAGCCGAGCGCTAATTGAAGACTTATAAAACTAACAACAGGACGTTTTGTGCGCTCGGCTGTTTTCCGTACGAAAGTACAACCGGCAGCTTCGAGCAACAACCAGCATCCGAATATGATACCGATGGTTAGCTCGACACCGTGAAAGACTACAAGTAGTTCTCTGATAATGATGATCTGCCAGGCGATGCTGGTAAATCCCATTATGAAAACTGCAAACCGGAATGTGTATATCCTCGGGATGGTCATCGTCAGCTTACATCACGACCATCTACCGGGAATTGGCTCACTGCAATTTTCACACTTCCCGTCTTTTATTTTCATATCAATAACGGAAAAATGACGGCGGTGAATGATGCGCTCATCACAAGCCGGGCAAAATGTACTGTTGTTTTTATGACCGGGTACGTTGCCGATGTACACAAACTTCACACCTTCATCAAGCGCGATATCCCGTGCGTTCTCGAGCGTTCGTACCGGCGTCGGTTCTAAATGAGTCATCTTGTAAGCCGGTGAAAACCGTGTGAAGTGTACCGGGACATCATCGCCAAGTTCGTCGACGATCCATTTACACATATCCCGAATAGTGTTCATATCGTCGTTCAACGTGGGGATAATAAGATTTACTATTTCAAACCAATTCCCCGCTTCCTTGATCGTTTTCAGTGTGTTGAGCACCGGCTCCATCTCTCCGAAACTCACATCCTGATAATAGTCCGCAGTAAATCCTTTCAGATCTACGGTAACGGCCGACATATGTTCGAGTAATCTCCTGAGCGGTGTTTCCTGCATTCCGCCGTTGGTATGATAAATAACATTGAGTCCTTGATTTTGAGCGAGTTTTGACATCTCATACATGAACTCATAAAATATGGTAGGTTCATTGTAGGTAAATGACATCCCCGTACCCCGCTCTTTCGCCGCTGCGACGACATCTTCGGGATATAAATGCTGCACACGTCGTCGCAGTTCTTCCGGCGTACGTTGTGTCAGGTGCCAGTTATGGCAGAACTGGCATCTGAAATTACAGCTTGCTGTTCCCGTACAGAGAATCTGTGAACCGGGTATGTTATGGAACATCGGCTCTTTTTCTATCGGATCGAGCTGCAGCGCTGCGGGACGTGCATACACGAGAGAATGTAATGTCCCGTTGTTATTTTCTCTGACCCGGCAATAACCACGGTCTTTGTTCGGTATTGTGCACGAACGAAAACATAACGAGCATTGAACGGCGTTCCGGTCGAGTTTTGAATAGTACCACGCTTCATAACCTCCAGCGGCAACCGATGCATACGCCAGAGCATTAAATCCGCCAAAACACATACCGCCGGCAGTGCATGCTGCGTGTTGTAAAAATGATCTTCTGGAATACATTGTTATCACCTCCGGATAGTTCTATCGTTTCCCCCTCTGTTATTATAATTTATAAGAATTTCAGGAAGAGGCAAGAAAAATTATCATACAAAATGATTATGTCACATAATTATTTTGTATACCTAGCTGGTCATCCAAACCAACCGTTTTCAACAGATAGTAAATTAGCGTGGCTATATAGCATTAGGATATCACACAATTTATCCGTATATTAACATCACTACAGACAGTAGTACCGCCGACGGAAGCAGTCATTTCGGAAGCGGAATTTTGAGACCCGTTATCCGATGATGAACGTGTTAGGATGTGCAGGCTACGCAACGGCGGACGATTCAATTAATAATCCTCCCTGATGTTTGTTCCACACTAATCATTTCCGGTTATTTTTACGATACGTTGTGTCTCGTTATTATATAATTATGAGGTAATGTATGTTATTTTCACAACTCGGTCTGAACGACCGATTATTACGGGGAATCCGTGCGACCGGTTTCTCTAAACCAACCCCTATTCAAACACAGACGATTCCCGTTGCACTTTCGGGTCGCGACATTATCGGTCTGGCACAGACCGGCACCGGAAAAACCGCGGCATTTGTGTTGCCGATGCTGCATCGATTCGATGAAACATCGAAGAAACGCGGTAAGATCCGGGGACTCATCCTTACGCCTACACGCGAACTTGCACAACAGGTTGAAGAGTCGATCTCTACTGTGGGACGATTTACAAACTACTCGTCTCTATCGGTTTACGGCGGTGTCAGTATGGATAACCAGTTGCGTCGCCTTCGGCGCGGTGTTGATATTGTTGTTGCAACTCCGGGAAGATTGCTGGATCATCTTAACCGGAGAACGATCGATCTTTCAAACGTAGAGGTGTTTGTCCTTGATGAAGCTGACCGTATGTTTGATATGGGATTTATTAACGATGTACGAAAAATTATATCGTATATTCCGCAAAAACGTCAGACATTTCTTTTCTCGGCAACTATGCCCGAGTCAATACGCAAACTTACGGCATCAATCCAGAATAGTCCGGAAGTTATACGGATCGGTAAACAAACTAATCCGGCGAAATCGATAACTCAATACTTCTTCAAAGTACCGCAGGAACAAAAACTCGATCTGCTTGCTCATATGGTAAAGTCAGAGTCAATGCAAAGTGTGCTCGTGTTTTCAAGAACGCGGCGCGGTGCGGACAAGATATGTAAACGATTAACGCAGCGCGGATTTAAAGCTGCTGCAATACATTCTGACCGCACACAGTCACAACGGCAGAATGCGCTCGCTGCGTTTAAGCACGGACGTTATCAACTACTTGTTGCAACCGATATCGCCGCACGCGGTATCGATGTTGAAGGCATATCGCATGTTGTCAATTACGATACTCCCGCATATGCAGAAGATTATATACATCGTATCGGCAGGACCGGAAGGGCGGAACTGACCGGGGATGCAGTAACTTTTGTAGCTGCACAGGAGAGAAAATACTTTAATAGTATAGAAAAACTAATCGGAACGCGATTCCCGGTGCACGCATATCCAGGATTCGATCCGAAATTTGATTCGCAAACACCGGCCATTGTTTCTGACAATTCCCGAAAAAGAAAAAATAAAAGAACAAAACCAGCCGGTGCAACATCATCTAATCGCAACAATGGACAGAAGAAAAATGGAGCCAGTATTTCAGATCGTGAACAATCATTGAATTCTACGGATTTGGAAGTTGCAGCCACAAAGCGAAAACGAAATCCATTGCGCGGTAAGGTAAAACACAAAAAGGGAACAAAACCTAAGTATGACTGGCGGGCATTGATAGAGGCAGGAGAAAAAATGATGCATAAAGTTGCCGGGAAATCCTGAACGGAAGTTTGCATTTGAGATATTGTGTCGATATACTTTACGTGTATCAAAAACAATATCATCCTGTTCAGAAAGGTTGGCGATTTATGCTTATTTATTTGAGGATCTGTACAGCTATTGGTTTGTTTATTTCAGTATTCCTGATACCTGTCTTTGTTTACTCGCAACAAATCGTACACATCGAGAGCAGACGGGTTGCTGCTATTGAGGATGGATTTACCGGCACGTTAGACCTACAGGCGAATTACATTCAAAATAAGAATACTATTTTCCAGACGTTTAATTCGCTCAATACCCAGTATAAAACGGGCGATCATACGTTTCTTTTTCTCGCGAGCTATAATTTCGGTATCGTTAGCAGAAGCCGGATCATCAACGATTCGTATCAGCATATTAGATACACCCGTTCATTACATGGCCTGTTTGCTTTCGAAACATTTCTTCAGAGCCAGCATAACGAAGGAATTCTATTACAGTGGCGGGGTTTAGCGGGAGCCGGACCCCGATTTACGATCATGCAGAACGAGCAGGGTCGTTTATACCTTGGAACTTTGTATATGTACGAATACGAACAGGAACATGACAGCGGCATTATCTACCGTGAACACCGGCTCAGCAATTATCTTTCCTTTGGTATGCCTTTCTCAGAGATCGTATCGTTCGATATGATTTTGTATTATCAACCTGATATTCAGCGGTTTTCAAATTATAAATTTTCTACACAGGCATCGCTTGAAGTACGGTTAAGCGATCGGCTGGCTTTGGTAACGGCATTCAGTATGTCGCATAATACCCGGCCACCGGAAGGAATACAACGTACGTATATAAATGTACGTAACGGAGTGAGGTTTTCGTTCTAATGAAGAATCTTTTAACTGAATTCGTTCCTGAGTGGGCAAAGACCGTTGTTTGGTATCAAATATTTCCCGAACGTTTCCGCAACGGAGATACATCGAACGATCCGACGGTAGATGATATTGCCGGTTCAGATCCACAGGAATTACCGAGATACTGGGAGGTACATCCCTGGGGCAGCGACTGGTATGAGCTGCAGGACTATGAAAAGAAAAATGGTGATAAAGAAATGTGGAAACATCTGCTTCGCCGTCGTTATGGCGGCGATTTGCAGGGCATCATCGATAAGCTTGATTATTTGCAGGATCTCGGCATCACTGCACTTTATTTAAATCCTGTATTCGATGCACCGTCACTCCATAAGTACGATGGTGCAAGTTATCATCATATCGATCCGAACTTCGGTCCCGATCCTGAAGGCGACCGGAAATTAATGCAGACAGAAGACCCGCTCGATTTCAACTCGTGGGTATGGACGAAAGCGGATGAGCTTGCACTTACGCTGATACAACAAGTGCATCGACGGGGAATGAGGATTATCTTTGACGGTGTTTTCAATCATATGGGAATCAACAGTTTTGCGTTTCAGGATGTTCTGATGAATCAACAACATTCAAGGTTCAAAGATTGGTTTGTTATTAAGTTGTGGGACGACCCCGTTAAGGGATCAAAGTTCGAGTATGAGGGATGGTGGGGAGTGAAATCGTTGCCTGAATTTCGTGAAGATGAAAACGGCATCGTCAGCGGCCCGCGTGAATATATTTTCGCAGCCACTGAGCGGTGGATGAATCCGGAAGGGGAAGGTAATGAGTATGGCATAGACGGTTGGCGGCTTGATGTGGCATTTTGTGTGAAGCATCCGTTCTGGAAAGCGTGGAGAAAACATGTAAAAAGCATAAATCCAAATGCCTTTTTGACAGCCGAATTAGTGAAGCCGCCCGAAGTTGCAAAACCGTATCTGCAGGGGGATGAATTCGACGGTGAGATGAATTATAATTTTGCATTCACGTGTGCAGAATATTTTTTCAATCGTGAAGAACAGCGGATCTCTGCAAAAGAATTTGATATAAAACTAAAGGAATTGCGTGAGATATTTCCTCCTGGTGTACCATACGTTTCTCAAAATTTGTTTAACAGTCACGATTCTAACCGTATTGGTTCTCACATAGTAAACCGGGGTATCGGTAATTTCAGGGATTGGCATAAGTATATACCATTATCCAAAGCGATAAATAACCCGGACTATTCACCACGGAAACCAAATGAAGAGGATATCGCACTGCAAAAGTTGTTTGTTATTTTTCAGATGACCTACGTCGGTGCCCCGATGATCTACTACGGTGATGAAGTCGGCATGTGGGGAGCTAACGATCCGTGCTGCCGCAAGCCAATGGTGTGGGATGATATTACACATGCACCTGAAATGTACAATCCCGATGGTTCAACATGCGATCCGGATACGGTAGATATAAATTCAGATCTTCTTGCCCATTATAAAAAAATGATCGCGATAAGAAACCGCTATCAAGCTTTTCAACTGGGAGATTATCATACTCTGGCTGCCGGCAATGATAGCAGCATATATGCCTTCAAGCGATCGTATAAAAACGAAAACGCGTGTGTGATTTTGAATACTACAAATAAAGAATACCTTTACAATCTACGGGATGAAACATTTGACGGATATAGTAATCTCCTGGATGGAAATCGAAAAGTTTCTGTAAACGATGAAATACCCATTAAACCGTTGTGGGGAGCGGTTCTGGTTAATAGGTAACTATTGAATATTTATACAGATAAAGTGTATATTAGATATAAGTAGTTACTACAAAATCAGGCATTCAAATCTCAAGAGGTACAACCTATGCAACGGTTACTACTCTCAATAACAGTCCTATTATTTTCTTCCCTTATCCTCTTTTCTCAATCTGAGATCGACGGCACCTGGGACGGAGCCATCGATATTATGGGTACGGAATTGATCATTATAGTAAAATTTTACACGGATGAGGATCAGCTCAAAGCCACTATTGATATTCCGCAGCAGGGTGCACAAGGCCTTTCATTGACAAATGTACATTTTGAGCATGACTCGGTTTATTTTGAACTTCCGGCCGGACCGGGACTTGCTGTATTTGACGGTATACTTGAAGGTGAACATATATCGGGTAAATTCACTCAAGCAGGCATTGATGCTACCTTTTATCTGCAGAAGGCAGATATCGATTATGACATTGTCGATGAAGAGCCGCTCCCGTTTCGTGAGGAGAATGTATACATCCATAACGATGATATAAAGCTTGGCTGCACACTTACATTACCGTTTGGTGATGATACCTTTCCGGCGGTAATACTCATAACCGGTAGCGGGGGCCAGGACCGGGATGAGACCATCTTTGGATTTAAACCGTTCAGACTTCTTGCAAATCATCTCACTCCGCACGGAATCGCCGTACTCAGATGCGATGACCGCGGGATCGGTGAATCAACCGGGAACCTGATGGAATCAACCTCGGAGGATCTGGCAGGTGATGTAAACGAAATGGTTGCGTATTTACAATGTCGGGAGGAAATTGTAGATCGAAAGATCGGTTTGTTGGGACATAGTGAAGGAGGCATCATTGCTGCAATGGTAGCAGCTCAGAATAATGATATCGCGTTCATAATCTCGATGGCAGGGTCGGCTGTTCCCGGCAGGGATATTCTCATCGCGCAAAGCGAATTGATATTTGCGGAGATGGGTATTGATGATGCGATACTCGAACAACAAATAAGAATAATTAATCTTGTCTATGAAGCTGCTGAAACCGGAGAAGGCTGGGATGAAATTGAACAAATTATCCGGCAATTAACACCGGCGCAATTCGAAACTATGGCACACGAGAATCAGGATACGTTTGAGGATGTCGATCAGTTTGTTGAACAATATGTGCGGGGCAGTCTCGCGGCATTGCAAAGTAAGTGGTATCTGTTTTTTATCCGGCACGATCCTTCTGAAAATTGGCGCCAAATTACACAACCGGTATTGGGGTTGTTCGGTGAACTTGATCTTCAGGTACCCCCGGGAATGAATAAGGATGCCATGCAGGAAGCACTTGAGTATGCAGGGAATACTGATTATACATTAAAAATTATTCCGCAGGCAAACCATCTGTTCCAGAGGGCTGAGACAGGGAGTCCGACCGAGTATGCACAATTGGAGACAGAATTTATTGATGGTTTTCTGGATATACTATTAACCTGGCTGCGTGAAACAATAGAAGCAAGGGGAAATTGATGGGTTTTACATAGGTACTGTGCAATAATAACGGCCTATTGTAACAGGTTTTAACATTACTTTTCTGGTACTGGTATGTAATATCGCACGGGACGCATTCCATTATTCACCGGTGCTGTACCCGGAAATCATCCTAAAGAAAATAGTATACTAATACCTTTTACTATTAATTGTAACCCGCAATGATTTTTCACGTATAGATATACGTACAATTCACACTGATTCACAGCGTATACATATTCTCATATTTCAATCTTTTATATAATGATGGTTGAGGTGTGTATGGAAAATAAATCCGTTGTATTATTTATAGCTATTCTTTCCGTTATATTTTTATCTTTTTCGTTACCTGTGAAAGCGAATGATTGCGGGATTCTTTTCCCTGATAACGGTGCACCCTGGTGTGTCATAGCCGGTGTCGTTCCCGGCAGTTTTGCAGATTCAATCGGATTATTGCAAAATGATATCATTCTCTCAATTAACGGTATACGGATTCATTCAACCCCCGAACTGAGAGCTGTGCGGGAAGCCGCCGCTAATTCCGAGATAGAAATAGTTATTTGGAGAGATGGTACTGAAATCCCGTTGCGATATTTCTTTCCCGGTGGAGGATTTGGAATATATCCCGTCTATGTTGATCGGGGGATTACGCTTGCGCCGGAGGAAATGAAAGAAGATCTCGATTCCTTGTTTGCGTTTTTGTATGAAGTCCACCCGAATCTTTATGCCTCATTTCCGGAGCATGAATTCCACACCGATAAGAAACTATTATACGATTCGATATACGAAGAAATGACCGACGTGGATTTCTGGAAAATGACTGCACGGTTTGTTGCAAGGATTCAGGACGGCCATACGGGATTAGCAATGCCCGTCGGCAATTGGCACTACAAACGTTACTCGGGTAAGCCTGTTATATTTCCAATATCAGTATTGATAACAAGGCAAGGAGTTTATGTTGAAGAAAACGTATCAACTACACCAATCTCACCGGGTGATAAGATACTTTCCATCAATAATCGTGACATGGACAGACTCCTTGAATATCTCGAGCAGTATAGAAGCGGAGAGCTCCGTCATTTCCGTTGGAGTCAGATCGAAAATCATTTTCCCCAACTTTTGTATCAAATTGCCGGTATTGAGCCTCCCTTCAATGTCACTGTCCGGAGTGTTGACGGCAAAACCACAACACACATTCTTGATGGTATCGATAGGTGTTTGATGGAAAAAGCAATCAGTACGACTCCGGGAACTGTGACAGAATTAATCGAATTACCGGAGTTGAGTGCTGCGGTATTGCGTTTCAATATGTTCGGGAATCACCTTCCTGATTTTTTCCGTTCTTCTTTTTCAACAATACAGGAAGAAGGGTATAGATATGTTATCATAGATTTGCAACATAACGGCGGTGGTAGCTCGGCATTTGCAGATACGCTGGTAAGTTATATTACCGATAAACGATACAGGTTTTTTGGAGGTGCACATATTAAGATATCACGCTTCGTTCTTTCCCAATCGCCCGCATTTGGATTGCATGATATGGGATCGGTGGTAAAATTTCCGGGAAGCGATCCATCCCGTCCACCAGATCGTCAAACCCGTTTTACCGGCGAGGTCTTTTGTCTTATTTCGAATAGAACTTTTTCGACAGCGTCCGGTCTTGCTGCAGTTCTGAAGGATTTTAAGATCGGAACACTCGTCGGTCAGGAAACGGGTGGTATTCCCACAACCTATGGCGATGTAGCATCTATTGCACTTCCGCACTCATCGATTGGAGCAGGTGCTTCGATGAAATATTTTATCAGACCGAGTGGTGATTCATCCTATATTATGGAGGGAGTTCAGCCTGATGTCCAAGTGCCGGTCACCGGTTTGGATATTCTACAAGGGAGAGATCCGGCGCTTGAGGCGGTTAAGAGGATTATCGAAGGCAATAATAGTGAACATTGGCAATAGCGAATGAAACCGTGCATCTGTGGGAAGGATGGCGCTAACAATCTATTTTCTGCAGACCGTGATTTGTACGACATTGTTTTATAATTACGGTTTCGGATTATATGGCTCAGTCGGTCCTGCTGCAGGAGTTATAATTACTATACTTATATATACCCTTCAACTCAATTTGAGTTCTGTCTGGCTTCGTTATTTTCATTACGGTCCGGTCGAGTGGTTGTGGCGGTCGTTGACGAATAAAAAGAAACAACCGTTCAGAAAAATTGAAAATAACGCTTAATCGCTCCCTTTGGTGCAACATCATTATTACGCATCCGTATAGTAAAATATGAGTCGATTACAATATATATACCGGAAGTTTATTAATTCTCTGTTTGGCGATGTTGAGGTGTTTTATGGATTACCGTTTCGGTGGAGAATTCGCGGTGCGTTAGCAATAGGTTTTTTATATCTTGCTATTGTTGTTATTGTATTTCTGACGCTATATCCCGCACAGAGTGCAGAATCATATTCCGTAAATTCAATAGTCATAGGTTATATATTTCTGTTCATCGGAGTCTCGGGTGCTATTCTCCCGATCTTTATTCCGCTGCTGCGGAGTTATCCGGGTTGGGTTATCCTGGCAACCATCGCATGTTTTATCATCGCATTTAATATTATTCTGGATCCGGCACTTCAATCGGACAATAAAGCTACTCATTACGCGTTTTTTATCGGATTATTGGCTATTACATTCGGAGCACGATTATATGCAAGAGTGATACGGGAAGTGGTCTTTGAGAAGGCGCAAATAGATACCGAAATTAAACTTGCCCAGAAAATCCAATCTGATTTGCTTCCCCCGATCGATATTGACGAAGATCGTTTCCAGGCGTTCGGTAAAACCGTGAATGCTCAGGAAGTGGGAGGAGATTTTTTTGACGTAATAAAGCTTCAGGAAGAAAAAGTCGCTTTTTGTATCGGTGATGTTTCGGGCCATAACATTGCTGCCGGCTTAATTATGGGTATTGTGAAGAGTGCTTTCAGGACGGAGCTGAGGTATAATGACAATGTATCCTCGATTGCTGCATCGTTGAATAAAACTGTCATCGAACAACGGAGCAGGGGAATGTTCGTTTCCTTTGCGGCCGGAATTATAGATTTTAATTTGAATAATGTGGAGTTTGTCAATGCCGGACATCCCCCGCTTATTCACCTCCATAGTACAGGTATTGACGAATTGCGGTTGGATAGTGCTGCGCTCGGTTTATCCGGAGGGTTACATTTTAAATCGGCAAAACGAAATATCACGTCAGGCGATGTCTTTGTGTGTTATTCCGACGGAATTCTCGAAACGAGAAACAGAAAAGGGGATGAATTCGGTTCTCAAAGATTGATTGATAGATTAAGATATACTCCACCGACAAGTTCATCTCAGGAAATTTATAATAACATATTTCGCGGCGTCGAAAGCTTTAGCGGCACAATGTCCCGGATCGATGATGTAACGTTAATGATTATCCGGGTTTATTAAGTCATTAGTGCAAAATTGCTCTGTATGCTCGATATTCCGATGTTTATTACCTCCTTCTACAGATTCCTCCCAAACAGTAAGCTTGATTTTTATGAAATTTGATACTATAATTTAAATATATAACGGAGTGAACAAAGTAGGGAGAAATTGTCAACACTGATATGGCAACTCTCACCGTCTATCCCCTCCAATCGCTCGTCTGTACTTCATGGAGGAGGCAGCTGCTTTCAACAAGTAGAGTTGCTTAAATCCCGACCTTAACGAACGCTAAATACATACTATAAACAGATTGAGTGTGGATGGGTGTGGTATACCGTGCCTACGATATCGATGTGGCATTTATATTGCCCGGCTTGCGGGTAAGGGGGGAACATTATTATGTTTAATGTAGATCGAATAAAAGCTTGCATTACACACCTGCCGGCTTCCCTTTTACTAACCGTTCTATTATGCTGTTATTCTTCGGGAAATCCAAAGTCCGATCTCCGGTTTGACCATATTACAATGGATCGGGGTTTATCGAGCAACTTCGTGCAGGCAATTATCCGGGATCGGCGCGGATTTATGTGGTTCGGTACGCAGGATGGTCTTAAC
>SL_3KL_010_SEDDRAFT_10000825_pt1 | contig 27169 bp, 24 predicted proteins | sample SodLakKL_010_SED_2_FD_10381 | JGI IMG/M metagenome (IMG submission 10381) | reverse complement strand
CCGATCTCTACTCCGACAACACCTATGTGATCAGGACCGTGTATACCTACGATTTGAACGACGGCGCCGGTGAGCAGACGCTTGAGGTGGAAAGCACGATCACCACCGCAGCACAAACAGAACCGGGCCTGACGTACGACACCCTCACAAGCGACCAGACCAGCATCAGCTTCACCTATGCCATCGCCGATCCCGACAGCACAGGTGAGATCACCGCGATCGAACTCTATCACGATGCGGTTTTGGTAGATGAACTTACTGACCTGAGCCTACGCAGCTTCACCGATCTCTACTCCGACAACACCTATGTGATCAGGACCGTGTATACCTACGATTTGAACGACGGCGCCGGTGAGCAGACGCTTGAAATCGAAACAAGCATCCCGACGGATGCCCTGTCTGTGGCTACTGCGGATATCGAAGTGATGGCCGCAGGACTCAAGGGCATTGAGTTTGATATCCTTGTAGAAGATTCCGATGCGACCTTGATTGATGGCACATTGGAAGTTGTCTTGTTTGATGCGTCTAGTGAAATCGCCCGTTGGTCCATGGCATCCTTGAGCGATAGCTTTAATCATGAAGCATTATTTGACGATCGTACGTTAAGGATTGAAGTTATTGGCGATTACGATTTAAATGATGGCGAAGGTGTGCAAGAAACCGTTGTCCTGTTCGAATATGAAATCATCATAGAAGCATTTGCCGACTTTGATCCTGAAACCATCACCGAAGATAATATAAAAGCGGTCCTGGACTTGAGTGATTATGAGGATATTGTAGATCTGGACTCTTTGATTACCGAAATCTATTATGCAGAAAAAGACAGGCTGATTGCCTCTGGAGATATGTCTGATTATGTCGTTGTGTTCGATGTGACCGGTCTATTGGCCGATCAGGATATCACCTTTGTCGTTCGTGGCGATTACGATCTTGGCTCCGGTGTACAACATGGTGAACTGTTTACCATTACGATTCGAACAGATGCGAATGAAAGCCCAACCGGTTCCATTACCGGTGTGGATTTCGAGGCTGACGATATCCTGGTAGATGTACAAATCACAGATTCTGATGCTGTTATCATCAGCGGCACTACCATCGTTCATTTGTATTATGAGGATGAAGCCGGCAATATGGTGTATCAGGATTCTAAAATCCTACCCGATGATGAAAGTGGTCAGATAACGTTCGCTGCTTTGGATCTTGAACCACAAGCATTTTATTACCTCGTTTTAGAAACATCCTATTATCTGCGCGATGGCCGCGGTGATCACGAAAACAAAATCCTCGGCACAAACTACATTCGCGTTGATGTGCAACCCGATGCCCCGACTGCATCGATAGATAACATCGAAATTGCCAAAGGACAAGTGACGTTTGACGTACTTATCAACGATCCGCATAATACCCTCGTTGATGATTCGCTTGTGGCGTTGCTGTATAAAGATGGCACCGAAGTCGACCGTATCGCTTTCAGTGAACTGGAAACGACACTATCGTTTGATACCCTGCTGAATGATACCGTCTACGATCTCATCATTCGTGCCGATTACGACTTATATGAAGCTGACTTGATTGAAGACGATACCTTGGTTGCCGATACGTTCACGAGCTATGATGCGGCGCCAATCGTCGAAATGAACAACATTACCAAGAACGTTGGTAGCATCAGCTTCGATCTATCCATCGACGATTTCGCTTCAAGCATTGATACCGACACGCTTTACGCTGTTTTGATGCTTGGTCAAGACGAAGTCTCTCGCATCAAACTGGATACACTCTTTGAAAGCGTTACATTCACAGAACTTGAGAATGATACAGCATATGAGATTGTAATTGAAGCGGATGTCGATTATCTTGAGGCGACCATTCGACAAGAAGAAATCCTTGATTCTTACGGATTTACGAGTCTGGATGTTGCCCCGTCAATTGATTATGACGATATTATCAGGGATTATGACCGCATTGACTTTACCGTTCGCATCAGCGATGGTTACCAAACATTGATAGAAACCTATCAGACATTGCGGGTAGAGGATGCCGAGGGGAACCTTGTTACAGAACTGACTGAAGTAGAAGATGGTACGCAAGTGACGCTATTCAACCTCTTGGCCGGCCATGACTACACCTTCAAACTCTATGGAACCATCGATTATCAGGACGGACAGGGACAAAGACAGGTGTTGTTGCATGAAGCAGTTATCTCGACATTGGCCTATGCAGAACCGGTTGTGAGCATTGACGATGTTGTGACCACTGAACACGAAATCACATATACGGTGAATGAAACCGATCCGGACAACCGAAATACAATCACGGATATCGTGTTGTTTGAAGACGGGGTGGCAATTGAATCGGAAGACACACCGGGTACGGGTACTTTCACCTTCAGCAATCTCAAATCGGATACCGAATATAGAATTGTCGTCTCATACGAATATGATTTGGCGGACGGAGAAGGCCTTATCGAGACAACAACCGAAATCTATGTGACAACGGATGCTTATGATCCACCAACCGTTTCTATCATAGACGTCAGCACAACCGAAGAAACAATCAGTTTCAATACCTCTACAAACGATCCCGATGAACTGATCGAAGCGATTTTGATCATTGAACTTTATCTCGACGGTGTTCTGGTAGATAGCATTGATCCATCCACTGAACCTTCACCTTATACTTTCAGTGATCTGTATGCCAATACCGCCTACATCATAAAAGTTACCTACACCTACGATCTAAAAGACGGTGAAGGCGTTCAAACCGGTAGTTTCGACAGCAGTCTCATCACTACCGATGCCTACGCCAAACCGACCGGAGAACTAACCAACTTGACCATCACTGGTGATGATATTAACATCGATGTCATCAATTATTCCGATCCGGATGGTCGTTTGGATGATATGCGACTGGAGCTGTATCAAGATGGCGTTCTGGTGGATACGCTGACAGTGAACAGCGATGGCACCTATACATTTACGGATGCCTATGCCGCTGAGAGTAATTACGTCATTCGTCTTGTCGCGGACTATGATTTGAATGAACCTGGTGGCCCGATCGAAGAAGAAATTTTCGACAAAGTCACCTTTGCGACTGCAGCTTGATGACATCACATTAAAAAGGAGAACCACAGACGTGGTTCTCCTTTGTTTTAACTTGTATTATGCTGTTTGCTTCACTGAATTCGGGATTGCACTCAAGAAAAAGGTTGCTCGGGCACGAAACACATTTTTTTCAGGATCATTGCTGTTTTTCAGGCTTATTAATTGAAAGCGTAAGAAACATTGCTATGATCGTCATAGCCATCATGCCGTAGATGGCGGGGTTGAAGCTGCCTGTCAAGTCATAACTAAGCCCCATGGGGAAAGGCCCTATTGCGGTTGCGAGCACCATGAACACCGTGGCGGCACCACGGATGGAACCGAGATACTTTCTGCCGAAATATGTCGGCCATATGGTATTCAGTGTGACGACTTGTATCGCTACGGCTGTACCGTAGAAAATTATAAATCCGATGGCGCTCAGAAATCCGGTGACGAACCAGGAAAGAAAAATCATAGAAAGAAAGATCATGCTTTGTGTGGTTAGGAAAATGAATTTCGGTGGGTAGCGGTCGATCATGACTCTTGCGACAAAAGGCATGAAGAAAGACGGGAAGGCAATGAGACCGATGATGAATGCGGCTTGGTCACCTTCGACGTTTCGCAACGACATCATTTCAAAAAAGTGGAACGTCACGCCGGTTGAAAACATGGGGACAATGATGCTTATCAGCCCGATGAACCAAAATTCCTTTGTTTTCAAGGCACGTTCAAGGGTGAAACTCTCTGCTTCCAACTTTTCCAGAGCCAACTTGCTATCGACATCGTTTTGTTTGCCGTTGTTGTCAATGGATAATCCGATATCTTCAGGTCGGTTGATGACGGTGAAAAACGCTACCGGTACAAAGATGACGAGCAAGGCAACACCCCAGAATCTCCAGGCATTTTCCCAACCGATGGTGTTGATCAGCCAATAGTTCAAAGCGGGAACCGTCATCGCTGCGATCAATGCGCCAAGGGTTTCAAGACTGAGCGCAAAGGCCCGTTTTTTTTCAAACCATTGCGGTACGAGTGAATGGGGTATCAACGTCATCGATCCCTGACCGAAATANCTTAACAGGAAAAAACCGAAAAAGATCATGCCGATGTTCATGACATAGGAATTATAGAAAGCCGTAAGCGCCAACATGATACCCACAAAAACCATCATGGCACGTTGACCGAATTTGTCGACCATCTTACCCATAATCACAAGCAGCGACCCACTTGCGATCGTCGCAATCATGTATCCGAAAGAAATCAGGGAAGTCGAATAACCGAATTCAGCCCGNTATACGTTGATGAAAACACTGATGGAATAGGTTTGGCCCGGCGCAGAAAAAAAGAGGCTAATGGCGCTAATAAAGACCATCATCCATCCGTAATATAGTTTTTTGTTAATCTTCTTTGCAAATGTATGCATTCAATCACTTCCGATTTCCATAGGCATTATATCATAAAATGTCGAAAAACATAATCCGTTACATTAATCTCTTTAAAATCTTTTTGAAAGACCAGGAATCATGTATAATGAAAATATATGCGTGCGATTAGAAGGAGGCCTTTCATGTTAGATAAAAACAAAGAATACAAAGCGATAACCAATTTGCGCGAAACAATTGACGAAGCCCATCGTCTCCAGAAAAAAGTCGATGATGTCGAAAACAAGATCGCCAAACAAAAAGCGATTGATTTAAAAGTGAGTCAAAAAGCATTCCCATACGGTAAAATGTTGGAAGAGAAGAAAATGAAGTTGAAGTATCCGACCCTCTTACAACGACTGACATTGTTCGTGATTGTCTTTACCGTTTATGCATTGTTTTTCGNCTTGCCAGCTTTGGTCGCATATGTCGCTGATATGCGTGGTCTTTATACCATGCGGTGGTTCTACACCGACCGAAACCACATCATCGTTGCGAGTGCCGTCTATGTCGGCGTCATCATCATCACCGCCTTGACGGTGCGTAAAGTCATACGCTTTATTAACGGAAAACTGTTCGATCTACGTGATCATCATTACAACAAAAAACATAAAAAAGCATTCAATGAAGCCTACGTGGAATCCAAAGACATGATTGAGGATTACAAACGTATCATCGAAAGCGAAATCGATTCTCTTGAATCACAGCTGGTTAAATTGAACAGCGAGCTTGAACATGTTCAAAAAACCATTGAGAACAACGCACAGATCCCAAAAAAACACATTAAGGACGTCGATAAGATTCTGATGTATTTCGAGGATATGCGCGCTACGAAAACCCAAGAAGCGGTCAACCTTCTTGTCACCGAACAAAGAGAGGAACGGTTCCATCAGGAACTTCTTGAAACCCTGAATCGTCAGATTGAAGCCACGAAAGCTTTGGAGACCGATCTTCATACTTTGAGCGAAATCAAGGAAAGTCTCGAGAAAAGACCATTGGTCGAGACGGAAAAACCGGAAGATCCAATCGATGCGAAATTGAAAAAAAGACCGAAGAAACTATCAAAAAAAGAAAAAGCAAAACTGAAAAAGAAACAGAAGAAAGACAAACTGAGAGCGAAAAAAGAAGATAGACAACTGAAAAAAATCGAGAAGAAGAAACAGAAGGATCAACCAAAAGAAGACAAGAAGAACAAAGAAGAGAAACCGGAGAAAACCGATACGGAAACCACCACAAGCTAAACCCATCACACGAGGACCTTTGATTGTTTGTGCTTGATCTAAGCACATGTTTCAAAGGTCTTTTATTTTAACCAGAGGAAGGATGACAACATGAAACTGATCTCATGGAACGTCAATGGTCTAAGGGCAGCCAGAAAAAAAGGGTTCGATGCATTTCTTAAACGCATCGATGCGGATATTATCTGTCTGCAGGAGACCAAAATGCAAGAAACACAGAAGGATTTCACTTTCGATTCCTATCATGAATACTGGAACAGTGCCATTAAAAAGGGCTATTCGGGGACATTGTGTCTAACCAAGGAAAAACCGCTTACGGTTTCCTACGGCATTGATGGTGAAGGCTATAACGATGAAGGTAGAATCATCACGCTTGAATTTTCCACCTTTTATCTGGTGAATGTCTATGTACCGAATGCACAAAGTGAACTGAAGCGCCTGTCATATCGGATGCGGTTCGAAGATGATTTCCGAGGGTACTTAAAAGCGCTTGACCAGAAAAAACCGGTGATATTGTGCGGGGATTTGAATGTGGCACACAAACCGGTCGATCTGAAGAATCCCAAACCAAACGAACGCAACGCGGGATTCACCATCGAGGAAAGAGGTAAGTTTTCCGCCTTGCTCGAGGCGGGTTTTGTCGATACCTTCAGACATTTTAATCCTGATACAATAAAATATTCCTGGTGGAGCTACCGCTTCAACGCCCGGAAAAACAATGCCGGATGGCGCATCGATTATTTTGTCGTATCAAAACGCTTGTTACCGCGTATCCAGGATAGCGACATCCTTACCGATGTCCACGGCAGTGATCACTGTCCTGTCATCTTGCAGACCGAACCACTGGGAGGTGAAAAGCGATGAGATTGCGTGAAATAACCTTGAAAAGCGTGACTTTGCTGATCATTGCTTTGTTACTCATGATTACTGCTGTGACAGGCCTATCATTCATCGAGGTGGTTATGGAAGTTTCATTGTTGCTTTATTTCTATCAGACGGCTTTCATTCTTACTTTGAGTGTGTGCTTTATCGGTGCGGCACTATCTTTGTTCTCTTTGGTGAGAGGTAGACGGATCCTTCTAGGTTTTATCTACTATCTTGCCCTGTTGTTCATCGCCATGATTATCATGCACTTTATATGATTCTTTTTGTGATATCAAACGCCGAACTGACGTAAAATATGATTCATTGTATATGTCTTCATCATGGTACACAAGCAGCGTATTATCCCGTGCGTATTGTTTGGGTTTCAAACCGTTTTTCGATATAATATAAGACATCAGAAAACATATTGGAGGAGAAGTTTTATGAGAAAAATGTTAATCGCGTTCACTTTGCTTCTAAGCATTTCCATATTGGCGGCTTGTGGCCGTGATCAAGACGTATTACGGGTTGGAATGGATTTGAGCTATCCACCATTTGAAACCCAGGAAAACGGCGAACCGGTAGGCATCAGTGTCGATGTTGCCCATATGTTCGGCGAGTTCATCGGTAGGGAAGTCGAAATCGTCAATACCGGTTTCGGTGGCCTTATCAATTCACTCAACTCAGGCGAGATCGATATCATCATCGCCTCGATGAGCATCACCGAAGAGCGGGCCCAGTCCGTTGATTTTTCCGATCCCTACTTCTATTTTAAGATTATCAGTTTGGTAAATCAGGACTTTGCTGACGCGGAAGGCATCGATGAAGATACAACCAAAGATGAACTGCTGGCGCTTGATGATGCACAATTCGTGGGTATTGCCGCGCAGGTTTCAGCGCAAATTCCACGCGATTACGGCAAAGATGTCATCGAAGCCACGGAGTTGTCCACCGCAGTAGCCAATGTTGCGCAAGGTACTGCCGACATTTTGTTGATGAGCGCTTTTCCGGTAACCAATGGTCACCGGGCCAATCCCGATACGACCATGGTCGTCTGGGATCCGTTTGTCAGCTCTCCAATCGGCATGGCCGTTGCACAGGGCAATACAGAACTTCGAGAACAAGCAAATGATTTCATCGCCTCCATGGACGAACCGGGTGGCGCCTATGATCAACTTCAAGAAAAATGGGATGCTGAGGTGCAAGCTCTACTAGAACGGTACGGTCTGGAATTCTTCATAAATGAATAGGTCTTTATCTTACCTAACCTCGATCGCCATCTTCGTTGCGTTTGCTGTGTTTGTCGCTTTAAGGCAACGTAGCCCTTTTAATCCTGATGCGGTTCTGGGATATCAAAACCTCATACTCGAAGGGTTCATCAATACCATCATCGTTTCTGTCATCGCCTTGATTGGTAGCGTGATTCTCGGATTCGTGATGTTTTTGCTATCGGCCTCGAATGTACGTTTTTTCAAGGCTTTTGTCGATGTTTTCACAGAAATCATCTACGGGACACCATTGCTGGTCATGATCATCGTCATGGCCTTTCTGATTGGCCCCGCTTTCAACTCATTCAATCGTCCCGTCCTCGGCGTAATCGGTATCATCATCTACATTACACCATATATGACCAACGTATATAAGTCCGTCTTTAAAAGCATACCGGATGAACAATACATGGCGATGGATCTGTTCGGGTTCACCGGATATCAGAAGTACCGCTATATCATCATTCCGCAAGTACTGCGGATGTTGATGCCGCCTTTCATGAATAACTTTTCACTGATCATCAAGGGAAGCGCCCTTCTGAATGTCCTTTCCTTTCACGAACTGTTCTTTACCGTCAGCATATTCCAAACGAGAACCTTCGCCTATTCCGAAGGTTACATTCTCATGTGGATCTTATACATCATCATCACCATCCCGCTTTCACAAATGACAAAGTATGTCGAAAGGCGTTGGTCTTTAGAATGAAACTGAAAATCAAGAATTTGACACACGATTACGATGTCAATGTCTTTCGGGACTTGAACCTCGAACTTGATGGGTATCAGTCCATCGGGATTATCGGCGTTTCCGGCTCCGGAAAAAGTACGTTACTACGGATCATGTCTGGACTTGAACAGCCGAATGGCGGCACGGTCGAAATTAACGACCGTAGTGTCAAGGATCCTTTTTATAGAAAAACTGTCGGTTTTGTCTTTCAGACCCACACCTTGTTTCCACACCTTACCTTGAAAGAAAACATTACCTTGGTACTGGAGAAGACAAGAGACATCGAGCGACATGAAGCCAGTACAATCGCCGAGAAGAACCTCGAGCGCCTCCAATTGCTCGATCAAGCGCACAAGCTTCCTAAAAACGTCTCCGGCGGTCAAGCACAACGGGCTTCGATTGCCCGGGCGCTGTCTGTAAATCCGGATGTTGTGTTTCTAGATGAACCGACTTCTTCCCTGGATCCGATTTTAACCCACGAAGTCCTTTCTTCCATCGAGGATTTGAAGAATCTGGGCAAAGATTTCGTCTTTGTGACCCATGTGATCAGTTTCGTGCGCGATTTTGCGGACTACGTGTTGTTCATGCATGAAGGTAACATTGCCGAACACGGTGCTCCAAGCATATTGGACGACCCGCAGACGGATGCCTTGAAGAATTTTATGCATAAGGTTCGCTGATCACCAACGTCATATCCTACCGCACTCACATATACGGATTCAAGCATCCGGCGTTGTGACTGCGGTTTTTTTATTTGGAATGGTTTCTGATGATGACCCATCAATCACAATGAAGTTGTCACCTAGACAAAAACATTTAAATCTCGGGGAAGGTATTTATATTTTGATGGGGATACTGTATAATAGTACTGGATGACACATAGTAATTATTTAGGAGGACAGCATGATAATTGTTTATATCGGACATATCATTTTTGGCGTTATAGCCGGATTCATTGCCGGGGCAGAAAACGAAAGGGAAAACGAAACCGTAGCCATCCTGGTCTTCGTCGCGATGGCCACGTCGATGTTAGCCTTGATTTTTGGAAACTTCCCGCATATATTTGGTGTTTTTTTCGTGTGGCTCGTCGTAACATGGATTACCTCGGAAATCATAAAATACATGCAATCGCATTAAGTCGTTTTACACTGTTGTCATTGGAGATCCCATCATGAAGACTCTAATCGTTTATACATCGAAATCAGGCGTCACGAAGGATGTTGCTTCATTGATTGAGAACACGCTATCTGGATCGATCAGCGTGGTGGCACTTGGAGGTCAAAGCAAAGACATTGACCTTCTTTCCTTTGATTTGATCATTCTCGGTTCACCGATGTATATGGGATATCTACGGAAAGCCATGCGCCGTTTCGTCTTTGAAAATCAGGAAGTTTTGCTGAGAAGGCCGTTGGCATTGTTCGTGGTTGGTGCGCACCACCAAGTGAACCTTGATAAATATTTGAGAATGTCTTATCCGAACACTGTTGTCGAGCACGCTTGTATCAAATCGCATCTCGGTGGTGAATTCCGTTTCGATGAAATGGGATTGTTCAAACGGATGCTTGTAAGAAAAATCGCCAAGGAAAAAGCCAATGCATGCCCCGGAGAAGTGAAGATAGAACAAGAAGCCATTGCTACGTTCTCCGAAGAAGCGAATAAACTGCTGGCGGGTGTTAACCTTGAATGAGAAAGTATGTACCATCATCTTGTGTCACAGAATAAGATTGGAATCTTACATTAACCAGTTTTTAACAACCGTTTTTTTCGTCAACCAAAAAGGATAACGCTGTTGCGATCCTTTTTTCATTTACATAGAAACCGACAGCCGGAGGGAACCAGATGATTAAAAATAGTCACTTCGATTTCAACAGTCAAACAATTACCGATGAACACACCATCACTATAAATACCAGGAGAAAGCGGGGAAAACAATGAAAACATTAGCCGTTATCGGCGCCCAATGGGGCGATGAGGGAAAAGGTAAAATTACGGATTATCTCGCTTCTCAAGCAGATATGGTTGTTCGGTTTCAAGGTGGGAACAACGCAGGTCACACGATTGTCTTCGGTGATCAGAAGTTCGCACTGCATCTCATTCCCTCAGGTATTTTCAGACACAATACCAGCAACATTCTCGCACAAGGCATGGTCATCGACCCTCTGGCCTTGAATGAAGAGATGGATATGCTAAATGATGCAGGGGTCCCGTTAACCAATCTATTCATCTCCGATCGGGCCCATATCATCATGCCGTTTCATAAAGACCTGGATAAGCTTTTGGAAGAAAGAAGGCCTCAGAAAGTCGGAACCACCGGTCGTGGTATTGGTCCGGCCTATATGGATAAGGCTGCAAGGACAGGGTTGAGAGTCTGTACATTCATCGATTCGGTCGGTTTCAAAAACTATCTTGAGACAATGCTGCCCTTCATCAATGACGCATTGAAAAAAGCAGCTAAAAACACTTACAAGGTCCAAGAATTGTTCGATCTTTTCAAACCGATTCGAAACAGACTTTCAAATCATCTGGCAGACACGTCTTCTGTTATCCACGATGCACTAAAGAAAAACGAGCGCATACTCTTCGAGGGGGCACAGGGCACGATGCTTTGTCTTGATCACGGCACCTATCCTTTTGTTACGAGTTCGTCACCCGCAGCCAGCTCCATTCCGCTCAATGTCGGTATGCCGGCGAGGAATCTGACTTCAGTGCTGGGCATTGTCAAAGCATATACGACCAGGGTCGGCAGCGGTGCCTTTCCCACGGAAATCACCGGAGAAACCGCTGATGCGATTGCTACAAAGGGTCATGAGTTCGGGACGACCACCGGTAGAAGAAGGCGCATCGGCTGGCTTGATATCGTCCAGTTGCGCTATGCTCACCGCATCAACGGCTTTACCGATCTTGCGGTGACGCTGCTTGATGTCCTTGGTGGTGTCGATGCGATCAAGCTTTGTGTCGCCTATGAAGTCGATGGTGAAAGATTCGAGCGTTTCCCTGCGGACCACGAGACCTTGAAACACTGTAAACCGGTCTATGAAACGTTGCCGGGCTTCACCGAGGATATCACCGATGTCCGCAACTTTGATGATTTGCCGGAAAACGCCCAAAACTACTTAAACACGATTGAACGCCTGATCGGTGTTCCGGTCTCCATTTTCTCAGTCGGTCCGGACCGACGGGCGACAATCATCAGAAAATCATTTTTCACTGAGGAGGAAATCTCATGATAAAACGGTATCAAAGCGATGTTATGGCAACCATTTTTTCGGAGGAAAACCGGTATAGGCACTTCCTCAAAGTGGAAATTGCGGCAGCAAAAGCCCACGCCTCTGTTGGTGTCATTCCTGCAGAGGACGCATGGGCCATCGAAGAAAATGCGACATTCACCTTGAAGGATATCATAAAGATAGAAGAACGCACGCGCCATGATGTGGTGGCGTTTTGCGAAGCGGTGAGCTTGCATCTTGGACCTGAGAAGAAGTGGTTTCATTATGGTTTGACAAGTACCGATGTTGTCGATACGGCACTCGGTCTTACAATAAAAGAAGCAAACAAGCACCTCATCGAAGGGTTGAAGACGTTCATTAATACATTGGAGAAACTTGCAATCAGGTATAAGCGCTTGCCTTGCATCGGCAGAACGCACGGCATTCATGCCGACATCACCGCCTTCGGTCTCAAATTTGCCCTTTATACCGATATTTTCAAAAGACATCTCATCCGTTTCCATCAGTTGCGTCCACGTATCGAACTCGGAAAAATCAGCGGGGCTGTCGGCAACTTCGCCAATGTCTCACCCGTGTTGCAGGATGCCATCTGTGAGACGCTGGGACTAGAGAGTGCAGCGATATCCACACAAGTGTTGCAGCGGGATCGCTTGGCTGAATATTTGGGATTATTGGCGTTGATCGCCGGCAGCATCGAACAACTCGCTACTGAAATTAGACATCTGTCCCGCACCGAAGTCAACGAAGTACAAGAAGCCTTCAAGCAAGGGCAAAAAGGTTCATCGGCCATGCCGCACAAGAAAAACCCCATCGCCAGCGAAAACATGTGCGGCTGTGCGCGCATGATGCGTGGATACATGCATATGGCACATGAAAACATCGCCTTATGGCACGAACGCGATATTTCGCATTCCAGCGTCGAGCGTGTCGCGGTGGCCGATGCGGTGAGTTTGCTCGATTACATGCTGCGACGCTACAATACCGTAATCGAAAATCTCGAAATCAACAAGGAGCAAATAACAGCCAACATCGATATGACAAAAGGGGTGGTGTTTTCCCAACAAGTCATGCATCGTTTGATTGATAAGGGCTTATCGAGAGAAGACGCCTATGCAATCATCCAACCGCTGTGTTTCAAAGCTTTCGAGGAAAAACGACATTTCAAAACACTTTTGTTTGAAAGCGATGCAGTAAGGCGTCATATGGATGATAACGACATTGAAGCCTGTTTTGAACTCACACCGTTTTTAAAAGAAGTGGATACCATATTCAAACGTATCGGCATAAATTAAAGAAAAATCCGGATATCCGGATTTTTTTATAAAATCACAATAAAAAACACGTTCCGATTGTTATATAATAAATGCAATGACGCTTGAAAGGAGGCCGCTGTGATGATTGGAAAACCATGGTTGAAAAAAGTGCTCTTAACTGCCGTTTTCATGACGTTAATGGTGTTTGTTGCGAACGCTCAGAATAATCGTCTGTCTTCAGCGGAACTTTCAAGCGAGCAGACAAGTGTTCTTATAGGCTTCAACGAACGGGTCAATACAAGCTTGATCGCACAAGCCGGTGGCGAAGTCGATCATGTGTTCACCCGTTTGGAAATCGTCGAGGCACGTGTGCCTGTACAGGCGATACAAGGCCTTCGAAACAATCCGCAGATCAGTTTCGTTGAATCGAATCAAGCGGTTAAGGCGCTCGAGACCATTCCCTGGGGGATCGAACGCATTTTTGCAAGTGAAAACCAGTTACGTGACACCTGGCAGGATACTTCGGGAGAAAACACCAAAGTAGCGGTTTTGGATACCGGTATCGATGGCGCACACAGCGATTTGAATGTTGTCGGCGGGGTCAATTTTGTCAACAGTGAGCCCTATGATGTCGACCTCAACACGCATGGTACCCATGTGGCCGGCATCATTGCCGCTCTGAATCAAGGATCGGGCATTGCCGGTGTCGCACCGGGTGTCTCGCTATATTCAGTCACCGTCCTCAACAGTGAGGGCTCCGGATTCATCAGCGATGTCATCAAAGGCATCGAGTGGGCAATGGATGAAGACATTGCCATCATCAATATGAGTCTGGGCGCAGAAGAACATTCCGAGGCATTGCTACAAATGGTCGATGCCGCATTTGCGGCCGGTCACCTTCTGATCGGGGCCGCCGGCAATGAAGGTACCTTCAACGGCAATGGTGACACGGTAGCCTATCCGGCTAGATACCAGGCCGTCATAGCGGTTGCTGCTTCCACACAAAACGATAACCGTGCCACGTTTTCCTCACATGGACCGGATATTGAACTGATCGCTCCCGGCAGCAACATCCATTCGACGTTGCCCGGAGATACCTATGGTAATAAGAACGGAACTTCCATGGCTGCGCCGCATGTGGCAGGTGTTGCTGCTTTAATGTGGTCAATCAACCCAAACCTATCAAACGAGGAGATTCGCCAGATCTTGAGAAACACCGCCGAAGATATCGGTCTGAAAAGCGAACACCAGGGGTATGGTCTCGTGGATGGCTATGCAGCCTTCAATGAAGCTAAAACTCATTTTGAAGAGATCTATTACACCATTACTGTTAGTGATGGTGTAGACGGCAGTATTTCACCAAGTGGGACCTTCACCGTTGCCTCGGGTTCCGAGATCACCTTCGATATTACCCCGGATACCGGATATGAAATCACTGATATTTTCGTGAATAACGAAGCGGTTGCGATCGAAAATCCTTTGACACTTGATGCCGTTACCGACGACATCACGCTTGAAGTTCTCTTTTCGCCGATTGTCTACAGCATTCAGTTTGAAACTGCATCCGGTAGTGATGTTGCCACGCTTCATGTTCCTTATGGAGAGACAATCGAACAACCGGACGATCCGGAAAAAACAGGCTATAGCTTCATCGGCTGGTATCTTGATTTAAACGATGATGATCCTTATGTCTTCGATACGATGCCTGCGGAAAATCTGACACTATATGCCTTGTGGGAAATCAACACGTATGACATCTATTTTCGCGATGCGCAGGACGATTTGATAAAAACCATGCGGTTTACCTTCAATGATGATCTAAGCGAAGTCACGTTACCAAGCGCACCACACAAAATCGGTCACACCTTCATTGGCTATGATGCGGCTTTGCCCGCAACGATGCCGGCGTATGATCTTGTTCTGCGTGCACAGTATGAAGTGAACATCTATAAAATCAGCTTCGACACGCAAGGCGGTACTGAAATCGATCCGATCATGATCGCCTATAACGAAACCATCGAACTGCCTGATGACCCTCAAAAAGATGGCGTCACTTTTAAAGCGTGGCTCTGGGGAGACAATCTCTTCGAAAACGAGACCATGCCGGCAACTGACATTTCACTGACGGCCACATATACGAATAAAACCTACGAGATATTCTTCTATGATCTTGAGGATAGACTTATCGATTCAATCAGTGTTCCCCATGGCAGTGATCTGGAGGGGTTAACCCTTCCGAGTGCACCCGAGGAAACTGGCAAGACATTTACGGGCTGGAATCCGGTTTTACCAGAAAGCATGCCCGAAAACAATTTGACGGTAGTGGCCAGCTACGACCTCGTAATCTATACCATTCAGTTTGATACCGGCGGTGGCAGCTTCATCGGACCGCTCTACGCACACTATGGGGATGCGATCACCCTGGATAACACACCCGAGAAACAAGGGCATGTGTTTGTTGAGTGGCACAAAGACAAAGAACCCTTTAATCTAGAGACGATGCCAGCTGAAGATTTGGTCTTGACAGCAAGCTATGAAGAAGAACACCTTGTGATTACCGGTGTTGAAGACGGCGAACGCTTTACAGTTTATGACGAAATCTATCTGGATTTCAACGGCATTGCCGAATTGAACAACCAACGTATCGATCCTGGCAGATTGGAAGTTGAAGCGGGTCAGTACATCCTAGTCGTCGATAACGGCGTTTTCCAACAGGAAATATCCTTTACGGTTGATGAACATCCCTATCAATCACTTGATGTGATCATCTTTGCTTTGATACCACCGTTAACCGGGGGACTTGCGATTTTTTATGGTACCCGCTTCACCCTACGACTCATCGGTTTGATATAAGAAGTCACTCCGCGTTGAAGTGTACCCCATCCGTGGACACGCATAAAAAAATATAACTGAAACACCTCCTTGTATACTGAAAGCAAGGAGGTGTTTTTTATGTCAGATTTCTCTGGTTACAATAATGCGTCAATTCGGAATCGAAAAGCACTTGTACATCTCGCATGGCATCAATGGTGTTCACTCCGAGTAAAGTCATGATTGTTTTCAGTTCGTCAAAGAGATGTTCGGTATTTTCGATGACGGTTTTCAAAGGGTGTTGATCGAGTTGTCGTAAAAACCAGCCGGACATGCCGACGGCTTTCGCGCCGAGTGTCAGGGCTTTGGCGATGTCCATCGCATGCCGGATGCCCCCGCTTGCCAAAACTTCGATGTCTTGTATCTGATTGGCTTCCAGAAGACTCTCAACCGTGGAAAGCCCCCAGGTATTCAGCGTCGTATACGGCTTTTGTCTACGTTCGTTTTCAATCAGTGCGAAATTCGTGCCGCCGCTTCCCGAAACGTCCACGGTTTTGACACCGATCGCTTTAAGTTTGGCAACGGTAGACTTATTCATTCCGAAACCGACCTCCTTGACGATGACGGGGACCGGGACGTTCTTCACGATTGTTTCGATGTTGTCAAGCCACTTCGTGAAATCCCTTTCGCCTTCGGGCATGATCATCTCCTGCGGGGCATTCACGTGTATCTGCAAAAGATCCGCATTGATCATATGGATGGCTTCTTCTGCATCGGCAAGGGTTTTGTCGGCACCGATATTGGCGAATGTCAATCCTGTATGGATCTTTGAAACCACCTGATAACTCTCAAGCCACTTATCTTCTTTTATTGCAGCGGACGCCGAACCCAAGGCCAAAGGCAAGTTGAAGTAGTCGGCGATGGTGGCCAAAGCCTTATTTATGGATTTTGCGGTCTCGCTACCACCGGTCATGGCGTTGATGTATAGCGGATAGGGAATGATAAAGCTGGAAAATCTGCTTTTTAAGTCAACTTTGTCCTTACTTGTTTGCGGAAGGGATCGATGGATGAATCGGATGCGATCGAAATCATTGTTTAATGGTTTTTGTTTTCGTGCACCGGAAATGTGATCATCTTTTCGGTTCATGATTTACCTCCATAAAACGGATGACATCGGTTTTGAACCCGGATGTTTTCAGTGCTGTTTCGACTGTGTTTCTTGTTTTGTCATCCGGATAAAACAAAAGAACGTTGTCGCCGCCCCCGGCGCCCGAAAATTTCATGGCGCCACCGTTTTCCTTGGCTAAGGCGTTTAATCTGTGCATCATTCGATTGAAGAGTGGTGTGTTTGTACACTGTTCAAGGTTGATGAAATTCGTATTGAGTGCATCAATGGTCTGAATGAAATCAATCGTGGCCTTCCCTTGAATGGCTTTCAGCAATGCCTCGACAAGTCGGGCGGATGTGGTCTTGAATGTTTGATAACATGTTTTGTGTTTGTGGGCGTTGACTTGGGAGACAAGTTTTGTGGATGCCGTTTTTTCCCTGGTGTTGATGATAGTATAGGGGGGAAGTTGAATATTCAAGCGTTCTATAACCAGATCCTTCCAACCATCAGGTTCTTTGGGGTTGCCATGGAAAGGCCGATACAGAATCGGATTTTTATAAGCACTTAATGCCAAATCACCAAACGAAGAGACCTCGGCAAGCTCGGCTTGGGTTTTTACAGCCAGAATATAGAGGGTCATCGGCGTTACGTGGATGTCGAGATGCCGCAACATCGCTTCGATGATGCCGGTGGTTAGTGCACCGCTTGAACCAAGTCCGAGCGCCTTGTGGTTATCATCCTCCAGAAAACTGGCAATGGTGATTTCAACGGGCCTTATTGATATGCCTTTGTTTTTCGTGTATTCGATAACTGTCGTGATGGCGTTTTTTACCAACGGGTATCTGGTAAGGTCTTTCAAACCGATTGTAAAAGGGATGCCCTCTTGCTTTTTGTCGGTGAACAATTTGAACGCATCAGCGTTCTTGACGGTGATTCTCATCTCACGGTTTACAGGTAGCACAACAGCAAAACCGCCGTCGGTGACGGCGTATTCTCCGCAAAGATAGAGTTTTCCCGGGATGGAAACGCTGGTTTCATTCAAGGATAGTGGCCCCTTTGGTTGCGACTTTGCTTATGATGATGTCATTATAGCCTGCTTTTTGCAACTGTTCAACGATGAATTTATCATCCTTGGTGTCTGTCAGTATTTTCACGTTCGGCCCCGCATCGAGTGTGACGTAGGCATTACAACCATGCTTTTTTCTGATCTGTTGGATCAGAGTGATGATTTTTCTGGTGTCTTCGGTAAAATAATCGATGGGCGGCGTGGCACTTTGCATGGTTTTATGCATTGAAAGCGCGTTTCCTTCGGTGATATTGCCTATGGCAGGAAAATCATTCTTTTTTAACGCCCTGAGCATAGCGGCCAGATCCGTTTTGGTTTTAAGAACCCACTTATCGTACTCAGGAGCTGTATTCACCGTATGACGCATGGCTTCGGTGCTTTTGTGTTTCTTAACAGAGGCATCGACCAGAATAAAGAGCATGCGCCAATCGGCGGTGTGCGCGGCTACCTGGGAGATTTTTCCGGATTGATGCCAACGCACAATCCCGCCAAGCAGACTTCTACATGCAGAACCGGAACCCTTCCGTGTAATGGCTGCCAATGTCTGCAGATCGTAGTTCTTGTTGAAATAATGGTTGGCCGCCAAAGAAAGCGCGGCAAAACCGGAAGCGCTCGAAGCCAGTCCGGCGGCGGTAGGACCGGTGTTGTTTGAGATTATCTTGATATCGTTGATTTCGTTTTTATCGGCAAAAAAGCTGAGAAAGGATGTCACTTTAGTGGTGGTTTTTTCATCCGCCAACTTCCCGTTCAGCGTAAACGAAAACCCTTCCCCACAAGCGTCTTCGATGGTGGTCGTGGTGTGATAGGCATCGAGTGTAACCGATAAGGAATCATTATAGGGAATGACTTCTTTTTCGTCTGATTTACCCCAATACTTTATCAGGGCGATATTGATTGGCGCTTTGGCGGTTACATGCATGGTTTTAGCCTCGATTCAGATTGATCAGCCATGTTTCGGTGAATTTCTTCTGCCAGGCGGTCTTTATTGCCTTGGCGTCAGATTCGTTTTCAGCAAGCGCGATGACCGCACCGCCTCTCCCGCCTCCAGAGAGTTTGGCGCCGAGAGCGCCTTTGCTTTTGGCAATTTGAACGGCATCGTCGATGGCATGATTGGAAAGTGTGAGCAACCTGAGCTCTGTTTGAGCCTGGTCCATAAAAACCCCGATCTGTTTCGGCTGGTTTTGTCTGTAAGCCTCGATGGTACGTTCGGTCAAGTCGCCAAGACTCTGGATGCTTTGTTGGGCTTTGCCCTGCTCCATCAAAGTCCTTACATCACCGACGGTATCCTTTGTGGCTACTTTCTCGCCACTATGGACGATGATAAGGTATGCGTTCAGTTGCCGGTTGATGAATGCCGTTTCCTTGTTTTTTCGAAAGATGATGCCTTGTGTGTTTCTTGTTGCCATGGCGTCGATGCCACTTGGAGAACCATGGGCGAATGTCTCACTGTATTGTGTCCAGTCGAAATGTGCTTTTTTTGATAGCGGTTCGTTTTCAAACTTGTACATGGCTTCGGTAATCGCGGCGGCTACAGCCGCGCTCGACCCGAAACCGGCGGCTATCGGGATATCGCTTTTGATTTCAATATGGACATTTGTGGTGTTCAAATGCAATTTCAGCGCTGAAACGAGTTCTTTGACAGGTTTAAGACTCTCGGGCGCTGTTTCAAGTTTTCCTGAGTATAATTTGGAGGTTATCGTCATCTCCTTGGCGTCCACCACCGTCGCGGTGATTGGATTCTCAATCAAGGGTAAAGCAATGGCGGGATGATGATAGACCACACTATGTTCTCCCATTAGAATGATTTTTCCATGTGCAACGCCAACGGCCATATTAGAAACCTCCTACAATCAGATTAAGCAGATGTGGTGCGGCATATAAAGACATGAACTGGACGCCGTAATTAACGCCCATCTTATTAAGTGCTCCGCAGAAGAGACCGATGAGCAAGACGCCGAAGATATTGATCAGACCAGCATCCATGAAAGCCAGAAGCAGTATGAAGGCGATGAAAAGTGCCAAAACGGATTCGTGCGGGATGTGGTCGAGAATGAAACGGGTGATGGTTTTCGCATGTCTGCTGATCAGGACATAGCTGATCGAAAGTGCAATCAAGGCACCTAGAACAACAGCCAAGGTGAACTCGCCGAAGCCGAGCATGTGATGCAAGTTGTTGTCGAGCGTAAGTACCGGCGGTGCGTTGAATAATGCCGCGCCTGGACCCAAAGCAACCGGTGAAAGTGGAATCCCGAGTGCCAGCAAGGGAATGATGATGCCTGAAAGATAGGTCGCCTGAATCACGCCACTCATGGTGATGACCGACATTCTGGCATTGTCATCCCGGTTTTTGAAACGCTTACCGATGGTTTCACCGATCAGAATAGTCAGGCCTACGGGTGATAGCACGAACAATGCGTTGACGATCAAAGCTCCGATAGAAAGATGTTTTCTTTCTTCTTTGTCAAGGATTTTAAAGGGGTTCAGTCTTTTTTCCTGAATATCCTTGGGGAGTGTGATGGTCTTATCCGAACTGATCAAGGCTGATTTCAAGGTGTCCTTGTTCAGCAGTCTGAACAAGGTGAAAAGCAGTGGCCCGATGGTGATACCGAGGAAAAATGAAACGGTGATGGTGGTGTTTTCGGGAACGACGTTCAAGCCCCAATAAAGATGTCTCAGACTCTGGAACAACATCGCCAGAGGTAAAATGGAAAATAAGGATAGAAGTTTTTGTCTACTGATGAGAGAAAGGAAAACCGCACCGATGATGAAAAGCCATGGTGCGAATGGTTGTATGGTTTCAGCAAACGGGGTGAGCAGATGGGCCAACGTCAAGGAGACGGGTACACTGATCAAGACACCGATGAACGACGCGGCTGCCATCTTTTTGATGGTTTCGGCGGCTTTACCGGTGGCTTTAATGTGGATGGAATGTTCGATCATCGCACTGCTCATCACCCCGCCGGGCAGACCGACTAGGGCTGTTGGCATGGTGTTGGTTAGGTTGAGGGTGACAATGGAAGCGATGAAAAACGTTAGAATGATGATCGGTTCGACACCGCTTAATACCAATGCGAGCGATATCGGCAGAAGCACACTGGTTTCATCCGTACCGGGAATGAAACCGATGAACGTATAGAGCATGACCGCCATCATAGCGGCAAGGACCATCCAGATTAGAATTGAGGCGTCCATATTACACCTCCTCCTCTTCTTGGATAATTCTTTTCGGCTTGAACAGTTTCACCGTGATCAAAAAACCGAGCACGGCACCACCCAGACCAAAAAACAAGCCCATCGTCCGGTTGTCCGCGGGTGCGATCAGATGGGCACTCATGGTTGTGGTACTTATGATTAGAATGGAGAGAACCAGTTCTTTGGGATTGACGGTATCTCCCCATATTTCGATGCGATTTTTGCTCATATGTGATAGCTCCTTATCTATGATTATGCTGCTCATATTATACAAGACAAGCCTGATGGTGTGAAATCATACACTTTGTTAATTATCCGTCATCAGCCCGAATTACCCTTGGAGCACTTTCAATCCCACAAAAACATGCTATAATGTTTTTTGGAGAAACACACTTGCTAAATTTTGGAGGCTCATATGTATAAAAAAGCCCATCTGGCCGGCGTTGCGTTTGCGAGTATCTTCGGTTTGACGTTCATGTTTTCAAAAACGGCACTGGCGTATATTTCACCTATCGGTCTGATTGCCTATCGGTTTCTTCTGGCTTTTTTGGTCTTTGAGATTCTCAGGCGTGTCGGTGTATTCAAAATACGCATGAGAAAGGATCTCATGCTGCCATTGATTTTGGTAGGTGTTTTTCAACCGTTTCTTTATTTTTTGTTTGAGACGTACGGCTTGGCNAGGACAACCAGTGCCGAGGCGGGGATGATGATTGCCTTGATTCCGATTTTTGTCAGTGTGTTTTCGTCGATCATATTAAAAGAAAGACCGACTTGGCTGCAAATGATGTTCATCTTGCTCAGTGTGAGTGGTGTGATCTATATTCAGCTCTCACAAGCGATAGGCACGCTTGAACCCGAGTTTCTCGGCTATGGGTTGCTATTTGGGGCTGTCTTGGCCGCGGCTGCCTTTAATATAGCCTCACGAAGTGCCTCTAGAAAAGCGAATACCTATGAAATAACCTATTTCATGATGCTTTTCGGAGCGGTGAGTTTCAACGCGCTATATCTCATTCGTTTGGCTATGGGGGATGGCGTAGAACAATATTTGGGCAACCTGGCGAATATCACGTTGTTATTACCTATCATATACCTCGGGGTTGTCGGTTCGATCGGCGGCTTCGCCCTATTGAATTATGCGCTTGGTGTCCTGGAGGCACATGTAATTAGCATCTATGCGAATCTTGCGACCATTGTGGCCTTGATCGCCGGCGCTGTCTTTTTGCAGGAGACTTTGTCGGTGCATCATTATATTGGTGCGGTGATGATTATCGTCGGGGTCTATGGTACGATTCGTAATAACCGGGCACACAAACAAAAACCTATTTGATTTTCAGCGCTTTAATTAGCGCTTAATTTATAAAAGTATCCAAAATAGTATAAACAGCTTTATAAATAGTTCAAGCACAAATAAAAAGTTATGGTATGTTATAAGCCTATAATTAAGCGATATAAGCCTTATATATAATAAATAGGCCCGAAAAAATCTTTATATATGGCAAGCGACCATAATGGCGATTATGCTATAATTGTCTTATAAGTGTAAAATACATGATATGTCAATACGTTTTAGCAGAAAGGATGGGACCATGAAACAGACTGAAAATGGACCTTTAAGCACACGTAATCTCCTGATTTTCAACGGTATGGTATTGCTATTGCTCCTTGGTGCCGCTGTCAACTACGGCCCGAGGGTTTTTGCGATTGCAGCGATGAGCATCGCTGTCGGCGTACCCATTGAACTGATCTTCAAGAAAATTAGAGGTCATGAACTGGATGCCTCATTGTTTACCACTCCACTTGTATTCGCTTTGCTGGTACCTTCTATTGCACCGCTTTGGCTGGTCGGTATCGGTTCGGGCTTTGCTGTTTTCTTCGGAAAATGCATCTTCGGTGGCCTCGGAAAGACCGTGTTCAATCCGGCATTGGTCGGTGCCATCTTCGTTACGGTTTCTTTTCCGGTCTTCATGACCACCCAGTGGTTGGATCCCATAAGCGGTGATGTGACCGACTCGATTCCCGTCTTGCAGTTGCATCTTGGTCAGGATCTGACACATTCGATCCCACAATTGCTGCTTGGACAAGTGCCAGGTATGTTGGGAGAGACTTTCATTCTACTGGCTTTTGCCCTGGGGATGGTTCTGATAGTATTGAAAATAGCCGATTGGCGCATTCCTTTGGCCTATCTAGGCTCGTATTTCGTTTTGATGGCCATTGGCTTTTTGGTGTTTCCTGAGTACCAAGGGACGACGATGTTCGTCAATCCGTTTTACTCATTGATCACCGGTGGTATTGTCTTTGCGGCATTTTTCCTGGCCACCGATCCCGCTACAGCACCGCAGAACACCTTGGCCAAGTACTACTTTGGTTTCGGTCTAGCGGCATTGACGTTGATCATTAGAACGTTCGGCACCTTCCAGGAAGGTTATTTCTTCGCCATTATTATCATGAACGCCGTTGCCCCTTTGCTGGATGAATGGCTCAATAAGAATAAATCCGATGCTGAAGAAAACACACAAGAAGCGGAGGGATCCGCATGAGTAGAAATATGAAGACAATTGTTTTCGTTCTAATTCTCGGTACCGCTTTTTCACTTGTGTTGATGAGTATTCAAGCTTTGACCGCTGAAAGAATCGAGATGAATCAACGCTTTGCCGTACAATCGGCGATTCTTGATGCATTTGAGGAAACCTATACGATTGCAAACTTTGCGGATGTCTTCGATGAAACCATGGAAACCGTGGAGATCGACGATCTGGTCATTTATGTCCATGAGGAAACGGGCGGCGTCGCTTTCGAATTTTCCGGTTTCGGTGTCTGGGGCCCGATAAGAGGTATCATCGCTTTTGAGAGCGATTTTGAGACAATTCTCTATGTTCGTGTTCTGGAACAGGAAGAGACCCCGGGTCTTGGCGGGGTTGTGGCCGAGGAATCCTATCTCGATAACTACGTGGGTGCCTCGATGGCCGACGGACTGGTTGTAACCCACAACGCCGATCCGAATCTCGATAACGAGGTGGATGCCATCACCGGTGCCACGAGAACCTCGGAATCGTTCCAATCAATCTTGAACAACACGTATGAAGAACATAAAACTGCCTGGGATAACCGGGAAGGAGGCGATTGAACATGAAAAAGCTCATACGCATGCGCTACACGAAATGGTTCAATATCTCCCGTGACGGTCTTTCACGCAACAACCCGATCGTCATCAGTGTTCTTGGCATCTGTTCGGCACTCGCCATCACCAACCGTGTGGATAACGCACTGGCGATGGGTGCGGCTGTAACCTTTGTCATCATCGGTTCCTCACTCATCATTTCGATGATCAGGAACTTCATTCCGACCAGAGTACGGATGATTACCTATATGGTTGTCATCGCCGGACTTGTCATTATTGTCCAGTTTATGCTGCAGGCGTTCTTTCCCGATTTATATAGCGCTTTGGGGGCTTATGTCGGTCTCATTATTACCAACTGTATCGTCATGGGACGTTCTGAAGCGTTCGCGGCGAAGAACCCTGTGAAGTTCACATTCTTCGACGGTCTTGCCAACGGTATCGGCTATACCTATGTATTGGTTCTAATCGCCATTGTCCGTGAAATTCTCGCGTTCGGTACCGTGCTCAACTATCAGATCCTGCCTGACACATTCCCGACCTGGCAGGTTATGGCGATTGCACCTGGTGGTTTCTTCGTCCTTGGTCTTCTGATCTGGGTTATGCGGGATTTGACCAAAAACTATGATGAAGAAGCTACGGCTTAAGGAAAGGATGATACTTTATGACTTCACCTCTTGAGATATTTTTCGGTTCCATACTTGATCATAACATTGCCCTAGCCTACATTCTCGGCATGTGTCCCCTGATTGCCATCTCGACGAACATCCGCAACGCACGCGGGATGGGATTGGCTGTTGTTTTCGTGGTTACCCTGACCGGAATGATCAACTATCCGATCTATTTATTGTTGGTAAGACTTGATGTTGCATGGTTGAATCTGCTTGTTTTCATCATCACCATCGCAGCTACCGTTCAATTTCTTGAAATGTTCATCGATAAATTTTTCCCGAGACTGTATAATTCGTTCGGACTCTTCTTGCCGTTGATCACTGTTAACTGTGTCGTACTCGGTGTTTCCTTGTTCTTTGTCAACCGTGAATACAGTTTTGTAGAAACCGCGGCCTTTTCATTCGGATCCGGCATCGGATGGATGCTGGCGATCATTCTGCTTGCCGGTGTGCGGGAAAAGATGGCTCGATCATCGGATGTTCCCAAAGGATTGGCCGGCAAAGGCATGACATTTATCGTACTAGGTATATTAGCGCTCGCCGTTATCGGATTTACCGGTTTGGCGTCAATTCAATAGGAGGTATACATTATGGATGTATTTGTTCCCATCGTACTAATCAGTGTCTTGATTATTGTTACCGCGTTATTGATATTGGCCGACCATCTCCTTGGCGGCGATGAAGAGAAAATTGTAACGCTCAACGATAAAGAGGAACTGAAGATCGAAAGCAGCGACACACTTTTGAACATTCTATCGGAAAACAAAATCTTCATCCCTTCAGCCTGCGGCGGCAAGGCGACCTGCGGGCTGTGTAAAGTGACCGTGAATGAAGGTGGTGGGGAACTTAAACCGACCGAAGACCCGTTTCTGAACGCGAAAGAAAAAGAACAGGGTGTGCGGCTTTCCTGTCAGGTAAAAGTCCGCAACAACATGAATATCTCCATTCCGGAAGGCTTGATGGACGCAGTGGAATACCGGGCCAAAGTCGTCAACATCGAGGAATTGACCTACGATACGAAACTGGTCCGTTTCAAGTTGTTGAAACCGGAGACCATCGAGTTCAAACCCGGTCAGTTCTGCCAGCTCAGGGTACCTGGGCTTGATGTCATCCGGGCCTACTCGATCGCGTCGGATCCGAAGGAAAGCAATCATGTCGAATTCATCGTCAGACTCGTACCCAAAGGCAAAGCGACCACGTTTGTTCACAAGGCGATGCTTTCCGGCGATGAAATCATTTTGACCGGACCCTACGGCGATTTCTACCTAAGAGAAGAGTCAAATAGAGAGATGATCATGATTGCGGGTGGTTCGGGGAAAGCGCCCATTCGCTCTATCATGTACCGCTTGCAGGATCTGAACATGCCACGGAAGGCCACCTATTTCTTCGGTGCGGTCGCAAAACGCGATCTATACTACACCGAAGCGTTTATGGAAATCGACAAAAAATACGAGAATTTCACATACATCCCAGCTTTGTCCAATCCGGCCGAAGAGGATAAATGGGAAGGTGAGACCGGCCTCATTACCGAGGTTGTCGACCGCAAGACCGGCGATCTGAGTGAAGCCGAAGCCTACCTTTGTGGCTCACCAGGCATGATCAATGCTTGTCTGGAAGTCTTGCGCAAACACAACATCAAAGAAGAAAACATTTACTTCGACAAATTCGACTAAACAAAAAGGGCTTTTTCAAGCCCTTTTTTCATGATATTTTCTTCCTACGACAAACATGATGAACTGAAATAGCACCACACCGGCGCTCAAGAGTAAAGCGAATATCAGAAACGTCATCCATGGAAACAGGTCGAAAAGCGGATTGTGTTCGTTCATGAAGAAATAACCCCAACCCATCAAGGGATTGATGAAAGCGAAACTGATGATGAACGTTCCCAAAAGTCCGCTGGCCATCAAGAGATCTCTCATCTTTGGGATATAATCCCTTGCAGTCAGGATATATACCGCCAACAAGGAAGCGACATAATGATCGATGAAAAATGATTCATCCAGAATCCGGATGGTTTCAATCGGTCCGTTGGGAATCAGTACCGGCCAGAAATTGTTGACCGAAAGAAAGAAAATGAATCCGTCCCAAGATCGCTTGCCGATCGCGAGATAGATCAACGCTGCGATCG
>SL_3KL_010_SEDDRAFT_10000824_pt1 | contig 27169 bp, 25 predicted proteins | sample SodLakKL_010_SED_2_FD_10381 | JGI IMG/M metagenome (IMG submission 10381) | reverse complement strand
GCTGTGCACCGCGTCGACGGGTGGACCCGTGTGCTCGTAGGAGATGAGTCCCGCCTGGACGCCGGTCACGTTCCACGCCCCCACGGAAGCCACCCGGTCCCGGAGCACCGCCAGCATCGCCGGTGAGACGTCCACCGCGATCACCTGCCCGACGTACGGCGCGACAGCCAGCGCGAACCGTCCGGTCCCCGCACCGAGGTCGACCACGGTCGAGGTGGCGCCGACCCCGTTCGCGCGGAGTACCTCGACGTCGATCTCCGCAGCCTCATCGGGGGCACTGCCCTGCTTGTGGTCGTAGCGCGCCACCGCCTCCGGATCGAGGTGGTCATCGCCCGCGTGGGCGAGCTCGTCGAGCATCCAGTCGCGTCGCATGCCGGGACGGTAGGCGACGCAGTAGCGTGCTGACCATGGAACCGAGCACCGCCGACCTGCGCCGTGCCTACGACAGCGACGCCGAACGGCGTGACGGTCGCGATCCCGAGCCCTGGCGCCTCGACATCGTCGACGGGCTGGCCGCCCGGGTGTGCGCCATGCAGGCACGTGCGGGCGGGATGCGGCCTCGCGTGCTGGACCTCGGTTGCGGGGCCGGGCAGCTGGCGCAGCACCTCGGCAACCACGACCTCGAGGTGGTCGGGGTCGACCTCTCCGCGGCCATGGTCGGGCGGGCTCGGGCGCGAGGTGTGGAGGCGTTCATCGGCGGGTTCGACCGGCTGCCCTTCGCCGCCGCGACCTTCGACGGTGCGCTGGCCTTCAACTCCTTCGTGCACACGCCACGGAGCGGGCTCGGTGAGGTGTTCACGGAGGTGCGCCGGGTCCTCGTCCCAGGGGCGCCCCTCACCGTCGTGCTCTGGGGAGGCGAGACCCGGGAGGGGCCCATGGACCGCGACTGGCTCGATCCGCCTCGGTACTTCTCGCTGCTCTCCGACGCCGATCTGCTCGAGCTGCCGACGCCCGGCTTCGTCCGGCTGGAGGTGCGGTTGCTCCACGAGCAGGCCAACCCCGACCTGCACCCGCAGGTGCTCACCCTGGCTGCGTCCACGGGTCCTCGCTCCCGCGACGATCGGTGACACCAGGGCGATCATCTCCGCGTCGACGCGGGTGGTGAGCGCTCGATCCGCGCACGTCCGGGTTGCTCGCGGGGACAGCGAGGTGGCGGTGGATCGGCGCGAAGGGCAGTTCGCCAGGGCGGGCCAGGACGAAGCCCTGCGCGGCGAAGGCCCCCAGCTCGCGCCACGCGGCGAGGTCNGCTGCGGTCTCCAGCCCTTCGACGATGACGCCGGTGTCGGTCTGCTCCGCGAACCGCAGCAGGGCCTCCGCCAGCGGCCGNCGGACCGGGTCGTGTCGGATGTTCTCGGTCAGGCTNCGGTCCAGCTTGATGATGTCCGGTTCGAGCCTGACGATGTGCCGCAGGCTGGCGAACCCGGCGCCGGCGTCATCGATCGCGACGAGCAGGCCACGGTCGCGCAGGGCCCGCAGCGCAGCCTCGACACGCGGGTAGTCCTCGATGATCGCGTGCTCGGTGACCTCCACCATGAGGACACGACCGGGGTGGCCGTCGAGCAGCGAGACGAGCCGTGGGTCGACGAGCAGGTCCGGAGAGGCGTTGAACGACATGGTCACGTCGCCGTCCAGCTCGGCGCTGCCACGGAGCGCCGCGGCCAGCGTGACCAGCTCGAGGTCGAGTCCCAGCCCGACGCGCTGTGCGGCGTCGAACCAGGCGTCCGGCGGCCGCACCGGCGCGTCATCGAACCGCGTGAGGGCCTCGACCGCGCTCAGGCGGCCGTCACCGATCCGGTAGATCGGCTGGAACACGGTCCGGAAGCTCTCCTGCTCGATCGTCTCCCGGATCCGTGCCTCCCACGCGGGGTCCGTGTCCTCCGCGGCCTCCGGCGGCCCTGGCCCGTCGGCGGAGCGCTCCTCGGCGAGGTCGAGGTGCGCGCTCAACTCGGACGCGAAGCTCCTGCGCAGGACACCGGTCGTNGCTCCCGAGAGGGCTCCGACGGACACGAAGAAGATTCCCCGCGTGAGCCAGTTCGCGACATCCTGTGCCTCACCGGAGGCGACGTCCAGCGGCATCAGCGGCCCGCACAACACGGTCGCGAGGAGACCGGCCGTCAGTCCACCGGGGATGCCGAAGGGCAGGGCGGCCAGGACGATCGGGAGGTAGAAGAGGTGGGGCAGCGCGGTGTGCGACCCACCGGCCGCGTGCACGAGCGCCCAGGATCCAGCCAGCAGGGAGGCGACCACGGCGATGCTGAACCATGCAGGCACCTGCTGGAGCCGAAGGCCCCACCGCGGTCGCGGCTCCTCGTGATGTCGTCGCATGGTCCCCTTCACCATCCCGTCGGCTGTCCACCACGTCGGCTTGAGTCCCGACCCGACGTGGCCGCGGGGTTGCGTAGGACCCCGGTGGCCAGTTCGCTCGTGGACACAGCGGGAGGGACGACATGACCGCAGTCGGCAGGCAGGGTGCCGCGTTCCTCGCCATCGTGCTCGTCGCCGTTGCCTGTACGGCCGACACCGAGGAGCCCACCGACGGGGCACCACCCACCGAGACGGCCGAGCCTGAAGAGGCCTCGGAGCCTGAGGAGGCGGTCGACCGCGAGCCGACGGGCCCGGAGGAGCCCCTCGGGTCCGAGGAGGTCCAGACGTCGGAGGAGACGGGGCCGCAGGAGACGGGGCCGCAGGAGACGGAGTCGGAGGAGGCCACTCCCCCGCCTGAGCAACGCCGCGGCGCCGACCTGCCGACGTCGCGCACCGAGGTGACCGGCACCGTGTGGGAGGGGCAGGTCGTGGCCGTCGGCGGGCTCGATGCCGACGGCAACGCGGTAGCGGACGTCGACCTCTACGACCCCGCGACCGACACCTGGACGGCGGGCCCGGACCTCCCCACGGCACGGCACCACACCGCCGTCGAGACCCTCGGCGACCGGCTCGTCGTGGTCGGGGGCTACTCCGACGCCTGGGCCCCGCAGCCGGAGGTGTGGAGCCTCGGCCCAGGGGAGGCTCGCTGGCGGGAGGAACCGTCACTCGCGACCCCGCGAGGGGCGTTGGCCGTCGCCTCGACCGGGAGCCGCCTGGTGGCCATCGGCGGTGTCGGACCAGGCGGTGAGGTGCTGACCTCGATCGAGGTGCTGGAGTCCGATGCCGATGCGTGGCAGCCCGGGCCGCAACTCGACACGCCCCGGGAGCATCTCGATGCGACCGCGGTCGGCGAGCGGGTCTACGCCATCTCCGGCCGGGCAGGCGGTTTCGACACCAACCACGCCAGTGTCGAGGTGCTGCGCGACGGCCAGTGGCGGACGACGGCCCCGGTCCAGCATCCGCGGGGCGGGATCGGTGCCGACACCGTCGACGGTCGGCCGTGCGTGGCTGGTGGCGAGGAGCCCGCCGGGACGATCGCCACGATCGAGTGCCTCGTCGACGGCGCCTGGGCAGTGGTCGGCGAACTGGAGGTGGCTCGCCACGGCCTGGTGGTCGTCCACGTCGATGGCGCGTTGCACGTGATCGGCGGGGGCCCCGCGCCAGGCCTCACGGTCAGTGACGTGCACGAGATCGTCCCGATCGATCCGTCCCGCGGGTGAGCACCACCTCGCGGTGGAGGACGGCCGTGTCCGTCCTGACGTGCGCTGGACCCTGCGTGGCCGCCGTCACGGTTGTACGGTGGGGCGACCTTGCCATCGAACCTCGGATATCCCGTGTTGCAGGTCTCCTCCACCGCTGTCAGCGTGCTCAACGACGCGCGCGAGTCCCAGGAGGTCCCGGAGTCCTTCGGCGTCCGCGTCTTCGCGCAGCCCGACGAGACAGGCCAGGCCGCGCTCGCCCTCGCCTTCGCCGAGGAGCCCGTCGAGGGCGATCAGGTGACGGAGCAGGACGGCACCGACATCTACGTCGCGCCGGAGCTCGCGGAACCGCTGGCCGACAGCGTCCTCGACGTCGAGGACACGCCCGAAGGCCCGCAGCTGACCCTCGTCCCGCAGGACGACGAGCAGCAGTAGGACCCTGAGCGACCAGGCACCGGACGCGCCGGTCGAGCACGTCGAGCAGGACCTCACCGGCGTCGACCTCTCCGGCGCGCACCTCGACGGCACGCGCTTCGAGAGGTGCCGGCTGCGCGGCGCCGACCTGACCGATGCGCTCACCCGGTCGGCGTCGTTCATCTCCTGCGACCTCGGCGGTGCGGATCTGAGCGGATCCGTGCACGACGGGTCGGCCTTCACCAACTGNCGGTTGGTGGGCGCGAGGCTGTCGACGGCCACCCTGCGGGGCTGCAAGCTGACGGGCAGCGACCTGACCGATGCGGTCCTGCTCGGGCTGACGATCAGCGGCGGTGACTGGTCCTACGTGAACCTGCGTTCCGCCGACCTCCGCGAGCGGGACCTGACCGGCCTCCGCCTCGCCAACGCCGACCTCTCCGAGGCCGACCTGACCGGAGCGGACCTCACGGGGGCCGACCTGACACAGGCCGTGCTGCGCCAGACGGTCCTGCGCGACACGACGCTGCGCGACGCGCGCCTCGACGGCGTTGCGCTGAAGGAGGCGCAGCTCGCCGGGGTGCGCTTGGATCTGGCTGGTGCGGTACGCCTGGCGGAGTCGATGGGCGCGATCGTGGACTGATCGGGCGCGCGAGGAGGCGGGATGGCGATCGTGGCTGATGCCGATGCGCGCCGGCGTGCTCAGCGCGCCGGCCTCGCGCTGGCGCTCCTGTCCGCGGTCACCTTCGGCTCCTCGGGCGCGATGGCGAAGTCGCTGATCGAGACGGGCTGGACGGCTGGTGCGGCGGTGCTCGTCCGCCTGGGCGGTGCCGCCGTCCTGCTGTCGATCGCCGCGATGGTGACGGTGCGCGGACGGCCGCGGCTCCGCGCCGCATCGGTCCGGGTGCTGTTCGCCTACGGCGTCATCGCGATGGCGGGGACGCAGCTGGCCTTCTTCAACGCCGTCCGGACCCTGGACGTGGGCGTCGCGCTGCTGCTCGAGTTCCTCGCCCCCGTGCTGCTCCTGGCGTGGACCTCACTGCGGGCCCGCACCCTGCCACGGCCAGCCACCCTCGGCGGTGCCGCGCTGACCATCGTCGGGTTGGGCTTCGTGATCGAGCTCACCAACGCCTCAGCGGTCGATCCGATCGGTGTCGCGTGGGGCCTCTTGGCCGCGGTGTGCCTCGGTGGGTTCTTCATCATCTCCGCACGACAGGACGAGGACCTGCCACCCTTGGTGATGGCCGCCGGAGGGACGGCGGTCGGCGCGACNGTCATCGGGCTGGCCGGCGTGGTCGGGATCGTTCCCCTGCGGTTCGCCGCACGCGACGCCCTGCTCGCCGGCACGTCGGTCAGCTGGCTGGTCCCCGCCGTGTGGCTGGTCGTGATGTCCACCGTGGTCGCCTACATCACCGGTATCCGCGCGATCCACCGGTTGGGGACGCGGATCGCATCGTTCGTCGCGCTCACCGAGGTGCTGTTTGCGGTGCTGGTCGCCTGGGTGCTGCTCTCCGAGCTGCCTGGGCCGTCGCAGGTGGTGGGCGGCATCTGCATCGTCGTCGGGATCGTCATCGTGCAGCGCACGGATCGCGGGATCAGCCCGGACGATCCTCCCACCGCCATCGAGGCCGCCCACCCGGTCTGAACCCGGCGTGGCGATCGTGGCCGATCAGGAAGGGGCCACTCGCCCCGCACGGGTGGCGCCTCGGGTGAGAGCACCCGACAGCCGACTCCCCGTCGAGCCCGGAGGTCAGGTCCCCGGTCGGCCCCACCCGCCCCAGTGGGTGGTGTCCCCGAAGCTACGGCCACCCTCCTCGGGCATGGGATGGGGTCGGTCGCGACGCCAACGATCCTGCGCGATCAACTGCTGCACGCACCAGATCACGAAGAAGACGATCAGCACGACGCCGACCACGAACAGGACGTCGAGGACTCCCATCCGTACCCCCGGATCGTGGGCGGCGATGGTTCTGAGCGTCGGTGCTTCGAGCGACGATGCTGCGGCATCGGTGGTCAGGGCATCGATGCAACACCGACGGTACCGGCGCCCGGGACCGGCCGAAAGCCTCGGCCGGGCCCGGTCATGGTCGGCCGTCGTCGATCGCGGCGAGCCACTCGCCCCAGAACGCCTTCCAGTGCTCCACATCGCCGTGCTCCGGCAGGCGCTCGTGCTGGATCGTCACCTTGACCCTGCCGTCGGCCCGGGGCGCGAGGTCGATCTCCGCCACCCCCGGACCGACCGCGAGCCGCACGTTCTTGGACGTCGGCCGCGACCGCAGCGCGGTCTCCATCCCAGGGAACAGCTCCGCCCGGCCGGCCTCGTCGAGCAGCAGTTCGCGCAGCATCCCCGGCTCCACGGTGACCGTCGCGGATCGCCCCGCCGTGAAGGTCCCGTCGGCACGTTGGTGTGGAAGCCGGCGTCCCGTGATCCGTTCGAAACCGACGGTGACGGCCTGCGCCCACCAACCGGGGATCGCGTGCTGCTCCTGGACGTAGGCCCGCGATCGCGCTGTGTCCATCGTCCTTGCCGGGCCACGCATCGATCACGTCACACCACTCGTCCCAGCCGCGTCCGGTCGCGCGACGGATCACCTCGTCGCTCTGCTCGGGCTGTGCGGCCCAGTTCCTGCCGGTCCCGGTGGCTACCGCATGCAGATCCGACGACTGCTCGATCAGGGCACGTCGCGTGGCGCCGTAGCGCTCGCCGGTCTTGGCCATCCGTCCACGGACGCGGCGCTTGAACGACTCCTGTCGGGTCATCGTCCCAACCTCCCGTGTCTGATCCCGGCACGCTCGGTGACCCGCGCTCGCCGACGTCCCGGGTGACACGTCAGGTGGTACGACCCGGCTCGGGCAGACCCGGCCGGGCAGTCCTTGTCGAGCAGTCGAGCAGTCGAGCACTCAGTCGAGCAGTCGAGCACTCAGTCGAGCAGTCGAGCACTCAGTCGAGCAGTCGAGGTGCGCTCTGCCTTCGCGATGCTCGGCTGCGCGGGAGCCGAGGTGAAGGTCGGGCGTGACAAGCCGCCGTCGCCCACCCTACCCCGGCTCGCCCGCTACCGGAAGGCCCCGCTGTGCCGTCGCGGCACGAGCGTGGGCGCCCACAGCCAGCCCGATCAGCCGAGCTTCTCGCCCATGCGGGTGCGCGACAGCACCCGCGAGCCGATCAGCAACAGCACGGCCGCGATCCCCAGGGCGACCAGACCCGAGGTCAGCAGCAGCGGCACGGACAGCAGCACCACGCCGGTGGCCTGCGTGATCACGATCACCACCACCGGCAGGACCACGACGCCACCGAGCTGGAAGGCCTCCTGCGTGCTGCTGGAGCGGACCGAGACCAGCACGATCGCGCCCAGCGCCGCGGCGGCGAAGGTCGGGCCCACCCACAGCGCCATGACCGCGTACTCGGGGGTGGGTAGCACCAACTGGCCCGTCTGGGGCATCACCACGAGGTTGGCCACGCCGGCGTAGACCACCGCGCCCGCCAGGCCGAGCACCGCGGCCGGCACCCACGCGGCGATCAGCTTGGCCATCACCAGCTCGCGGTCGCTGAGCGGCGTGAGCAGCAGTCCCTCGAGGGTCCCGCGCTCCTTCTCCCCCGCCAGCGCGTCCGCGGCGATCACCGTCGCGAACATCACCGGGACGATCAGGATCATCGGCGCCAGCAGGTAGGTGACCGCCAGCTCGGCCGCCTGGGTCGACGGATCGCCGGAGAGGCGGGCCGAGGCTTCGGGCGGCAGAGCCTCCAGCACCAGGAACATGTCGCCTGCGGTCACCGACCCGAGCAGCACGGGCGCCAGGCCAGCCAGCGCGGGGAGCACGACCAGCAGCATCGCCGGCACGATCAGGGCTGGGAGCACGACCGACCTCGACCCCATCACGACGACGAGGTCACGGCGCACCACCGCCTCGATCGCACGCCCGTTCATGGCGCCACCACCCGGCTCGGTCCCGCGCCAGGACGGCCGGAGGCCAGCTGCCCGCGGGCGTGCAGTGCGAGGTAGACGTCCTCCAGGCTGGGGTCGAGGCGTCGGACCTCGTAGATGGTGATGCCCTCCTGCGTGAGGCGTTCGACCAGCGGGGGGATCGCCTCGCGCCCCACCCCGCGGGTCCGCAGCCGGCCGGCACCGTCGCGATCGACCTCCGCCTCGGATACGGCGTCCAACAGCTCCGTCGCGCGCGCGACGTCGGCGTCCGCGACCTCGAGCTGCACGCCACCCGTGCCGTGCGCGTGCGCGAGCTCGACCGGCCGGCCGTCGGCGACGACGCGCCCCTGCTCGAGGACCACGACCCGGTCGCACAGCAGCTCCGCCTCGGCCAGGTCGTGGGTGCAGAGCACGATCGTGCGCCGCCGGTCCTGGGCGAGCTTGGCCAGCGCCCGACGTACCTGCCGTGCCGCGACGGGATCCAACGCCGAGGTGGGCTCGTCCAGGAGCAGCACCTGCGGATCGGGTAGCAGCACCCGTGCCAGTGAGAGCCGCTGGCGCATCCCGCTCGAGAGACCGCCCACCTTCTGATCCGCGCGATCCCCGAGCTCGAACAGGGCGAGGGTGGCATCGATCCTGGTGTCCAACCCCTCCGAGGGGACGCCGAACACGTCGGCGGCGAACCGCAGGTTCTGCCTCGCCGTCAGGCGGGCGTCGACCACCAGCGCCGCCGGCAGGACGCCCATCTGGCCGCGGACGCTGGGCCCGTCGGTGACCGGATCACCGCCACCGACGCGGACCGTGCCGCGTTCGGGCGCCAACAGCCCGGCGAGCAGGCGCACCGTGGTCGTCTTGCCCGCACCGTTGTGTCCCAGCAGCCCGACCACCTCGCCGGGCTGGACCTCGAGGTCGAGCGCGTCGATCGCGACGACGTTGCCGAACCGCTTGTGGACACCAGCGAGGACCAGCAGCGGTTCACCGAGCTCGGGTGTCTTCACGGGTGGATCCGGACGGGTCGGGGGACCGGGGCGCGCGACGACCGGGGGCGGTGGACGCTGTCGGGTCCGCAGGGTACGCCCACGCCGCGCAGGTAGGCTGCCGGGGCAGGTGTCGGCACACGAAGTCGGCACACGAACAGGAGCTGATGGATGCGACGGGGGATCGCGCTGCTCCTCGTGCTGCTGGGCACGTGGTCGCTGACGGCCGGTGCCGTCGGTGCGCAGGAGGAGGACGGCGCGGTCCACGTCGTCGACATCTCCGAGGTGATCGATCTCGGTCTCGCCCCGTACCTCGAGCGCGTGATCGGCGAGGCGGACGAGGCGGGTGCCGCCGCGGTGCTGTTGGAGATCGACACCCCGGGCGGACGGTTGGACGCCGTCGTGCAGATGCGCGACACCCTCCTCGACAGCCCGGTACCGACCATCGCGTTCATCGACCGCTCCGCGTTGTCGGCTGGAGCACTCATCGCGTTGGCGTCGGAGACGATCTACGTCGCCCCCGGCTCCTCGGTCGGCGCGGCCACCCCCGTCGACGGGACGGGGCAGCCCACCGACGAGAAGGTGGTCTCCGCGGTCCGATCGATGTTCCGGGCGACCGCCGAGGAACGGGGCCGTGACCCGCAGATCGCCGCCGCGATGGTGGATCCCGACATCGAGGTCGAGGGTGTGGTCGCCCGCGGCGAGCTGTTGACCCTCACCGACCGCGAGGCGTTGGACGTGGGCTTCGCGGACGGCCGAGCCAGCACCAGGGCCCAGGTACTCGAGGAGGTCGGCCTCGCCGACCGTCCGGTGGTCGAGACCTCGCCGTCCCTCGCAGAGGGCTTCGTGCGCCTGCTCACCCACCCGGTCTTCAGCTCGCTGCTGTTCACGATCGGGATCCTGCTGATCGTCGGGGAGCTGCTCATCGGCTCATTCGGGATCGCGACCGCGATCGGCGGGGGCCTGCTCGGCGTCTTCTTCTACGGCCACCTGCTCGCCGGCCTGACGGGTTGGGAGGACGTGATCCTCGTCCTGCTCGGTGTCGGGCTGATCCTGGTCGAGCTGTTCGTGCTGCCTGGGTTCGGTGTCGCGGGGGTGCTGGGCTCGGCCGCGGTGCTCGGCGGCGGGTTCCTCGCGATGACCGGACGCGACTGGGACCTCGTCAGTGGCGGGCAGATCGCCACCACCGCAGGCACACTGTTGTCGACGTTCGTGCTGTTGAGCATCGCGATGGTGGTCACCTTGAGTTTCATGTCACGCCGAGGCAGAGGCGCCGGACCACCCGGGGTCGCGGCGGCCGCCGCTGGCTCCGGGAGGACCCGCGGCTGGCTGCGCTGGTTCGGCGACGGCGATGTGCTCGCCTCCGAGGACGACGAGGGCAAGGCGGACACCGACGACGAGGGGACGCCAGCGGCCTCCCCACAACGCCCGGCACAACAGGGGGCGATCGGCGAGGCGCTCAGCGACCTACGCCCAGCCGGTGTCGCCAACTTCGACGGCCACCGCATCGACGTCGTCACCGAGGGCGACTACATCGCCGCGGGCCAGAAGGTCGAGGTGATCAGGGCCGAGCGCTACCGCCGGGTGGTGCGTCACGCACCGACCGACGACGGCTGACCCGCCACCTCCCCCCGCGGCGACGTCCCGGTCCGGGCACACGACACGGCCGCAGGACCCACCCTGGTTGGCCGCGGCCCCCGGAACACCCGAGCCTTGACACCGGATGTGTGACAGGCTCAGGATACGAGCGCCCTGCCCTCATCGGGTCCGGGCGACGGGGTCCGGGCGACAGGGATGGGGACCGCATGTCAGCTCCGACCGACGAACAGCGACGTCTGCTGCCGGTGCTCGCCGTCGCCCTCTCGCTGACGGTCATCTTCATCGTCGCGCTCAGCATCCCCTTGGGTGCGGCGGCGGACCTCGCCCTGTCGCGAGGCGAGCTCACCGGCTGGGTGGTCGCGCTCTACGGCACCCCCGGCGTGCTGAGCCTCGTCCTGGTGTGGCGCTACCGCCAGCCGCTGCTGCTCACGGGCAACATCTTCGTCCTCATCTTCGTCGCCTCCCTCGGGGGCCAGCTGCGGTGGGCCGAGCTCGTCGGCGCTTCGATGACCGCGGGCGCGATCGTGCTCGTGCTCGGCCTGCTCGGCCTGACCGACCGGCTCGCGGCTTGGCTGCCCGCGCCGGTCGTCTTCGGCGTGCTCGCCGGTGCCGTCCTGCCCTTCTTCGTGGGGCTGTTCCGTGAGCTGGGTGACCACCGGATCATGGTGGGCGCGACGCTCGCCGCGTTCCTGGTAGGTCGACGCTTCCTCGAGCCGCGGGTCCCTGCGGTGCTTCCGGCGCTGGTCGTGGGCCTGGCCGCGGCCGCCCTCACTGGGAACGTCGGGACCGCCCCGTCAGGGGTCGCATGGCCCGTCCCGGCGTTCACCGCACCGGAGTTCACCCTCGCCGGGTTGGTGACCGCGACCCCGGTGATCGTGGTGCTGATCACCCTGCAGGCGAACGCTCCGTCCGTGGTCTTCCTCCGCGACCAGGGCTACGAGCCGCCCGAGCGGACGCTGACGACGGTCAGCGGCGCAGGCACGCTGGCGGCCTCGGTGTTCGGACCTATCGGTGTCTCGCTGTCGCTGCCGGCCACCGCGCTCAGCGCGGGTCCCGATGCCGGGGTACGCACCTACCGTCACCACGCGGCGTTGCTGGCGTCCGTCGCCGCGGTCACGATCGCCCTGCTGGCGGGCTATGCCGCCGACCTGGAGATGCTCATCGCCCGCGGACTGCTGCTCGCGCTGGTCGGTCTGGCCGTCGTCGGGGTGTTCGCGACCGCCCTGAAGCAGCTGTCATCGGGACCCCTGGTCCTGGGACCGGTGTTCGCCTTCGGCATCGCCGTGTCCGACCTGTCGCTGTTCGGTCTCGGGCCCTTCTTCTGGGCGCTCGCCCTCGGCCTCGCGATCTCCCGACTGGTCGAACGAGACGCTTGGGCCGCGCTGCAGACCGCTGCGCAGGAGCAGACAGCCGGCACGTGAGCCACTAGGTTCGGGCTGGCCGCACCGGGGGAAGACCGTCCTCCGGTCGACACCTCGGAGGACCCATGGAACCCACCGTGCTCTTGATCATCGCCGGTGCCGTCGCACTCGGCCTGGTGTTCCTGTTCTACTTCGTGCCGGTCGGACTGTGGATCACGGCGATCTTCTCCGGCGTCAAGGTCGGACTCGGGACCCTGATCGGGATGCGCCTGCGCAAGGTCGTCCCGAGCGAGATCATCCGCCCGCTGATCAGCGCCACGAAGGCCGGCATCGACCTCGACATCGGACAGATGGAAGCGCACTTCCTCGCCGGCGGACGCGTCGGTCAGGTGGTGTCCGCCCTGATCTCGGCCGACCGCGCGAACATCGAACTGCCCTGGAAGCGGGCCACCGCGATCGACCTCGCCGGTCGCGACGTCCTCGAAGCCGTCCAGGTGAGCGTCAACCCCAAGGTGATCGAGACCCCACGCATCGCTGCCGTCGCCAAGGACGGCATCCAGGTGATCGCGGTCGCGCGGGTCACCGTCCGGGCCAACATCGAGCGACTGGTCGGTGGTGCCGGTGAGGAGACGATCATCGCGCGTGTCGGTGAGGGCTCGGTCTCCTCGATCGGCTCCGCGGACAGCCACAAGTACGTGCTGGAGAACCCCGACGACATCTCCCGGCGCGTGCTCGAGCGCGGGCTCGACGCCGGGACCGCCTTCGAGATCCTGTCGATCGACATCGCCGACGTCGACATCGGTCGCAACATCGGCGCCGAGCTGCAGACCGATCAGGCCGAGGCGGACAAGAACATCGCCCAGGCCAAGGCGGAGGAGCGCCGAGCCATGGCCGTGGCCGAGGAGCAGGAGATGCGGGCCAAGGTCGTCGCCGCGGAGGCCGAGGTCCCGAAGGCCCTCGCCGAGGCGCTGCGCAGTGGCAACCTCGGGGTGATGGACAAGTACCGCATGGACAACATCCAGTCCGACACACAGATGCGTGGCTCGCTGGCCGGGGAGGACCAGAGCTCCTGAGCGCCAACCAGGGCCTGACCCAGACCACAGCCTGAGCCGTCCAGAGCCCGAACGGGGCCGGAACCGGAGCGAGGACGAAGGATGAGTCACCACCTCCCACCGCAGCGGGGCAGCCGTACCAGGTCCTCGGAGCAGGACCGTGGTGGCTGGGACGAGCCACCTCCGCCGCCGGGCGCGGAGCGGCGGGACGCCCCTACACCTCGTCGTGGCTCATCACCCCCGCCGCGCCAGGCGCCCCCGCGTCAGGCACCGCCACGTCAGCAGCCTCCGCCCCGCCAGGCACCACCGCGCCAGCCGGCGCCTCCCCGGCCGGAACCGCCGCGAGCCAGCACGTCCGAACCCCAGCGGGGACCCAGACCGGAGGCGCGGGCGCGCCCGACCCCCAGCACCGCCCCTGGAACACGGTCCTACCGGGCCACACACGCCGACCTCGCCGAAGCGCTGCGGTCCCGCGCCTCCCTCCGGCGGGCGATCCTGCTGCGCGAGGTGCTCGGTCCGCCGGCCTCGTTGTGGGGACCTGGCGACGGACCCGGCGGTTACTGGTCGAACTGACCCGGCGTCACCCGTCGGCCCCAGCCTGGCTCCGAGCCCACTCCCGCACACGCGCAGCGAGGCCATCGACCTCCAGCAGGCTGGCGGCCTGGTGACGGTCCCGCGTGTGGATGCGCAGGACGTCTGCGGACGTGACGTCGTGGTCCGGCTGGTGCACCACCTCGACGTCGTCGCCGACGTGCACGGGGCCGTCCAGGGGCCGCTTGTCGATGCCGGTGCGTTCCCCCTCACCGAGCCAGGGCGCAGCGGCGGCACGGCCGCTGCACGCCGCCAGGAGGGTCGAGCGTGCCCAAGGTCGGATCATCGTGGTCCCGTCGGATCCAGCTCGTCGTAGCCCACGGAACGGTACTGGGGCGCCCCCGGACGCACGTAGAGGCGCGCTCGCGCCGGCAGGCGACCGAGTCGGCGGCCGGCCCGCCGCCACCGTGCAGCGCCGGCGAACACGTCGCCACCCGAGGTGGGCTGAGCCGGCACCGGCTCGTGTGGACGGGCCGTCACGACCAGCACCACCGAGACCAGGATCACCGCGGCGGCGATCAGGGCGCGGCCCTCCAGCCGCTCCCCCAGCAACGCCCACGCCAGCAGCACGGCGACGATCGGGTTCACGTAGGCGTGGGTACCGACCAGGGAGGTCGGCGCGTTCGCCAACAACCACCGGTAGGCGGTGAAGGCGACGATGGATCCCGCGGTGATCAGGTACAGGATGGCTGCCGCCGCCACGAGGTCGATCTTCGCGAGGTCGATGCGAGCGGGCTCGCCCATCACGATGCCGACGAGCAGGAACAGCAACGAAGCGCCGATCATCTCCATCGAGGCGGCCACGAGCGGTCGTGACGGGGCCGGGGAGACGCGGCTACGCAACGACCCGGCGGCCCACGCCATCGCTCCGAGGATCGCCAGCACCATCCCCAGGAGCTGGCCACCTGTGGGGTCGACCAGCACCCCGACCCCGACCAGACCGAGCATCAGCCCGGCCCATGCCGGCGGCGACAGGCGGTCGCCGAAGGCCATCCGGGCGAAGAGCGCGAGCCACACCGGGACCGTCGCCGACAGCAGCGCGGCGGTCCCGGCACCGATCCACACCATCGCGAGGGCGATCAGCCCCGTCCCACCGACGAGCATCATCCCACCGGTGAGCATCGTGTGCCACCACTGGCGCCACGTGGGACGGTCGACGTGACGGTCGCCGCGACGGATCGCCCAGACGTACAGCGCGACCCCGGCGATCGCGAACCGGAACGCCATCAACAGCATCGGTGGCGCCGAGGCGATGGCCACCTCCATGGCGATGTAGGTCGATCCCCACAGCAGGTACACCATCGCCATCGCGATGACGATGCGCACGCCGTGCCGCCGCAGGTGTTCGCGCCCCGACCGACGTGGCCGCTGCGGTCGAGGCGGGATCGACGGCGGTGAGGCGCACGGTCGCTGCCGCCCCCTCCGAGGGGCGAGCGTGCGGGTCCCTCGGAGCGAGCGGGCCTGGGTCATCGAAGGACCTCGTCGTGCTCGAAGGAACGCGGGGCAGCGGGGACGCCGGGAGCACCGCTCCACGCGGGGGGAACGATCCCCGCGGCGAGATCGGCATGAGGCTCGGGTGCGGTGATCGCCGTGCTCACGGGCACGACGCCGACCCACAACGACGCGTCGGGATCGGGGTCGCTGCCGGTCCCGCCGGTGCGCACCTTGGCGACCGCCTGGTCCAACGGCAGGGTCAGGACCGCGGTCGCGCGGAGCTCCTCGGACGTGGTGGCCGGAACCTGCGCCCACCGCCCCGGCGCCACGTGCTCGGTGAGGACCTCGAGCGCCGCGAGCTTCTCGTCCTCGTCGGTGATCGGTGTCGCAACACCGTGGACCACCACGCTGCGGTAGTTGGCCGAGTGGTCGAAGGCGGTCGGTGCCAGCACGAACCCGTCCAGCAGCGTCACCGTCGCGCACATGGGCACACCGGCGGCACCAGCACGCAAGGTCCTCGCGGCCGCCGAGCCGTGGAGCACGAGCCGGTCGCCGTCGCGCGCGTACAGCGTCGGCAGCACGACGGGGTGCCCGTCCTGGACGACGCCGAGGTGGCAGATGACGCCGGCGTCCAGGATCCCCTCGATCAGCTGCGGATCGCGGCTGCCTCGCTCCGGGTGACGGTGGACCTGCAGCCGCTCGTCACGGGCGATGTGGTGGTTCATGCTTCCCTCTCGGATCCTGCTCGTGGGACCGCGGGGTCCCCTCCTGGTGGACGGGCCTGGCGGACGCCGGTGCGGGCGTGTGCACGTCGCTGCCACCTCGGGCGTGGTCCGTCACCCAGACCTGCTGGGCATCTGTTACACTACAGTCTATGTCTGATACCACACAGTCTCATCCCAGACGGTACCGTATCCGCGGCGACGACGCGGCCTCCGTCGCCCGTTCGATCGAACAGGGGGTGGTCAACGGCGAGCTCGAGCCCGGCGCGCCCATCCCCTCCGTGCGCGCCCTCGCCGGGGAGCTGGGCATCTCGCCGAGCACCGTCGCCTCCGCGTACCGGGAGCTGCGACAACGGGGCGTCCTGATCAGCCACGACCGGTCCCGGACCGTCGTCGCCCACCGCCGACCCCTCGCCATGCGGCTCGCTCCCGAGATCCCGAGAGGCGCGGTCGACCTCGCCAGCGGCAACCCCGATCCGCAACTGCTGCCCGACCTCGGGCCGGCGCTGGCCGACGTCAGGCCCGTGCACCGCCTCTACGGCGAGGATCCGGTGGCCGGCGAGCTGCTGGACCTGGCGAGGGCGGACCTCGCCACCGACGGGTTCCGCACGGACCACCTCGCGGTGGTGGGTGGCGCCCTGGACGGGATCGAACGTGCGCTCGAGGTCCACTGCCGTGTCGGTGACCGGATCGCGGTGGAGGATCCCTCCTACATCGGCAGCCTCGATCTGGTCCGCACCCTCGGGCTGGAGCCTGCGCCCGTCTCGATCGACGACGAGGGCCCCGAGGTCGAACCCCTCGCCGAGGCCCTCGACCAGGGCGTCCGGGCGGTCCTGCTGGTCCCTCGGGCACAGAACCCACGTGGGTCGGCGCTCAGCGAGGAGCGTGCCGCCGACCTGCACGACCTGCTGATCGACCACCCCGAGGTCCTGGTCATCGAGGACGACCACGCGAGCTGGGTCGGTGGCGCACCCCACCACCGGGTGATCGACGACCGTGCGCGCTGGGTCGTGGTGCGTTCCGTCGCCAAGTCGCTCGGACCGGACCTGCGGGTGGCGGTGCTTGCCGGGGACGAGCAGACGGTGCAGCGCGTGGTCAGCCGGCAGCGGCTGGGTACCGGGTGGGTCAGCCACCTGCTCCAGCACCTCGCCGCCAACGTGTGGCGTCGCGCCATCGACGACGGGACCCTCGAGCTCGCCTCGGCCACCTACACGCAGCGCCGCCAGGCGGTGATCGACGCCCTCGCGGTGCAGGACATCGCCGCGCACGGTGCCAGCGGGATGAACGTCTGGGTCCCGGTCAGCGAGGAGGTCCCCGTGGTGCAGGGCATGGCCGCACACGGCTGGGCCATCCAGGCCGGCGAGCCCTTCCGGATCGGCGCCCCTCCCGCGGTCCGCTTGACGGTGTCCGCGCTGCCCGTCGAGCACGCGGACGAACTCGCTCACGATCTCGCCGAGGTCCTCGACCACCGGCTCGGGACCCGTCGCGGCTAGAGATGGCCCGCCTGCGGTCCATCCTCGCGGCGAGAGCCCACCAACTAGCCCCGATGTTCCACGGGTNGGTCGTANCGGGGCGCGGCTGGTGATGGGCGGGATCCCGGTCGCGATGCGACACCAATCCCACCCAGTGCCAGGGCGCGGCTGGTGATGGGCGGGATCCCGGTCGCGATGCGACACCAATCCCGCCCAGTGCGGGTGCGCTGGTGGGCGAGCCCGCGTGGCCCGGCCGTCGCAGCCCTGACAGCGACCTCGCGTGACCGTCGCCGCGGTCGAGGTAGGCGTTGAGAGGATGCTGGCCCAGGTGCGCTGGTAGGTCTTGCCGACCCGGTCCTTGCCATCGAAGTGGGCGACGATCAGCGTGGCGTCCACATCGACGGTCAACGGCTCGTCAGCACCCTCTCAGGCGACCTCAACGGAGGCCTGCCCCCAGGCCACCTTGACCGACGGCGGGGCCGCCCCCGCCCGCCGCCTCCGACAGCGCGGAGGCCAGCCCGATCGCCTTCGCGGTGGCGGCCACCAACCCCAGCCTCGCCCGGCCGGTCAACCCGGCCGCGTCCGCGGTGACCTCTAGCCAACGACCCGGCTGTGCTCCTTCACCCGCACGGTGCAACCCTCCCGGCTGGCGGCGTGGTCTTCAACACCCACATCCTGCCCGATCCAGGAGGGTTCCTCCGTGCATCTGCCGTCACGCCCCCCGCGTACCCGCGAGACATCAGGGCTAGGCTCGCCGGTCATGAACGATCGCGAGCACACGCCTGATGCCGAGGCACCCGCCGCGGAGGTCCACGCGACCGCACTCGGCTTCGACCGGGTCGCCGAACTCTACGACGGCGCCCGCCCCGAGTACCCCGACGCTGCGCGCGAGGCGATCTTCGCTCGGCTGGGCGCCACGGGAGGACGTCGCCTCCTCGACCTCGGCGCGGGGACCGGCAAGCTAACGATCCCCCTGCTGCGCACGGGCGCGCACGTCGTCGCCGTCGAGCCGATGCCCGCGATGCGCGAGCAGCTGCAGGCCAGCGTCCCCGACGACCTGCGCAGCGACCTCGAGGTGGTCGATGCCTCGGCCGAGTCGCTCCCGCTCGATGACGGCAGCTTGCACGGCGCGACCGCCGCACAGGCCTTCCACTGGTTCGATCCCCTCCCCGCGCTGGCCGAGGTGCATCGCGTGCTGGAGCCCGGGGCGTGGTTCGCGATCGTGCACAACCGGCGTGACCTGACCACCGGGCCGCAGGCCGCCCTCGAGGATCTGCTCCGTCCCCACCGTGAGGACACGCCCTCGTGGGTGGACACCAGCTGGAGCGACGTCCTTACGGATCCGCCCGGGTTCGCGCCCGCCGAGCTGCTGACCTTCCCCAACGTCCAGCGCCTCGGTGCCGAGGGCTTCGTCGGGCGGGTCGCGTCGGTGTCCTTCGTCGCCAGGCTCCCGCCACCGACCCAGCGTGAGGTGCTCGATGCCACCCAGCTGCTGTTCACCATGCTCGAGCGAGACGGGATCGTCGAACTCGAGTACGTCACCGAGCTGCGGCTGCTGCATCGGCACGAGACATGAGCGGCGCCGGAGGCCCCATGACGGGGTTGCAGGGGCCGCAGGCGACCTCGGAGGAACAGACATGAGCGGCGCCGGAGGCCCCATGACGGGGTTGCAGGGGCCGCAGGCGACCTCGGAGGAACAGACATGAGCGGCGCCGGAGGCCCCGTTCTGGGGTTGCAGGGGCCGCAGGCGACCTCGGAGGAACAGACATGATCAGCGGCGCCGGGCTCGAGCTGGGTGTGGCCGAGCTCCGCGACCGCCTCGAGCGTCACTCCAGCGCTGCCGGGTCGCGCGATCCTCGCCGCGGCTGGCAGGCCGCCACCGCCGTGGTCGTTGCTCCGCACGACACCGCACCGGCCATCGCGTTCATCCGCCGTGCGGAGCGTCCGGGCGACCGCTGGTCGGGCGACATGGCGTTGCCCGGTGGGACCCGTGACGCCACCGACCCGGACCTCGCGACCACCGCGGCCCGGGAGACGCGGGAGGAGATCGGGCTCACCCTCGGCGAGCCCTTGACGCGCCTCCCCGACCAGGTCGGCAGGACCAGCGGCGGGACCATCGCCAGCTTCGTCCACGTCCTCGACCAGCGGCCATCGCTCGTCCCCGATCCCGATGAGGTCGCGGAGGCCCTGTGGATCCCCCTCGATCAGCTTGTCGCAGCCCGGGCCGCGACCCGGTTCCGGCGCGGTGGCATCCCCTTCCCCGCCGTCGAGCACGACGGTCGGATCATCTGGGGGTTGACCCATCGCATCGTCGGCACCTTCCTCCACGCGGTCGGGCTCGAGTGGCCATCGGTACGCCGAGGCTGACACCACGTAGGTGGGTCAGCTGCTCTCGCGTACGACCAGGCGGGTCGGCAGGGTCGTCACCGACGGGATCGCACGGTCACCCGCGATCACGTCGCGGAGCAGCATGACCAGCCGCTGACCGATCTCCTCGACGGGTTGGTGGACGCTGGTCAGCGTGGGTCTCGCGCTCTCCGCGACGACCGAGTCGTCGAAGCCGACGACGGACACGTCGCCCGGGACGCGACGGCCCGTCTCCTCCAGAGCGCGGATGGCGCCGACCGCCATCAGGTCCGACGCCGCGAAGATCGCGTCGAGGTCGGGCCGCTGGGCCAGCAGTTCACGGGTGCCACGCTCGCCGGATGCACGCGAGAAGTCCCCGACCGCTTCGAGGCGCTCATCGAGGGCAAGCCCGGCAGCCTCGAGACCCTCGCGGTACCCCGCGAGCCGGTCACGCCCCACGGACATGTCCAGGGTCCCGGTGATCGTCGCGATCCGGGTACGCCCCCGGGCCACCAGGTGCTCGACGGCGGATCGTCCCCCGCCGAGGTTGTCCGCGTCGACGTAGGGCAACGACATCGATCCCGGTGGCCGCCCCGCGAGCACCGCGGGCATGCCGGATGCCGTCAGCTCGTCGAGCAGTGGGTCCAGTGCGTGGGCCGAGACCAGCAGGACGCCGTCGAGGTGGGTGGAGAGGAACCGCTGGACGCGGGCGCGCTCCCGCTCCGAGCGGGTCAACAGCAGCACCAACTGCACGTCGGTCTTGGACAGCTCGTGGGAGACGCCGCGGACCAGGCTCGCGAAGAACGGCTCGCCGAAGACCCGTTGCTCGGACTCGGCGAGCACCAGGCCGATGGAGTCGGTCCGCCGGGTCACCAGGCTCCGTGCCGCACGGTTCGGGGCGTAGCCGAGCCTGCTGACGGCATCCTCGACCGCGCGCTTGGCCTGCGAGCTGACCTTCGGGCTCCCGTTGATCACGCGCGACACCGTCGTGCGGGAGACCCCGGCGGCACGAGCCACTTCCTCGAGGGTCGCCGGCCGGGAACGTCGGGCCGGTACGTCTGTGTCATCGCTCACGCGCTGCTCTTCTCCGCCACGTCGGTCGGCACCGTCGCGCGTCATGCGCGGGGGGCCGCGATCAGTCCTCGGTACCACCCTGCGCTCGCCTCGATGGCCCGCTCCTCGGTGCGGAGGTCTTCGGTGCGGAGGTCTACGGCGACGATCCCGAAGCGACGACCCTACCGGCGCGGCTGCCCAGGGTCGCGGGATCCCGCCATCACCCCCCTTGGGAGGCGCTACGTCTGCGGCGGGTCGGTGGGGCGGTCCTCTGCCTTGCCGAACCGCCGGTCACGCGCCTGGTACTCGGCGACGCACCGGGCGAGCTCGTGACGATCGAAGTCCGGCCAGAGGGTCGCCGTGAAGAGCAGCTCGGCGTACGCGGTCTGCCACAGCAGGTAGTTGGAGACGCGCTGCTCACCCGAGGTTCGGATCAACAGGTCGACGTCGGGCATCTGCGCGTCGTAGAGCCGCGCGGCGAGCGCTGCCTCGTCGACCTGTCCGAGCCTGCCGGCCTCCGCGTCCTCGACGAGCTGCGCGGCCGCGTCGACCAGCTCCGCACGTCCGCCGTAGTTGAACGCGATCCGCAGCGTCATGCGCTGGTTGCGGGCCGTCAGTTCCTCCGTGTGCTCGATCAGCCGCACCAACCGCCGCGGCACGCGCCGCTCTCGCCGCCCGATGAACCGCACCCGGACGTCCCGATCGTCGAGCTCGTCCGCCCGCCGGACGAGCAGCGATTCGTTGAACCCGAGGAGGAAGCGCACCTCCTCGACCGGCCGCTTCCAGTTCTCCGTCGAGAACGCGTAGACGGTGAGGTTCGCGATCCCCAGCTCCAGCGCCCCCTCGACGGTGTCGAACAGGGCCGCTTCCCCCGCCTCGTGGCCGGCGTTGCGCGTGAGCCCGCGTTGGTTGGCCCACCGGCCGTTGCCGTCCATGATGATCGCCACGTGCCGCGGGATCCGAGCGGGGTCGGGGTGCGCGGGCGTCGCAGCGCCAGCTGCCAGCGGCAGGGATGGCTCCTCGGTGCTCACAGGGCCCCGGTGGTCGGTTGGATCGGACGGTGGTCGGTTGGATCGGACGGTGGTCGGTTGGATCGGACGGTGGTCGGTTGGATCGGACGGTCGTCGGGTTGGATCGGACGGATGCTACCGCTGCCGTGCGGGGCGACCGGGCGTACCCTCGACCGCAGGGAGGCCCCGCATGGACGCGCGCATCGCGTGGCGTCGTCGGGTTCGCAGTCGGCCCCGGCGACCGGGTACACGCCGGGTTCCGCGCTGCACGGCTTGCGCGAGGCGCTGGCCCACCACGGCACGCTACTGCGGGTGGTGCGGAGACGTCCTCGACGTGTCGGCCGTCGCCGACTCCGGGGCCGGTCCCGCGGGCGACGCCGACACCGTCCGGGATGAGCCGTGCGCGGGCCGTCACCCCGCCCGCCCCGGTGGAGGTGCCGGTGGACGTGCCGACCTGTTGGCCGTCGCCGCGGCGACGCTGCTCGTGGTCGCCGCGGCGACCACACCGTTCGTGCGCTCGCCCGGTCCGTCGTCGGCCGAGGAGGGCCAGGACGTCGCGGACGACCGCGTCGCCGTTGGCTCATCTCAGGCCGACTCCACCGGCAGCGATCCCCCACCAACGACCACCTGCGAGCAACCCGAGCACCGCGGCGGCGGCTGCATCGTCCCACTGGTCGCCCACAGGGTGAGCCACGGCACGCTGAGCACGCTGCCTCCGGACGCGGCGGTGATCGCGACGACCGGAGAGGTCCGGCTCTTCGACGTCGGTTCAGGACGCCTGGAGTGGCGGACCGCTCCCTTCGACGGCGACGGCGAGCTGCGCATCCGCGCCGCACCCGAGGGCGTCGTCGTCTCGCGCCCGGGCGAGGTCGCGCTGCTCGACGCCGACACCGGCGATCTGCGATGGCGTCAGGTGCTTCCGAGCTCCGCGGCGCGCGTCGCCCCACGCACCTGGTTGGTCGAGGGTGACGTCCTCGTCCTGGACACCGGGCGGACCCTCCATGCCCTCGACGGGCGGGACGGCACGGTGCGGTGGGCGATCGACGACGTCTCCCCCGACGTCATCACGACGGCCGACGGCCTGCTGCTGTCCCGCGCCAGCGAACTCGGGCTGTGGCGGCCCGACGCCCCCTCCCCGGTGTGGTCACGGGCGAAGACCGAGGCTGGTCCGCTCCGCCTCGCCGGCCAGCGCCCCGCGGGGACGCCGGTGCGGATGCTGCTCGGCCAGCAGCTGCTGGTCCCGCAGACCGGGGAGATCCTCGACCTCAACAGATCGGACCTCAACAGATCGGACCTCGACAGATCGGACCTCGACAGCCCGGACCTCCATGACGACGTCCCCGCCACGGGCCGGGCGCTCGGCGACATCACGCTGGTGCTGCGCTGGCCCGAGCCCGACGTGTTCGAGCTCGTCGGGCTCGGGCCCGGGGGTGCGGTCCTGTGGGAGCGCGACGACCTCGAGGTGGCGTGTTGCCTCGCCTCCTCCCCCGAGGCATCGCACGACCGACTGGTGATCGGAGCCCCGTCGGGGCCCTACCAGCTCCTCCACCGGTCGACGGGAGCCACGCTGGCGCGACTCGAGCGCCCGCAGGCCACGTTGGAGGGCGTCGCCGGCGACCTCGTCCTGTGGCGCGAAGGCGAGCAGCTGATCGTCACCGACCTCACCACCGGTGACGAGGTAGCGCGCAGCTCGGGCAGCGTTCGCTCCCTGGAGCCCCTGCTGGTCGCCGGCCCCGAGGGGCTGATCCACCTCGCCCCGTGACCCGCACCACCGCGGGCCCACGGTGGCGCGCAGGTGGCGCGAGGCGCCCAACGGAGAGGTTACGGTACCGTAGGTCCCGTCGACGTCAGCGGGAGATCGTCGCTGCAGGGCCCTCGTCGTTCACCGCCCGTGCGCTCCCGCCGTCAGGACGTAGCTCATGCCCCGAAGCTCGCTCGACGCCGCCGCGCCTGCCGTCCGGCCGGTGCTCCGCGGCTGGCTCCACGCCATCGCGGTGGTGGTGCTCGCCGCCACCGCGCCGCTGCTGTGGTCGGTGGCAGACGGCCGGTCGTTGCGGCTCTCGGTGGCCGTCTACCTCGCCGGGGTGGGGACGATGCTCGCCGTGAGCGCGATCTACCACGTGCCGGAGTGGGGGGAGGTGGCCAAGCGTGGCCTCCGGCGCGCGGACCACTCAGCGATCTTCCTGGGCATCGCCGGCACCTACACGCCGGTGCTGCTCGTCGCCACCGACGGCTGGTTCAGGACCGCCATGCTCGTCGCGGTGTGGAGCGGCGCGGCAGCCGGGATCGCGATCAGCAACGTCCTGATCAACGCGCGGCCGTGGCTCGGTGCAGCGCCCTACGTCGTCCTCGGATGGGTCTCCGTCCTGCTGTTGCCCGCGTTGTTCCGGCTGTCGCCCTCGGTGACCGTCCTGGTCCTCGCCGGCGGCGTCGCCTACACGCTGGGGGCGGTCGTCTACGCACGTCGGTGGCCGGATCCCTGGCCTCGGGTCTTCGGCTTCCACGAGGTGTTCCACGCACTGACGATCGTGGCCGTCGGGGCCCACTGGGTGGCGGTGTTGACGGCCCTGCGATCCTGACGCGGGCGCCCCGGCCGTGGTGCCGGCGGCCCTACCGCCGTGGAACCGCGTCGTAGCTCTTCAGACGCCGGTCGAGGTGGTGCTCGACGAAGGCGCGGCTGTACGAGGCGGCCGTGCGATGCGCATCCGGCCGCTCCCGGGCGAGCCCGGGCAACACGGCCCACTCCCCCGCCGCCGCGAGCATCCGCACCACCTCGACGACCTGCGGATCGACGGCGCGCGTCCCCGGCGGGGCGCAGTCGGCACACAGCGTCCCACCGGCTTTGACCGAGAGGAACGCGTGGGGCCCGGCACGGCGGCACACGGCGCACGCATCGGTGAAGGCGTGGAACCCGACGATCGAGGCCAGTCGGAGCAGGAACGCGTCGACGAACACCGCCGGCTCCTCGGGTTCGGCGTCCAGGACCTGCAGCCCCGCCCGGAGCAGCAGGAACAGCGGGTTGTCGCGCTCCCCCTCCTGGGCGACGATGTCGGCCAGCTCGACCATCACCGATCCGGCGGCGGACCGCGCGTGGTCCTCCCGCACCGACGCGTGCGGGGCGATCAGCTCGGCCTGGTTCACGACGTCGAGGTTGCGGCCCTCGTAGAGCTGCAGGTCGACGTGGCTGAAGACCTCCAGACGCCCACCGAACCGGCTCCCCGGACGCCGCACCCCCTTCGCGACGGCACGGACCTTCCCACGTCCCTGGGTGAGCAGGTGGACGATGCGGTCGGTCTCGCCGAGCTTGTAGCTGCGCAGCACGAGCCCCTGATCGCGGTAGGTACCCATCAGCACGCATCCGGGGGACGCGACGGGGACCCGGGACACCCGGCCCCGCGGTCCTCCGAGCCACCACCCACCGGGCCCGGGACCAGGTCGTGGTCGTCGATCCGGCGGCGGTACATCACGAGGTGCTCGCTGCCCTCGTAGCCGAGCCGCTCCCAGAAGGCCCGGCCCGCCTCGTTGTCGTCGAACACCAGCAGGTTGACCTGCACACAGCCACGCTCACGCAACCGCCGTTCGAGCTCGTCGACGAGGGCACGGGCCACCCCCGTACGGCGGAGCTCCGGAGCGACAGCCAGTCGCTGGATCCATCCCCTGCGGCCGTCGAAGGTGCCGAGCACGACCCCGACGAGCCGCCCCTCCCACTCGGCCGCGAGCACCAGCCCGGGATCGTGGTCCAGGACGCCTTCGACCTCCTCGCGCGGGACGCGACCCAGATGCTCCGTGCGCTGCCACAGCTGCAGCGCATCATCGAGGTCGGCTCGTTCGAGGGCACGGACGTTCATGGNCCCGTTGTACCTGACACGACCCGGCGCGTAGCGACGCCGCCCCCGGTAACGTCACGNCCGGACGCGGCGGGGACCGCACGCGACGGACNACGGAGGCAGCGCCGGTGAGCTNCACGCGCGAGCGGGTGGTGGTTCGCAAGGTCCGCCCCGAGGTCGCGCAGGGCCGGTTCCCNGCCANGGCNNTCGCCGGCCAGCCGGTCGAGGTGCGTGCGGACATCCTGTGCGACTCCCACGACGTGCTCGGGGCGGTCGTGCGCTGGAAGCCCGAAGCCGAACGCGCGTGGCGCGAGGCGCCGCTCGCGTACGACGTCAACGACTCCTGGGTCGGCAGCTTCGTCCCACCCGAGGTGGACCGTTACCACTTCACCGTCGAAGCCTGGGTCGACCGCCTCGCCACCTGGCGCCGGGACCTCGCGGCCAAGGCCGACGCCGGGGTCGCGACCGCCATCGACCTGCGCATCGGGGTGCCTTCCATCACCGCGATGCTCCCCCGCGCGCAACCTCCCGAGCGCCGCCGCCTCGAGCAGCTCGTCGACGCGCTCGACGACGCCCAACTGCCCCTCTCCACGCGCATCGACGCCGCCCTCTCGGATGAGCTGGTCGACCTGGTCTGGCCCCTCGATCCGCGTCACGGCACGGTGCGCTACGACCGGATCCTGGAGCTGCACGCCGAGCGTGAGCGGGCCGGGTTCTCCACCTGGTACGAGCTGTTCCCCCGCTCCACGTCGTCGCAGCCGGACACCCACGGCACGCTGCGCGACGTCATCACCCGGCTCGATCACGTCGCGGGCATGGGCTTCGACGTGCTCTACCTGCCTCCGATCCACCCCATCGGCGAGGAGCATCGCAAGGGCAGGAACGGCACGGTCACCGCCGGACCCGACGACCCCGGCTCACCCTGGGCCATCGGGTCACGCCACGGTGGACACAAGGACATCCATCCGGAGCTCGGCACGGTCGAGGACCTGCGTGCCCTCCGGGACGCCTGCCGGGACCACGGCATGGAGCTCGCGCTCGACATCGCCTTCCAGTGCTCCCCGGACCACCCCTACGTCACCGAGCACCCGGAGTGGTTCCGACGCCGCCCCGACGGCACGATCCAGTACGCGGAGAACCCGCCCAAGAAGTACCAGGACATCTACCCCTTCGACTTCGAGACCTCCGACCCCGAGGGGCTCTGGACCGAGCTGCGGTCGATCTTCCAGCACTGGCTCGACGAGGGCATCCGCATCTTCCGCGTCGACAACCCCCACACCAAGTCGCTGCCGTTCTGGCGCTGGTGCTTGGACGAGCTGTCCCGCGACCACCCCGACGCGATCTTCCTCTCGGAGGCGTTCACCCGCCCCAAGCGCCAGTACGAGCTGACGATGCGCGGGTTCACCCAGTCCTACACCTACTTCACCTGGCGCCGGCACAAGGGCGAGCTCCAGCACTACTACACGGAGCTGACGACCACTGACGTCATCGATCACTTCCGACCCAACTCCTGGCCGAACACCCCCGACATCCTCACCGACCAGCTCCAGTACGGCGGTCGGCCGATGTACGTGCAACGCCTCGTGCTCGCCGCGACCCTGACCGCGAACTACGGGATGTACGGGCCGGCGTTCGAGCTGATGTGGTCCGAGGCGCGACCCGGCAGCGAGGAGTACCTCGACAACGAGAAGTACGAGATCAAGCGCTGGGACGTCGACCAGCCCCACTCGCTGGCCGAGGTCATCGCGTTGACCAACCGGATCCGGCACGCCCACCCTGCGCTCCAGCAGGACCGCACCCTCACCTTCCACGAGATCCACAACGAGCA
>SL_3KL_010_SEDDRAFT_10000823_pt1 | contig 27206 bp, 44 predicted proteins | sample SodLakKL_010_SED_2_FD_10381 | JGI IMG/M metagenome (IMG submission 10381) | reverse complement strand
TGGATAGTTGGCCCGCCTGGGATCGAACCAGGGATCGTCGGTTATCGGCCGACTGCCTTGACCGCTTGGCTACGGGCCAGTATTTCGTGTCCCTATGTGTGTGTCTCACAAGTGCAGACTGTGCTCATCTCTTCTAGTAAGAACATTGCCCAATCATAAGTGTGTTGTCCTGGTGCGTGGACGCAGTTCTTGCCGCGAGTACAATCCTCTTTTGTGTGGTGTGTGTCGGTGTCGTTTATCCAGCTGAGCAATACTGAGGCGTTGTACTCATTGATTTCGGCGGGACAAACATCCTCGCCACCAAGTATTCTTTCGGCTATGACATGCATATGCGACCTCGCAGGGATTCGAACCCCGAAATCTTCCGCTTAGGAGGCGGATGCTTTGTCCTGTTAAGCTACGAGGTCAGGTTATCTCTTCTTGCTTCCGCGTACCTTGCGGGACCCCTTGGGGATTGGCTTCTTACCCTGCCTACGGCGTTGCTTGTTGGTCCTCTTGCGTGCTGCCAGGGCCTTCAATGCCCTTCTGCGTCCTGGTGTGCTCATTGTTGCCCTCCTTGTCTATCTGTAGCGAGAGCAGATGAAGGGACTCGAACCCCCAACCTCATGCATGGCAAGCATGTGTTCTACCAAATTGAACTACATCTGCAAGATAGGAATCTGCGTATCTTATGTTAGTACGCTGTCCATTTTTTGTTGGTTCTACTCGTAAAGATGTTACTGAGTTCTGGCACTCATTTATCGGGACTAGATATACAGTGTCCAACTCTTGACAGTAGACGCCAAAGAAGTCTACATCTCCTTTATAACTCTTTACGATAATTTTATCACCAGACACTCTAGTGCTTACATCTCGGAATTGAACAGCACCGTTCTTGAGCAGTCCGCTTTTGATTTGTATCTTGATGAGCTGGCCTTCAACTTCGACAGCAATGTCATATCGCAGCCCATCACTAAATGGGAGCAGTACATTGTGTCCGGCTTTGACTAAAGCCGCAAGTACGGCAGCATGGGCTATATCGCCCTTTTGGGTAGTGTTCATGCATACAGTGTAGCATACTCAACGAGGTGCTCTAGCCTGTTGAGCTACATCTGCGTGTTGTTCTTTGTAGTGGCTGACCATGTCATCCATATAGTTGATGACCCAAGTCATGACCTCTTCAAGCTCGAAGGAAGACCGTACTTGTACAGTGGGATAGCGATACCTCTCACCGTCCTTAGTGTACAATGAAACGCAACCAACCCACTCACATTTATCTTCGTCCCATTCGATGCGGTAGTGGTCACCTTCTATTCTGAGTGCCATCGTTTTACCTTTGTGGGTAACGGGGAGTGCGGCTTCTTCATCTAGAATAAAACGACACTCCCCTGTTAGGCTCCCTCCCTAGGGCTCGAACCTAGACTCTTTCGCTCCAGAGGCGAACGTGTTACCAGTTACACCAGGAGGGAATGGTGGGCCCGGAGGGAATTGAACCCCCGACGCCGTGGGATGACCAGGAATCGAACCCGAACCTTCAGACATCCACGTCATGCCACAATTCTTTTATGCGTGCTCTACGTCTTTCACCCAGCCAAGGCCAAACCTTGCTTGTCAGCCATTCTCTATGGTGTTGTCGAAATACATGCCAGGTATACATTGCTTTATGGGACTCTTGTCTAGATTTCTGGTCGTAGATGTGCCCGACAGCTGTTAAGCTCTTAAGTCTTTCTATGATGTCCTTATCAGACATCCCTACTTGAATAGACCAGCCGTTTCTGGTTTGAGTCCAGCATCCTTCACCTTCAAGAATTCCTGCAACCCAAGCGATTTCTTCTGAAGATATTTCTTCTCTCACAGGATGTGATTTGATGTTATCTTCTTGCCTGCAATCTCTGCACATTAAAGCATGGTTGGCCATTTTGCCGTTGCAGTTTGGGCAATCCTTATAACCCATAAGTTCTCCGTGGCTCCGAGAGGAATCGAACCTCTGACGCGCGGTTCTTCAAACCGCCGTTCTACCTACTGAACTACAGAGCCATTGTATCACACCGCTCTACCTACTGAGCTACAGACCCATATATGGAGTTATCAAAGAAATGGAGGTACGGATAGTAACATACACCTCAAACTTCTGCAGGCTCTCGCATAGTGAACTTGGATGCTTCGATTAACTCGATGCGTTCACCGTAGTTGTGCATCCTTTGTGTTATGATTCTAACAGCTTCAGCTCCGTCACGCTTCTCAAGGCACTCTTTTACCTTGTCCCAGTCTTCTTGTGTCCTAGCGGTGTTCTGTTCGTGCATTCGATTCATACTACGATACTGTTCTAGCTTCTGACGCATGTCATCGAACGCCTCTTCATCACTGTCGCCAATGACGATTTCGAGGTTGAATATGTGCTGCTTGTTTCGTTGATACATACGATGGTTTTCAATGGGGCGGGGTTTAGGAATGTACCCCTCATTCATGCGCTCTTCTAGAATTACAAGAGCTGCTCCCCGCATTAAAGCATCGTTGCTGATGTCATAATACTTGGTTCCTTCGTTGGACTCCCATACCAAGATTTTAGTTGTTTCCTCCACGAAGTTAACTCCTATTGCCAGTTAGCCCAGTTTCCATAGACGTTGTTGACAACCTGCCCATGGTTGCCGTTTGCTTGTGCCGCCCCTGGTTTAAGTACACCCTTCTTTCGAAGATAGGAGGCTTTACGTTTTACTGAGGCTTTGTAGTAGCCCCATTCAATCACACCTGCTTTGGCCATAGCTCTAAGCATCTTCTTGTACTTACGCCATGGGATGGGCACGTCGATATAGATATGGTAGTGCCCTGGCGTAGAAGACTCATAGCATTCTACAGGAAGGTCTACGTCTAGAGCTGGTGCATGTAGGTTGCCCTTGGGGTAGGAGAGCTTAGAGGAGACGAGGTTGGCCTCCTTTTCAGGCACATCCTCTTCATACTCGTGCTCGTTGTACCCACCTGCATGTGCTTGTTTGATTTCTGGCTTGGGCTTATCCAGGTTCTCGCACTTATAGTAGACGCGAGGCAATGACATTTGTTTTGCCCTTTTGCTGTAAGGCTTGTCTACGAATGGCAGCTAAGGGCATGTTAGATTTTGGTGGGCGATATTGGTATCGAACCAATGACCTCTGCTTTGTAAGAGCAGCGCTCTCCCACTGAGCTAATCGCCCGTTCAAAACTAGTAATTGTGTTTCAATCTTCAGTCACTTCTGTTTGCACAATGCCAGCTTCATAGTCGTCGTGTGTCACACTCTCAGACTGGTGAGTTGCCTCTCCAGAGCGGCGGAAGTGGAACTCGTCGTGGAGCTGCTCTACTCTTCGCTTGACAGCTGGATACACTTTACTCTTCTTGGGCACGCCATAGCTGTCTAACGAATGTCGCACCAGTGCTTTGCGCTTGCCTTGTTCGATGTAATCGTGACATACATCACAAGCGAGCCAGCTACCTAGCATGTGTACATCGTGTTCTTCATTACTTGCGGGGTCCATTTGTTGCGTGAAGTCGTCTACTGGATAGACCCACTCGTAATAGTCGGTATTACAGAAGTCACAGCTAATATCCTTTTGTTCGGTGATTACGACCATCAGCTGTCGGCTTTCTAGTGGCAGGACCTATTCCCTGTCACCATCTAGGTCGCTTAGGTACACGAAGTCTTCATCTGGATAGTGGTTGCGCTGTGCTACTGCGTCATCGATGAGTAGAGATACTGAGCGTGGCTTGCCTGGATTGTGAGATATTATGACAGCGCCGTTCAGGAATAGACCTCCCTTTACAGACGCCTCTCCGTCTGTAGCGAAGAAGACATCGACCGGTCTGTGCGCATGAATCTCGCGTGATAGAAATCCAGGAAGCTTTGCATGGTGTTTCAGGAATCGCTCAGCTAAAGCTTCGCTCTCCGGATGTGTTTTAGACGCATAGCATCTCCACTCCGGTTTGTGGAATAGCTCTAGAATCAGCTTCTGCGAAGTATACTCCGACATGCTTGGATTCAGAGCTAGAAGCTCATCGATGGTCATGTAGCTCAGGCACTCCCTTCCTTGAATGAAGCCGCGCGCTCCCAGAGGCGCTTGTCTGCAAGGGAAGCTTCGTCTGCTGATATCTCTTCTTGATGCTCGAAGATGCTATCTAGCAAGTCGGTTACGTCTCCGCCGTTGTCTACAATGTTGCGCCGCTTGATTTGAGCTTTCGCAGCTGACAAGTGGTCCTCTACTGCCATCAAGAACTTGATAGCTCGTGCCCGCCAATCTGCTTCGGACGCTTTATAGGCCACCCATTCTGTGCCGTCGTCACCCGTTTCGTTCAGCTCGTGACGCTTCTTTACCCAGCGTGATTTCTGATTAGATAGCTGTACTTCTACGTCCTTCTTAAGTGCGTTGAGTGCATCGTACATTCGGTCAAGATTTTCGGGTGTGTGTAGTTGCTGGCGCTCATCTTCACGAAGCAAACCCCGAACATCCCGTGCGACCAAGTCAATGAACTCTTTGTCGACAGAACCAGGCTTTTGCATGGAGTCATTCTCCTGTTACTTCCCATATAGGAATTCATATGCACGTTGTATATCTTTAGTTAACTCCTGACCCTGTCTTTCTGTTCTCATGGCATACGCCGGAGAATAGGTAGCAAGAACAGGCCAAGGACCTACCCAGAAGAGGTTGCCTCTTTCTTCCGTTATCTTGACTTCTCCACCGAGCAAGACACCGGCTGGTAGGCCCCCCAAAGCCACGATTAACTGTGGCTTCATTAGTTGCAACTCATTGAAGAGGTAACGCGTTGTGCAAGTAGAAACTTCCTCGCTGTCGGGCTGGCGATTCTCTTGTGGGTAGCATCTCACCACGCTGCTAACACACAGACGAGATGACCTGAACCCAGCATCCTTCAGCGCTGCTACAAAGAACTTGTCTGCATCTGATCCTGATATAGGCATGTTCTGAATGAATACAACATCAGGATCTACGACGTTCCATTGAGGCAGCTGTGGGTCAGGCTTCATCTGCGGGCATACTCGGCACCTGGATACAGCTCCATGTATGCTCCGCAGTGCTTTGCCACTCTCTTCTTGCCCGACAAGTCCTTCATATAGCTTCGACCTTAGGGAGTCAAGTATGACTTGAACTTCCCCACGACTGACGTGCTCTGGTAGGATAGTTTCGAGATGCGCAAGAAGACGAGTGTCTCCGAAAGAGAAGAGTGCATAGCTCTCTGATTCTTCTATTTCTCCGAGAGCCTTACTGACCAAGTCTTCCAGTTCTTCGGGACTATACTCGTCCTCATGCATCTATTCGCCATCCTCTGACAGTGGCTTGCTATTCTCGACTAAATACTTACCCAGAGGCGAGTCGATAGGTATGGGTATACCCTCTTCTCCTTCGTCTAGTGAGTCTTTAATAGCAAGCATCTGACGTATCGCATCTATAGACAGGTTATCGGGGTGTATATCTGCGTAGCGTAGCTCTTGCTCTTCCACTTAGAACTCGTTTGGCATCTCCGCAGATTCCTTGCGGTTACCGCCTCCGCCTTCACCTTCGCTGCGGTTTCCACCACTGCCAGCGTAGTTGAGACTCTCGGCCACAAGGGTCACGTTAGACATCTTCTGTCCATCCTTCTCCCAGCGGTCTTGCTGGAGACGATACAGGATGGATACCTGAGAGCCCTTCTTGAGGTTGCCGTTCTCAATCTGGGAGCGTACGAACTTAGAGTTCGGAGTGTCATCGTTTAGGAACACGGTTACGTTGAAGTAACCTGTCCGGTTGTCAGGGTTCTCGCGGTCCTTGCCCGCGTAGTCTGCAGCCATGCGCAGACGTACAACGTTGCCGTCGTTGCCAAGAACCTCTGGGTCTGCGACCAGACCGCCTGTGAGGTTTCCGTTGTTGCGACCGTCAATCATCTGTTGCTTCTCCTTGATCGTTGTCAGCCATTTCGAGGCCATTGATAAGTCGTTTTAGATATGCTATTACATACGCACGTGCTTTTTCTCCACCCACAAGACTTGTCAGTGTTTGCACGAGCGTGATGGTCATGTTGAACAAGCCGTTTTCTATCTCCCTAACTTGGGAGGGCGTTAGATCTTGAGTCTCTTCTTCACTCATCTCTGCTCCCCCTTTTGACGGCTCAGCGCCTGGTCCATGATTTGCCCCAGTTGCTTCATGTCGCGCCATCCTTTGTCATAAAGTAATGACATGATGGGGCGTGTATCAATGGCGTTGTAGGTAAGCCGCTGCAGATTCAATACGTCATTCAACGTATACACGCGGTAGTTGTTCAAATCACGCTTGGGTTGTGGATACTTCCCAGGACTGCCGTCTTTCTTTGGCTTCTCGCGATTTGCGATGGTCAAGGGAGTGACGTTGAGTATCTTGGCAACGTCGCCACGCGTGAAGATAGGCTCCGCTGATTTTCGCTGCGGCTTCGCCATCTAGTTACTCCCGGAATCTTTTCGAATCTTTAAATTGCTTCGACAGTTGTTTAAGGTATCACCATCCAGATGTTCGATGCGAGTGCCAAGTTTTTTCTGCACCTTTAGCACCTCTCTACCCATCTGGATGTAGCCGTCAGGCTTCTCTCTAACTGCTCGGCCATCTGCCGACATGAGCCATTTGTATCGGGATAGTCGTTCGTAGTCTTCATCGTCTACAGTGGCCCATGCCATTATCGAGCTGCTATTCTTCTCGAATAGGGGTATACGCTTTGTCATATCTCCCGCCTTTGATGAGCTATCTTTATACGTTTAGCGGGGATTATAGTACAGCGTAGCACTTCAGAATCGCGAAAGCAAACAACACTGTTTCATGGTTGACAGCAGAGCCCGGCTTTCGAACCTCCCCTGCAGCGTGGAGCGCTCCTTCAGAAGAAGGTCTTTTATCTCATCGTCTACTTTGTGGCCCGTGTCTTTCTCCCAAGGAAGTTGTAATACTTCTTCAAGATCCAGCCTCTCCCATACCTTAAATGGATTATCAATAGTCTCTTCGTAGTCGTTAGCACCTCTTAGACCAAGGTTGCTGTAGACTAAAGAGTCTAGGTAGTTTGTTACATCTGCGTTAAAAGCTGAGCCCCAAAAGTTCTCCATTGCTTCCCCTGTTGCTTCAGCCACTGAAAGTGTGTTGCGAGATATACCCAAGCCCACATTACCAGCACACAAGCCACCGCCTTCATACACATTTGGCAATATCAGAAAGCCCAACAGCTGATTTGTGTCCTCAATGGGTGTGCAGCTAGCAAATATTCTGTAAAGAGTTACTTGGTATTGATTGACATCAAATACATACGTGACCCATGGAAGTGGGAGTCTGTACGTGTCCCACCCTTCTGCGTTCGCATGATGCGCTTGGATGTAGTCGTCATACTCTCCAGTGCATATACCGCACTCACCGTCTTCGTCGTAGCAGTAGCATTCCGGTGCACCATTATCACGGATACTCACGTTACGGTACTCAGGAGGGCGCTGAACGAGTATTGACTTTCTTTTTGGGGAGACCCATACAGTGTGCGGAGGAAGAACGTCTATATTACAGGAGGTGGAGATACGCTCCAGCAGAATGTCCGACCTTATGTCGACCCGTCTACCATCTATGATGGCTTCTTTCTCTCTGATGATAAGTGGAGTGCTCACATCATAGTCCGCTGACGTAGGGTATTGTAGAGGTAGGTGGCGTTGAAGTCTCGCTCAGACATCTTGAGCAGAACGATGGCATTTTCAACACGTACAGGGTCTGCGTCGGGCCACACAGCAGGGACCCAGTCTATCCATTGTGAGACATCTTCTAGCGTGAACTCTTCCCAGCGTTTGAATAGGTTAGATGGCTTTGGCGCTTTNCCCTTTGGCACTTCCCCGCGCTTACCCTTGCCTGCAAAGATNGCGTTAGGCCTTCGCATNCGATACGCATTCAGTACGTTGCTAATNATNTCTGTGTTGAAGTTTGAGTTCCAGATNTTAGCATANGCNGTGTTGATGCCTTCAGAGACGGTCCACGCCNCTTCTTCGTCGCCCCACTCTGGATAGGGGGTACAGAATTTTGCNTTCGCTTCGCAGTTTGGTAGAGGAAGNACATACAGTATNTCTGANAGNGTNTGGATGGCTCNTGGTGTGCANAAGACGTACGTGAAGTACGGGCGATTGAGGCGATCAAGTCCAATTGCGTATTGAGTCCAGGGCAATGGCAAGTCGTACTCTTGGAGCTGGGCTCCATCGATGTTGTCTCTTTCTCGCCCGTAGTATTTGAAGGTCATGACTTGAGGTGGTCGCTCAAGGAGGATGAATCTCCCAGTAGGAGAGACGTATCGTACAACGGGAGGGAGCACACCCAACTTACGAGTCCTGACAGTGGCAATCTTATCCATCGCGTCGTCGGCAGACAGCACCACGTCTTTGTTCTCATGCTCATTAGCATTACGCACCAACACGGAACCGTCATCGTCACCTGTTGGGCGTACAGTAAGTTTGAAATCCATCGACTAATACCCTCCCATCTGCCGGGCCCGCTGAACAACGTCTGCAAGGTACTCCATTACTGTGGTTGGGCCCTCTCCTTGCAGGGTGGGGTCTAGGATTGTGCAGAGAGCGTCAAGTGTTGGGATTTGCGCTGTCTTCAATGACGCGAACGTGATGCTCTCCAAGTCATGTTCGCCCAGGAAAACCAGATACTTCTTGACCCCCTCATTCAAGCTAGGAATCCACTCATCTGGGACCATGGTCTTATCACTGAGCATCTCGTTGTGTGCTCCAGTGAAAGGGCGTTCCCAATAAGCTTCAATCATCTGCAGAAATCCGTAGCCTATATTTTGGGGGTTGGGTTTTGAGGGCAAGGCTACTGCGCTGTCTTTGGACATGTTGGGCAATGGGAACGCAAACAACTCATCGTCTGGAGATGTCAGAGGGTATGGTCGAGCGAGTAGATAAGACTGCTCTACGCGGAGTTTCGTATTGACTCGGATACCCCACACAGTCCAGGGCACGCAAATGGTGAACAGGTCTTCTCTGTAATTGATAACAAGTTCCTGCGGCGGTCGTTCCATTACGACGCCCAACCCATCCGCAGAAACCCATCGCACAGCTGGGGGGAGAAGTCCAAGGTCGACACTACTGCCCGAGAAGTATGCTCTGGCCATGAGGTCAGACATTACCTCTTCTATATCACCTGTGTTCGTATTGTAGACACGGGTGATATCAGGCCGGAATTCGAACTGCATCGGTCACCTCAAGCAGATAAGAGTTGTCAGTGTTGTCTTCAGGTGGAAGGGCTGTAAGCTCGGCTTCTGCTCCGAATTTCTTAAGCTCGTAGTCGAACAGCTCGTTCGCCATGTCACGAGACTTTTCAGCATGTTCGTGAGCGTTAACGGTGTGCTGTACAGCGCGTGTGTCAGGTGTAACGTGGCTGATATAGAACTCCACAATTCCGAAGGTGACTCGGGCAATCTCTAGTCGCACCTCTACATCGGGTGACCCAAGCCGCTTCACCATCACGCTCTTTAGAACGTGTGGAGTTTCCGGTTCGTAGTAGTTGCACTTGTCTTGGTTGCGCGCGAAACCGCAAGCACCAAACGGGTTGCCTCCTGTTATTTCTGCATTTGTGCAGGAAGGATGCGGGAGCAGCTTGTCGAACTCATATGCATCATTGATTTGCAATCCGTCATGGCGCTCCATGTCGTTTGCAGCTGGCGAGTAGTGCTTGCAACACCGCATCTAATGTATCTCCTTGTTGTCACTGCCAGGTTGCTACGGCTTTCATTTGAGCAGCATTCTCTAACTGGTTGATTTGTTCGTCCTTCTCCTGGATTTGCTGTTGCAATTCCTCAATCAGTTTGCTCATATGCTGTTCGTTGCGATGAGATTCGCGCAGCTGTCGCTCGATATCGCGATAGTTGTCACGAACAAGGCGCAGGAGGGAGGGTATGTTGTTAGCGTCGACAACTTCCTTCTCTTCTTCTGTGGGAGCGGCTTTGGCGTGCTCTTCCCCTTCGCCGTTTTCTTCTTCAGGCAATGGGTCCGCTCGTAGAATGACAAGGCACTTACCTCTGCCTCGACCACACTGTTGAAGCCTGCCGCTCTTCTTTAGGGCCTGAATAGCCCTCTGACCTGCTTCGCCACTGAGTCCCGCCTCTTCCTTGGCGATGCCTGTGCCTGCTGCAACAGCACCGGCAGCCTCATTAATGCCAGCGTCTTGCAGTAGTTTCCTAAGCCCCTTGTAGCTGTGTTGATACTCGCTATCTGTAAGTTCTTCTTGCATCACGTCCAGATAATGCTTATTCATGCGTCCAACAAGAAACGCCAACACTTTGTTGGCGTCTTGAACAGTCTGAGGATCGAAGTCCATCCTGGTATTCCTTTAGGTTTGTCCGGGAAGCTTCACGTTAGCTATTTGTAAGGTGTCATCCAGGACATGCTCATACACAGAGCCGCTGACAGGTATCACGGCTTTGGTTTCCGAATACAACTGCCTAGCGGCTCCGAGTAGTTGCGTAGCAACGAACAAGTCTCTAGCTAGAGGTATATCTTTATCCTTCATCACCAGCAGCATTATCCCGTTCGCTGTCGGTGGCAGCGGCCTGCTGTCTAGCAGCCACTGTGAGAATGGACTCTGCAGAGCTTGCTGGACCGCGCTCTTCCACGTCATTTGCTACCTCACGAATCATCTGAAGTGTCTGGGCGTGTCTCTCGTTCAGAGACTGCCTGAACTCCTGCCTAGCTGCTTCATCTCGTGGGGCCATCATCTCCTGGATGATTGTCTCAGTTGATGAGGCCAGCTCTGCGTAGGCCATCATGAGGTTGGCGACCAGCTCCTCTTGGGAATCAATGCGCTGTTCAATGAGTGTATTCTGCTCATCTAGGCGCTCGTGAATGCGGTCAATCTGCTCTTGTAGGTCTTTTACATTCATCGCTTGTTCCCATTCAATGCTTTGAATACGTCTTTCTCTTGAGACGCAAAGGCGTTGATGGCCAGGTCTAGACGGTATGAGATTTCTGCCATCTCGACCCGAGAGACCTTGATGGAATTTTGCGACAGGCTCTTGGACATGTCGGGGATGAAGGCTCCGCTATCGGTCTTGCGTGCAGCGAAGTGGCCACACTTCCAAGCGAACGAAGAGGCATCATATGACTTGCTATCTCCAGAGCCAGTAGACCAGTGTTCAATCTTGAGGATTCTGCTTACTGGTTTACCATCAATCTGACCGCCACCATAGTACACAAACGCTTCCGGAGAAGTGTTGCGCTGTGATGGGTATAGAGCTGTGGCTCTATCGTTATAGACAGCACGTAGATACACAGCCAAGTCAATAGCGTTAGCCCAGACCTGTGTATTGCCTTTCAGGCCATCACCACCAAGTTCTCCGACGTCTATGGAGATTTTGCCAGCTTCTAGCCAACCTCTGATAGCCAGAAAGCCTGACCTATCCTTGGTGCGAAACCACTTCTTATATACGTCATCTTCAAAGTCATCGCGTGAACTCTTGCTCACTGGGGCTTGGTCCTCTTCCGGTAGGAAAGTATCCAATCCATCGAACTCGTCTGACATCAATCACTCCGTTCTGGTAGGTTCAAGATTTAATTTATTCTACCAGAAAGTTATGACTCTGTCAGCTTTGGCCCCACTGTTTAGGCACCTGAAAACCGCCACCAGACTTGCCCTGTGGCTTCTTCTGCCCTCCGGAGGGGGCGTACTTGGGAACGTCCTTGGGTACAGATGGAACGCTCACAGAGGTGGTTGTGGCAGCTGTCAGAACCTCTTGAGCTTCTAGGAGCTGCTGAGACGACGCCCAGGTCCATTCGACTTTGGCTCGCTCATACATGGCAATGATGGAGTCGCGGTGGTTAATCCACACTCGACCCTTCACGCGTGGAACGTGTGCCACGAACTCTTCGGTCGTTGGTTGACGGCGTTCACTGGTGCCGATGTCAAAGCGAACCTCCTTGATGAGGGCCTTGATTTCTGCACCAGTGAAGTAGGGAGTTGCAGCTGCTAGTTGCTTCAAGTTGTACTCAACGTGCTTGTCGCCAAGGTGAATCTGGAAGATGGCCTCTCGCTCTTCAAGAGTCGGGAAACCAACGAACATGATACGGTCGAACCTGTCAGCTCGTGTCATCTCAGGCGGCAGTTCTTCGATTCGGTTTGCAGCAGCAGCTAGGAAGATGTTCTCTGGCAGCTCCTGAATCCCGGTAAGGAATTCACCATGTACTCGGTCTGTAGTTCCGCCATCGACTGAGCCCGAAGACATACCGCCTGACATGTCACGACCAAACTCATCAATCCAGAACACGATTGGAGCCATACGTCTCAGGGATGCAAACATCCTACGCATGTTCGACTCTGATTCACCGACGAACTTGTTCATTGCGTTCGAGACGCCACCCTTGGCCAGGTCCAGCTCTAGAGCGCTGGAGATGGCCTCACAGATGAGTGACTTACCCGTACCCGGAACCCCGACAAACATGATACGACGCAGAGAATCGATGCCAAGTTCTGCTGCCTCGTCTGGGGAGTTCCAGGCCCAGTAGACCTGCTCGATGAGTTTCTTGGCATTGTCTAGGCCACCAAGGTCATCGATGCCAAGGTCTGGCGTGCGAACTTCTAGAACACCATTCTTCTTGAGAAGCTCCATCTTGGCGTGGTTGATGACCTTCGCCTGGATGTTGCCCTCTTCTTTGTGGCTCATGAGAGCAGCAGATACGAACTCAGTTTCAGACAGACCCAGGCCTGCGCGCGTGATTATCTGCTTGTCTTCTTTGATGGATAGTCGCCGTCCTAGATGGCCCAGGATGTCGCCTAGCTCTTCCTGGTCTGGTAGCTCATGGATGACGTGAGTGGCCATCCGAGAGATTTCGCTAGGTACTGTGTCCTCATGTGAGATGAGAACGAACTGCGCGGGTACCTTCTCTGCGTTGTCCCCATAGAACGCATCTCGATACTGGAGTACGACAGAAAGGAAGAACCCGGCCATCATCTCCATCGCCTTGTGGGCGTTTTCGATAATCATGATGCCGCGATTGTCCATCACATGGTTGAATGCCTCTCCAGGCTCATCGCACGCGTAAGGGTCCCCGTCCGGGCCGTACATCAGGACCTTCACCCATGCATCGCGCTCGGGAGCCCAGGTGATAAGACCAGAGAGCGTGTCCAGACGAAATACGGGACGCTCGGAGTCTTCGATCACCTTATCGATGACACGCCCCGGCTCCTCTGTCGTCACCCACAGAAGTGGCGTGCGAAGTGATAGGTGTTCGGCTAGCTTCACGTGGTTCTCCTATGTTCCCGCGTAAAAGAGAATGGAGACCAGTCGCCCGGTCTCCACTCACATCTTCGGTTCTTATCTTATCCGCTTATGGACACATCCCGTTCCAGGCTATTTCGCTTACAGTACTCATCGAACTGTCTCGATTGCCCTGGAGTTACGATGGTGTAGGTTCTGTTGAGCCGGAAGTTATGCGACGTTTTGCATAAGTCACATACGTAATTCACTTGTGGTGGGAAGCTGAGAGTATCCTGTCCTTCAGATACCCAAAGCTTCTGACAGCTTTCTACGGTTCTGTATTCTCCGTAGTATGTGTTCTTCATGCGTGCTCCTAGTAAGGTCTGAAATCGGCGTCTCTCAGCACACCGTGGTCTTCTCTGCGCTGAGCAAAACTCATTGATTGAGCCTTGTCGTACATCTTACGTGCGGATTCAGACGCTACACGTGCAGCTTGTTCCATGTCGTCTGCCATGTCGCTAATAGCTTCTGCAACTGTCATAGCAACGTGCTCTTCTTCGCACTCCGACATCGCTCTTTTATCACGTTCTGCTTCGTTGTTCCCTACGCGAGCTTGCTTGAACTTCCTGTCGTACCGACCCTTTGCAAGTTTGAATTCTGCTTTAGCCATGCCTGCAAATCGAGCGATGCGTCCATAAGCATTGGAGGTTCTTGCTACTAAAGAAGCTAGCTCTTCGAGGGGTGTATCAACTGTATCAGGGTCGGGCAACTCTACGAGATATTCGTTGTTATCCGGCTCGTTGATGATGTTAACGATATCTCTTAATTGAGGGGTCAACAAGCGGTATAGTTCTGCCTCTATCTGCCTCAGTCTTTCACTCATACACTCTTCGCCTTCTCGTCGCTCTCTTGAAGCGAGAGTAGCATATCTAGAACTTCTAATCTTTCACTTATTAGACGCAGAGCACAAGTTGGATCAGACTCGCATTCTATTTGAATGTCGAGTTCTTCCATACGTCCACGTAGATACTCAGGGTTCACGGCAACTCCTCATTTGTCATGAGTTATTGTACCGTGTTTTATGAGTTTTTGCAATGCGGTGGACCTGGCGAGAGTCGAACTCGCGTCTTCCTCGTCACTACTTAACCACTCTACCAGTGTAGATGGTAGGTCATCACCCACTTACAGGGGCCGAGCACGGTTTCACGTGCCGGTTCCACCACTCAGTCTTTCCTGAGAGTCAACCCCGGACTTGGAGGTCACGGGGACACCACCCATTGTGTTCCATTTTTACGAAGTCAATGGGCACCTCGGTTGCTATTGGGTGTCAAGGCTAGCAACAGCCCCGCTGGCTCAAACGAGAGCACCCTCTAGGGCATCAAGCTCAGCCCAAAGAGCGTCGGACTCGGGGTCCGCAGTGACATCCATGTGGTTGTCATGTGTTGTTTTTGACTGTAGTCAGTCACCCAACTGGCAGGCTAGGCGTGTCTCGAAGAATCGATACCGTTTCAGGCCCGTGTGTTCATAGTACAGCATCTGCTAGCTCCTCACCTGATTCCTCTTGGAGCTACCCCCACCGCTAAGTGGATTAGTGACTGTCCCTCAGGGTTTCAACAATCAGGAAAAACCCCTTTGATTCACAGTCACGGCAGATGCTAGAGCCCCCGACGGGAATCGAACCCGCGATGTTACCCCTTTAGAGGGGGCATGCTAAGCCAGCCTAGCTTCGGGGGCATGTAGGCTTATGCGCCTACTTCTTTGCGACAGACAGTGCAACGGTAACCCTTGACGGTCTGGTTCCAGACACGGCGCTTCTTACCATACTTCTTGTCCTGGAAAGAATTCTTGCAGTCACACGTTTTGATTACAGATGCCATTATATATCTCCTAGTTGATGAGCTTGGAGGGAGGGTTTACGCTGAGCGCTTGCCCTCCCCCCAAGTTTGATGGGAGAGATAACCACATATCCGGAAACCAACCGAAACCTCTGTTGTCACCTCTCCCAACCTTCAAGCCACCGAAGCGTAGTCTTCGATTCGCTCCTTGACCTGCTCGTTCTCTAGGGCGTCCCTGGCTGCAAGGTACTCTTCCTTGGTCAGGTCGCGCCCCATTGAACTCAGGACACGGAGGCGGAACCGCTGACTTAGAACCTTACGGTTCAGCTTGTCCAGTGCCTTACGTTGTGAAGCTACCTTCATCTGAAGCCAGCTCTGATCGTCGCTTGACAACTCGCCGTGCGACAACTTAAGAACCTTAAGCTCTTCTTTCAGCTGCCAGTTCTCTTTGCGAAGCTCGCGGTATCGCTCTTCAATGCTCTTCATTTTCTCACCTCCTTCCCTTTATGTAGTGGGAGGGAGGAGAGATATGGTTCAGCCAGATGGCAGGGCATTATGGCTATGGCAGTGCAGCTATCACCCAAGTCTGGCTCATAGAAATGAACGAAGGCGCAACATACGTCGCCCATCTCTATGATTTCTTCTTCTGAAGCAGAAAGGATGACCACGCGGTTAGACGTGGCCATCCATTGACCACTGAGTTCTGGATACTCTCTACAAAACTCAGTTCCTGCATGTACGGCTTGCGCCACTGCTAGACCAGGAGCTAGGTCCTCTCTAACAATGACGTAGAGAGTCTGACCCTAGACGAAACCACTTCTCATGTTAGTTCCTCCTTGAATCGACTTACCGTATCCCACTTGCTGGGATATTTATATAGTAACGTCGACCCAGGCGTTTGTCAAATTTTTATTGCCAACGAGCCCAGCCAGGTACGGCTTCACCAACGGCTTCCGTTTCGGTCTGTTGGCTAGCCTTTGCCTTGTATCGCATCTTTCGAAAGCGGTGGCGCGGGTTGAGCTTCTGCGGGTCGAAGTTGGCAGCTTTTCTGAACAGGGCATCGAGCCCAATCCACAGCCCGACTACCAGGCTTCCGACAATCACCACAGGCCAGAGTATTGCGATGAGGACAGCTGGCGGGGATTCATATTGGACGATATTTTCGTGTATATCTGAGTCCGTAGGTAAGAACGCGATGAACAGGGTTGTCAGCACCACGCCTGTAGCCAGGTAAATGGGGATGTACCATGCCCAATGCAGAGCTAGGAAAGTTTCTAGCATGGGTTCAACTCCTAGTTAAGATAATTGCTACTCCCGGGGCTGTTAAACCCCGGGAGGGTGTTGGGACTACATGTCCCAGTCTTTGATGACTTTGATGTCATCGGTGAGACCTTCAGACCACAGGTAGTCCAGCTCGACAACCGTACGAGACGCGTTGACGAAGGTCTGTCCATCGTGCTCCATCGAGACTGAACGAGCAGGCCACGACAGGGGGGAGTCGATGAAGTTCTCTGGGTCAGCGATGATGCGTACGCCATCCAAGCGAACTGTGAATGGGTAGTCTTCGCCAAAGCGGTCATCGTTTTCGTGTGCGGGTGTCTTTGCCCACCCATCTCCAACGACCTTGTATCCATCACCGAAGTTGCACTCGATGATGATGTGTGTGTTGCGGTCTATACGAGGCCGCTTCTTCCATCCACACGCGAAGCTCTTACGACCGCTGGTAGCAGTCGCAAGTGTTTCCGGTGTAAAGCGTGCGACTTCCAGACGTTTTGCTGGTGTGTCCACGCGCTGAACCTCCACACTCATGTACTTATCTCCTCTTTAGTGGGGCGCTTGTAAAGATAAGCCGGTCTGCCGCCAGTGTAAAGAGTGTATTCACGGTCGACATACTTGTCTCGTATGTCTGTGCGCTGACCTGGGTCTACGCCAAACTCGATGTGAAACTCAGCGCGTGTGAGCCTGCCAAGCTTATGCTTCTTTTCTTTGCTTATCTGAATGGCACGTTCGTTATCGACAGTCTGCTTAACAATGGTGCCAGTCTTGCTGCTGCCCCGTGTAGTTGTTCTGCGTGCTGCACGACCCACCAGATGTTCCACTCTTGCAGCTGCCCCTGCAGCGAACGCACGAGAGATGTCGATGCCTATGGAGTGGATGTTGTGCTCCATTGCAGCCTTGAGCGTGGTGCCAGTACCGATGAACGGGTCGAGCACTGTGCAACCTGGCTCAAGGAAGCATTCAAAGAATGTCTGGATGTGGAGGGGGGCGAATCGCTTAGGGCGTTCTATTCTACTGTGCCCTGCTGCTGTGTATGCAGCTCGGTCCCAAGCCTTTATGCTCTCATCGAAGCGCCCCATCGAGGTGCCTTCTCCAATGATTTGCTCTACATACTGACCTGTTTCCTCAAGCGTTTGGATGTCTCCGATATCAATAGGAGACGAAGTTACAATCCACCACTCACGTGACTTCATGTGCCCTTTGTGGTACCTTACTGGACCCAAGATGTTATTCTTGCCCTTGTAGGGCACTTGAAGACCAGCGTCCTTCATGGCTTTTAGAAACATCTCCCGATGAGCATCTGACATCTGTTCAGATGTTTCGATGATGCCTCTTACAGAGTTCAGTCCCTGTGCTTGAGCGCAGAAGCGTGCCAGTGCTTCGCAGATGTCCTGCCACTGCTTATCCTTCAGCATGGCATAGCCATTGGAAGCGTTGTCGAACTCTGGCCACGGTGGTGAAGTGAACACAACATCGAACTCTTGCTGTAACTGCACCCGACAGCTATCACCGCGAATTACGGTTGCTGTAATGTCCGATGCAGTATTCGTTATCACTCGTTCCGTCATCTATATATCTCTCCAAAAGTACATTCATGAAAAGGAGTAAGATATATAGATGATTAGGTTAGCTCTCATGCCACTGATGACAATTGCCGCAGTAGCGTTCGCGAATATCGCTAGGGTTGTACGAAGTCTTGCCACACTTAGGGCAGGTTATGGAGTCCGCAGGGGAGGCCACGATGGAAAGACCTCCCCTGCGAAGAAGGGTTAGCTACGACCCTTTTCACCCATCTTGCGGTGAAACTCGATGTGATCGCCTGGCTGGACCTGGTAGTCCGCAGCGAGCTGCTCCTTGCCCTTGTAGGCCTGAGCATCTGCCGGGATGTTCCAGAGCTTGCCGAGCTGGTTGCGAATCTCACCGATGGTCTGACCCGCGTACGGTCCCGGCTGGTTGTAGACGCCGTAACGCACGTTAGCCATCGCGCCACCGGCTGCCTTGGCCTTGGCCTGCTGGCCCTGGTTGTCTGCCACTGTCATCTCCTCGTTATGCTACTGCAGCAGTCTGGGTCTCTGCTGTCCTGTCGTATGCCTGGGAGAGCCCCAGACCGAGATCGAACATGATCTCACTTTCCTTGTCTTCCTCCCCGTTGAGAATGGTCTTCTCGGTTCTTGCAAGGAGGAAACCGGCAACGGTCATGTTCGTTGCCAGCAGTTGTGTACCACCCTCTAGCTCTGCACGTTCCTGGCAAGATAGTTCGCCAGGGTTACGGTCAGGTGGGTCAGCTAGTTCTGGATGAAGTTCGACCGGGTGGTCTGTGACATCTTCATCATCACGTCGCTGATAGTGGTACACAGAGCCGTAGAGCTGGTCATCGTTGCCGCCCGTGAAGACATCGATGTTGCTGAATTCACGAGCAGCGTCGAAGATGACCTTACGAGCAGCGAAGTTGTCAACAACTGCATAGACAACATCGTTCTCTTCAAGAAGGTCTCGGGCAGCAACCTGCTGAGCTTCCTTCTTGTCGGCGGGTACAGACTCTACAACCCAGCGCTCATCAGGGATGATGAACGTGTTCGGAAACTGTGGCTGCAATGCCTTAGCACGAACAACAGCCTTGTTCCCGATGTCTTCGAAGTTTTGACGCTCTGCATTCTTTGGCTCGAAGGTGTCGCCATCTACGATGAGCAGAGCACTACCTGGGATGCGGAACTCCAGCATGCGAGCGATTCCTTCGCACAGCCAGCCCCCAGTACCTCCGGCACCGACAATGACGAACCGACGAGCTTCAGACATCAATAACTCCTGTAATCCTCGCAACCCGTTAGTTGCTGGTCTTCGACATTCTCTCTATCTTCGATCCACATACGCAGCCACCCACGCAAGGGCTGGCACCTAGGGGTGAATGNAAGCACGCATGTGTCACACATGCTTACTTCATCGTAGATATCGAGGCCCGCTTCGTACACATCCATCAGTGCTTCATCGAATGATAGGTACAGCTCACCGCACCCGCACTCTGGTTCTGGAGCATCACACTGGACACAGTGGAACTTATCAAGCCGCACCATCGTGGCGACGTCTGTATCCACTTCTTGAGAAGCAAAGATTCCAAGCGGGTCATCGTCTGGAGCGTGTCCATAGATTCCGAAGATGTCATCTTCATCTTCTATGGGAGTTTGTAGTACTGCTCCGCAGATGTGACAATCCTCATCTTGAGGAGCGTTCTGTTCGAAGCATGTTTCACAGACGACGAAGCCTGCCTGCTCTCTTGGGAACATTTCGAAAGCCCTCATCGAAAAGCAGTGTTCACACTCTTCGTTGTCTGGACTGTTTACTGCTCCACAATCTGCGCAGAATACGACGTCGCCGTCAGTTATTTTTTTGACGAGCCCCCAGCGTAAGTCGTGCCCTGTGTCTCTGAGCGTCCCTTGTAGTATTCGAAGACCTCATCGACAACCTTGCCCGGGGTCTTAGATTCCTTCTCTTCCCAAATCCAGATAGACTTCCAGGGGCCTGGGTCCTTGTCTACATCCAACTCGTGAGTTGGCATGCCAGACTTCAGGCGGTGTGCGATGATGTCCTCAAGCGTCTTTAACTCAGCCCACATCAAGAAGCACTGGCAACGCAGGCATTTAGCCGTCTCAATCTCGCGTTCCTTGAGGTCAGCGTCACAGACGGGGCATGCTTTGAGTTCTTTCTGAGTAAGCAAGGGAGCTGCTACCAGTGTGACCTTGTCTGGGGTGGGGCAGTCCTTTGGAAGGTTCTTGTACCTCTGGGGGTCCGACCACCAATTTCCACCAGTTCCATACCCGCTCCCAGAACCCAGGCTGTTCTGCTGGCTGGACCCTCGGGCTTTTCCCGCGACAGTTCCCTTCTTGACCTTCTTGGTCCACTCGGCAATCTTCTCGTTGTCGATGGCCTCGGGAAGGTCGGTGAACACATCCTTGGGGTCCATGACAAACGAGCCACCACCCATCTGCAGCTCGATGTAGTACTCGGTATGCAGTGAGCCCTTCTTCCAGCCATAGGTGATGTGGATGCCGTCGTTGTGGGCTTGGTCGCGTGCGTCTGTCCCCGAGCAGAATGCTTGCATGCCAGGGTGGGAGTGAGCGGTTCCGACAAGACGAACGTCCCGGTCGTCTGGCATGTCATCGACCACACTGTCTGGCTCATAGTCGCAGCTGGCAGCAGTGTTGGTCTGGTCAGGGACCAGGATGCCCCAGCCATCGGACGGATTGTCGGTGTCTTTGTAGCTAGGCTCGTAGGTCAAGATGACGATGGACTCGGTGCCATGAATGCGGTAGACCTCGCGAAAGAAGTCATCGATGTCATTGACAAGACTGTATGGGATGGGCGGCAGGGTGAAGTATGCTTCCTGCTCGATGTCTTCCAGACCCACGCTGCCCTCATTGACAGAGTGGATAGCGTTGCCCACCAAGTTCGCCACAACCTTGAACAGTCGTGGCTGATACTTGAGGCTCTGGGTCTGGACATTGCCTTGGGTGGTCTTGACAGAGACTCGCTCTTCAGCGAGCAGATAGAAGACCTGAGGGAACATCTGGACGGGCTCATCATCGTCCTCGTTCATGTAGACCCAGCATCCATGTTCGCGGATGTCATCTACCAGGTCGTCCATGCCGTCGTTCATGATGAAGAGCGGTACACCCCCGACCCAGTTGTCTGGCTCGATATGAGGGGTTTCTTTCGTGTCAGTCATCGATAATAACCTTCCCTTTATCAGGCTTGTTGCAGGAGTGCTGGGTCGCAATCCGCTTTGTGTCCTTCATCATCTTTCGGTACCAGCCAGCCACAGTCTGGACACATCTCTGTGCATTCAAAGCAGAGTATCTGCATGTCTTTGGTTAAGTACATATCATTTGAGGCGGAGCGTAGCTTTCCGCACTCAAGGCAAATCATATGGGTACTCATGCATTCTGGGCATAGCTCAGCGTTCTCTATCGTTCCTACACCATCTTTGGGGGTGATGTTAATCATGTGACGATCAGGTCCTTCGAAGTCCTCGTCACACTTGAAGCAGGCGAACGGTGGGCTGCAGTCGTGGCAGCTCATTCCTCCAGGATGTGGGACGAGCTTATCGAAGTAAACGTTGCATGTCTCACACTTCTGGTGGTCCGATATGCATTGGTCACAAGAAAGACCCCACTCTGCAGGATACCCTTCGCCAACAGCTACATCATTACCACAGTTCTGACAGTAGCTGTAGTCCTCGGCTTCATCTTCGTCGTCTTCTGGGAGTCCTCCAAGGGGGTCGGGTTCCGCAAGGACGCTCGCTGGCATTGCCTGCACTGCGACTTTATCTGCAACCTTCTTTTTGCCAACCGGCTCAGCGCTGGCGGTAGCATATGCTTCTCGGAATAGCCCCGAGTCAAAGTTGCTGTTGTCTCGGCGGTATTCCAAGCCAGCCTTGGGATGGTACTTGTCGCCGTAGTATGCGTTGTACTGGCCGTTCATAGCCATCTCAAGAGTGAGTGGCTGACCCCCATCGTAGTGTTGGTCTTGTGTGTTCTCGTCCTTGACTAGCACCGGAATCCAGAGGCTGGAGTCGAACGTCCATTCCACTCCCTTATTCTCTGTCTTCTTCTCCCACTCTTTAGGGTCCCAAACGTACTTTGGCGCTCCGTTGTCTTGGTAGAACCGAGGACCATCCGTGGAGTCCATGTTGGCATCGTTATATGCTTCGGAGCCAGAGCATCGTTCGATGATGCGTTCTACTTTCTGGGCCAAGCTCCAGTCGCTCCACTGCTCATTGTGGTAGAGGCACACCCAACCAACTCCGTTGCCCCTGTATCCACGACAGTTAAGGTTAGGAACGTTCTGGTGGTACAGTTGAGTATCGATGGAGTTAACAGGCCCGGGAGAATAGAACATCCGCGCACCGAACAGGTTACCGTCGATGGTGTCAGCGATGATGATACGCCAGGGCTGAGCTAGAAGGTACTGCTTGCAGTCACGGTCTCCCTCATGCCTACCCCAGTTGATGCGGTTGACACCTGGAGGTGTAACAATCACCATCTGTGCGTGGTTGCCTGACTGAGTGTAGCTACGCAGCCCCGGTGGGAGCCAACCTGTGTCGAATGGTACTCGTCGGGACAGCTGTTTAACAACTGCTGATGTTGGCTTGGTTTCGGATACGACCCTGCCAGCTACCTCGATTTGTCGTTCGACTTCATCGGGTCCGACCAAGTACTTGTCCATCTAGCCCTCGATGTTCTCAATATCAGATGGCTCACCAATCTCTTCACTGAAATCGGCAAAGGTAGCCATCATCCAGCGGGGATTTTCACGAGCCATCTCGATGACATGCTTGCGCTTGTACAGTTCCTGCAAGCGAGGTGTCAGTTCTGCTACTCGGATGAGCGCTTTGCCGATGTTACGTAGCTCATCACGGTCTTGAGTCAGTCCAATGAGGTGCTGTAGGACAGGAACTCCATTGACCTGCACTTCCTTGCGGCGTGCGAGTCGTGCGAGTCGCTCTTCGAGAGAGCTTATCTCCTTGTCGATTTCATCGACCGCCAAGTCTCCAGCAGCGAGGCTGAAGGTGAACTTTTCATCACCCTCAAAAGGGGAGACTTCCGGAATCACTTCCGGATACGGTTCCTGTGTTGGGTCCGGCATCTTTGGCTCCCTCATCGGTGGCCTTGGAAAGACCGAGCTTGACAGCTACATCGGGGGCATGTTGCTCAAGCTCTTTCTTGAGATAATATATGCAGTTTAGAGTAGTCATCACACCGCCTACAGCTCCGACGATGTAACCGACTACTTTTCTTTGTACTTCTGAGTGTCCTGTTGGTGGGCCAAAGAATTGCTGGTCCAGCAACACTTCTTCACGCCATCCCATATTGTTCTCGCTCCATTTTCCACTTCCTGCCGTCAGAACCAAAGGTGCCGTTGTAAGCTTCAATCGCAGTGATACATGCAAGCGTTAACAACAGTGCTTTACCACCAAAGACAATGACAACAGGAACTAGTGCTACGGCAGTTAAGATGCCGGTCACTGGACCTGAAGCAATGATGTAGCGCTTGGCCCTCTTAGATAGCTTGGGTAGGTTACGAACCCGTGTGAGCCCAATCGAACCGATTCCTAAAGGAATCACGTAAGGAACATCAGGATTGCCACCCCGAGTAAGGGCACTGTAGTAGTGTCCCATCTCATGGTTGACAAGTACCCCAGTTGTTAGTGCTGCTATAGACATGGGATATAGACTGCCCATAGCGACAGTGGAACCTGCCCCTAAGAAGATGCTAATGCTTACGTTACGGAGCGTCTTCTTTGTGTGGTTTTCTATGACATTCCTTGCTACTTCACGAGCAATCGCTCGTAGAGGTCGTCTGCTATCGACTGCTGCGTTTCCCGTTCTTCGTCGTCAGGATAGGTGCCATATTCAAGGATGCTCTCAACTGGTTCATAGTTGATGACAGCTGCAGCATCGAGATACTTCTGCTTACAAATCTCAAGACGCTCTCTAGCGAAGTCGACAACAAGCTCAAGTAGGCTGATGTAGTGAGGCTTAGCTTCATTGACATGTGCATCATCGAGTGCTGTGTTGGCAGACTTCAAGATGTCATGGCTGATGATGAGTCGACGTTCTGTGTCATAGATGCGCCACTTAGCAGAGATGCGTCCACCAGTCTGCTCGTCTAGGTGTTCGACTATCGCATGGAGAACAGGCCCCGTAGCATTGTTTCTCTCCATCCTCCCTGTGTAACCGATGAAGGCTGTTAGCATCTCCGCTTGTGGCCGGGGCGTCGATCGGTTGTCCCCCCCAGACTCAAGTATGCTTGCTACGAACTCATCAGGCATCGCGTCGAAGAAGTTGAGGATTGCCTCGACTGCTCCAGATGGAAGCTCTTCTGTGAGGTAGGTTGGGTGAATTACTCCACATGTTGGACACTCTGTCCCATCTAGCGTGTGCTTGTGTCCTGTCCCTGCTTCGATGTCCTCAGACTTGGTCTCTTCTAGAATGTCCTCTTCTTCGTCGTCTCGGAAGATATCTGCATCTGGATCATCACCGAAAGGATCATAGCTCATCGTCAGCCTTTGCTTATAGCCGGTCAGCTCTTTTCCACTCTCGTGGCACTTCTCTTGTTCTTGTTCTTCTTCTTGGTGGTCTTAGGTCCAAGCATGTCATCGAGAAGTTTATTCACCAGCTCATCTGCCTCGGTTACAACATTACGAGACACATGACGAATTCGAAAGCGGTACACCTCTTGTATCTCTCTCACAGAGAGTAACAGGGGTATCAAGTCTTCGTTCTTGCAATCCCATTCGCCATTGATTTGGTTGACAACCAGGTTAGAGTCCGAGTAGATGATAGGGTCTTCAAGACCCGCTGCCCAGCAAAGCATGAGAGCAATCAGAACAGCTTCATACTCAGCTTGGTTGTTGTGCGTGCGTCCAAGCGCTCGCGCGTACTGTCCTATGAGTTTCTTGTTCTTATAGATGAGAACGGCTGCAGCACCGTGACCATGCACAAGATTGCCTTCACCATCTCTTGTACCCTGACCACGTGAGGCACCGTCCACGAAACACTCATAGACAGCCATCTAAACTCTTACTTGTTGACGTTTGACATGATTCATACTTGTATTGTAACGGGTCAATCAGTCGTCGCCAACAACCACCCCACTAATACTTACGCGGGCTCCGATGAATGCAGTTACATTGCAGCCTTCACAGAAGGCCATGCGAACATCCTCTTCATCAAAGTACCCGGTGATAGCTATCGTTTTCTCTTTTAGGACCTGGAATCCCGGCGATGCTTCAAGCATCTCGGGGCTAGGGTTTGGGATGACAAACATCGTCTCGCCACATTGAGAGCACAGTTCTGCATTACCGTAGTTCATATCCCTTTTCCCATCTTGGGTCGAAGTCTGGGTCTCTATGACACTTGCAAGGACATCTCACGAGACGCTCATGAGAAGAGTCATCTAAAGCTACCGCCACTTCTTCGGGGCAGTCATTGTGCTCACCGACAAGGCACTGGGTGAATTGAAGCACGAGAACACTCCCAGCTACGAGTCGAAAACTCGAAATCGATTTCATCTTTGATAAAATTCCCTATTTTCACCCCTATAAGGGTTATTTTATCGACTTGGACTCATCATCTGTGATTTTGTAGGTGTCTTGGCCTCTAGAGGCAACGGCTTTCATCACCAGAGATAGGTCACTATTAGGGTTGGTGAGGCCTGTACCCCAGCCGTAGACGGGATGGATAAAGGTTGACGGGTGTCCATTGCTCTGACCAAAGGTGTTCTGTATTGTGACGATGTCTTCTGCGTTCAGCCCGTCGCTGAATACTACATCGAATAGTTTCTCGTGCCCTGATCGGTTATGCACGAGCCATTCTTCTACCATTGCTCCCATATGAATCGGGTTGCCACTATCAAGACGTAGACCACGCCAGTCGTTGTCTAGTAGGAACTTGCCGTGGTCTTCCAGGAACTTGGGTGTGGTATAGGTATCCGTCAAGGCGACGCGGAGGCGATGAGGATACATCTCTTGCCACTTTGTAAGTACATCACGAGTCGTGTCGAACTCTGAGTCGAAGTAGGGACGCAGAACCATCTCAAGTTCGTGAGCATATGTGCCGATAGGAGTGCAGTCATAGCGCCATGCAAGATCTACGTTTGATGTGCCTATGAAGCCGGTCTCGCGATTGTCTTCAGTCCGCACGGCTTTTATGAGTGCTTCGTGGGTCTCTTGGCTATAGCGCCTGCGTGTGCCGAAGTCTGCCCACCAAGCACCAGACTCACCGATTCGCATGATGTCATTAGCCTGCTTGAACAACGATGGAGGCTCAACGTCATCTGCATCTGTTGAATAGCATTCTGATACAGCGGCTAGAACAACTGTCTCCCAGAGACTAACTCTGAACCAATCACCGGTTACACTTATGGTGTGCCCTTCAAAGTGGGGTAGCGCAAGTTCAGAGTGCAGCATCTTATAGAAATCATCAAGGAACGCATCCTCGAAGAATCCCAAGTCTCGCAGCCATGTGTCAAATGCTTGTTGCCAGACATCGACGCTGTGTGCATCATATATGAATTCGTTGAGCTTATTGACAACCTCTGCTCGCTGCACTACGTCGGACAGTGCTTGTTTGCGGCTATGCAGCCGGAAGGTGACAGGCACTTCTGCGTAATGCTTCCAGATGAACTGGAGCATAGTGAGTTTATAAAAGTCAAAGTCTAGGACTGACATTCATTGTCCTTCTATATGGCAGGGACACGAGCATGTGCCTCCGCCTTTGAAGTTGATAACCTTTATGCCACAGTTCCAATGTCGGCCGTATGAGCACGCAGCAGTAGCTGTATGCATATGCTCATAACCTAAAGGTCCCGGTTCTACTACCCCGTTAATGGCCCACCAAAAGGCTTTAATCCTCTGTTGCCAGGCCACCTTCGTCCTCCCAGGTAAGGATGTCTTGTCCTTCACGCAATGCTTCACATCTGTTGCATAGGGTTCTTACCCAACTATAGTCGCGCCGTAATTCCCCTGGTTGACCGCAGTTCTCGCAGGTCTTATACGACTCGGCTTCCGCTTCGTTTATCGCTTGATGCACTTGAACCCACAGCTCTTTGTCTACGTCTTGTAGGGGTTGAATGTAGAAACGGAGTCCCCCGAACTTCTCCTTGGTTTGAAAGACCTGGTAGTCCGGTACGAGTTCAACAAGCCTGTCATGNAGGCGTTGCACGATACCGTCCCANCCNTCAGGATGCTCGACCATGAAGGGGTGACGTGCTCTGGCTCTCAGTTCTTCTCTAATCGTGGCTACCATGGCAACCGTTACCTCTGTGTTCGGGGTTGGGGCAGTAGGTGCGCTCTGTGCAGACGCATCGCATCTTGATGGCATGTTCACACCGACAGCCATACTGGTGTGGCTTGCGGCCAT
>SL_3KL_010_SEDDRAFT_10000822_pt1 | contig 27210 bp, 20 predicted proteins | sample SodLakKL_010_SED_2_FD_10381 | JGI IMG/M metagenome (IMG submission 10381) | reverse complement strand
CGATGGGACTGGCGGGTATCCCTCCAATCAATGGGTTTTTCAGTAAATGGAACCTGGCACTCGGTTCCCTGGAAGGAGATATGATCATTCCCGTTATAGTGCTGGTGGTGAGCGGACTTTTGAACGTTGGCTATTTCTTCCCGATTTTATACCGGGCCTACTTCAAACCGGGTGAAGGACTTGAAAAATATGGTGAGGCCTCTCCGCTGATGGTTGTTCCCATCGTGATTACGGCTGCACTTTCAGTACTTTTCGGCCTGTTTCCGAACCTCTTTTTCAACTTTTTTGATCTGGCTGTGGATATCAGTTCAACCCTTTTTAATAACGGATCCCCATGAAGAAAATCCATTGGATCATATTAGGCGTACTTTTTGTCATCACTCTCGGATTTGAATTCACCGTATTGGCTGATTATGACAGCCACTGGTGGAATGCCATTCCCGCATTTTACGCCATTTTCGGGTTTGTTTGCTGTACGGCTATCGTCTATGTAGCAAAATTTATCGCAAAAAATATTGTAAACCGCGACATCAACTACTATGATTGAGTTTTTAACCATACCGGGCGTCATACTTATTACCGGTGCGCTGTTACTGCCGTTTCTGCCGGAAAAAATACGCCCGTCGGCGTTTTTGATTTTTCCGCTTATGGCCCTCTTCGTGGTCTTTACAAGGCCAGACGGTTACACAGTAACCGGTGAACTGCTCAATTACGAACTGGTAATGATGCAGGCAGACTCCCTCAGCCGTATCTTCGGAATTATTTTTGCGATCACAGCTTTTGTTGCCGGAGTATATGCATTTCACATGAAAGAGCTTGGCCAGCAGAGTAATGCCCTGGTCTATGCGGGGGGTGCCCTCGGTGTTACATACGCCGGAGACCTGCTAACACTTGTCATTTTCTGGGAATTGATGGCCGTCAGTTCAACCTGGCTTATTTGGGCACGACGCACAAAAGAGTCTGATGGTGCCGGAATGCGCTACCTGATTTATCACATTCTTGGAGGGGGACTGCTCTTTGCCGGAATTCTATGGCATCTTGCCACTACCGGTTCCCTTGCAGTTGAAACCGTTGCCCAGGATTATTCCGTTGCGAATGTTTTGATGCTGGTTGGTGTATGTGTGAACGCTGCGGTGATTCCGCTTCACACCTGGCTGGCCGATGCCTATCCAAAAGCGACCATTACAGGTTCGGTTTTTATGAGTGCATTCACTACCAAATCTGCCGTCTACGTATTAGTACGAATGTTCCCCGGCTGGGAAGTGCTCATCTGGTTTGGCGCCGCTATGGCTCTATATGGAGTTATTTACGCAGTCATATGCAAAGATATTCGTGAAATTCTGGCTTATCACATTGTGAGCCAGGTAGGTTTTATGGTTTGCGGAATCGGAATTGGAACAGAAATGGCGCTGAACGGTGCCACTGCACATGCCTACAGCCACATTCTCTACAAATCTCTACTGTTCATGGGAACCGGAGCCGTACTCTATGCCACCGGAACCAGCAAGATGGTACACCTCGGCGGACTGTTCAAAAAAATGCCCTATACGTTTGGCCTTTATATGGTGGGGGCTCTCTCGATATCGGGAATTCCCTTATTCAATGGTTTCATCAGTAAAGGCATGACAATCGATGCCGCAGGTTATGCCGGAAATGAAACTGCTATGCTGATGCTCCTGCTCGCCTCTGTGGGCACCTGGCTGAGTGTGGGCCTGAAACTCCCCTACTTTACATGGTTCGACAAAACTGAAAATGATATCGAAGTGAAGAAGCTTCCCGTTAACATGTACATTGCGATGGGAATTGCGGCATTTGCCTGTATTTTTTATGGACTGTTTCCCAATACACTCTACATATATCTTCCATTCGAAGTAGATTATGAACCATACACAATTTACCACCTGGTTGAAGTGATTCAGATCAGCCTGCTCACCTTCCTTGGTTTCTGGCTGCTCAAGAAGAAGATGGCTCCCGAACTTATTGTGGCACTTGATGTGGACTGGTTCTATAGGAAAGCCGCTCCCGCTACACGTCTTGTATTTGTAAAGAAAGTGGATGAATTTTTCGACAAAGTGGAAGAAGGAATCCTTGCTATCGCCCGATGGCTAAGTGCAAAATTTCAAAATCCTATGGTTTGGCTGAATCCATTCACCAAAAAAGGAAATGAAGCTTCAAACTACAGCCCGGCAATGGATGTGGTAATGAGCTTTATACTTCTCAGCTTTTTAATTTTTGCAATCGTTTATTTCGTGTAGAAATTTTTTAGAAATGTAGTGCTGTCGTGTCATTTGTAAAAGTGTAAGAGAGTCATCGTTTTTATCTTTGACACAACAGTGTTAATATCTCTGCCTGATATATTCGTTTCATTGGTATCAATGAAGCAAAATCTTTGAAAAATAGCTCTTTCCTTTTACATCCCTTTTTTAGTTATTGAAAAGTACACCTTAACCTTACTGAAATGGTTATTTCCGGTGTTTAAGGTGATCTGTGCAGTTTGGCCAAAAATCTGATTAAGGGATCACTAAAAGAGATTTACCCAGTCTGTATCTGCATAGAATTATGAGAGATCTCTTTTTGATGCCGGATCCATGATGCAACAACGGCATCAATCCTGCAATAATCCTTTCAGACTCAATGATTAAATTATGAAAGTAGAGGGTCACCAAATCTGGATTACACTGTTTTTGGCCGTTTTCATTGTAAGCGGATACCTTTACTACACGGTGCATACAAATCAGATTCAACTTCAGGAACAGAGTATCAGGAGTTTCAGCCTTGCCAAAAATAACCTGACGAGCAGCTGGGAGAACTATAAGGTTCAATGTCAGTCAGATACAACACTCACACGCTCCATTTCGGAAGATGCAGACCTGAAGCAAGTGCTCAACTTTCTTCTCGATCAAATGCCTCCGGGTGATTTTTTTGATCTTACCATTATTGCCGACAGTTCGGGTAAAATTATGATTGCCGAACCTGACATTCCTGTTGCCAAAATGCCTGTTGATGACAGTACATCAGCCGATGAAATTAAACTTGGCATTTTACAGTCAAATATGAACATCTCTACCGAGGATTACCAGGTATATCAGGCTCCGCTTACTCTGGAATGGAAAACAGATGATTGTATAACCGGGGAAAATGAAGATGAAATTAGAATTAACAGCGAAAACGAAGAGGAAGTATCATCAGAAAGCCGGCAGATTATCCTCTACACAGCCCTCAGCCAGGATGCATTAAATCAGGTACGCTGGCATATTCCATTCCTGACAGTGTATGTTATGCTAAGTTTGGTCATCTTGATAGTGGTTTCATATCCCATTATCCGGATTTTAGGAATGGGCCGCGGTGACAATTTCACGGGTGCACATGTGTATCAAACCGGACTTTCAATTATTTTGCTATCGCTGTTTATCGGTTTTTCGATCTCTTACTTTGCCAGTCGTTCCGAAATCAAAAAAAACCAGAACCAGTCCATAAACACTCTTTCCGGGGAAGTTGAACGGTTTTACCAAGAACAACTAAAAAACTATACAGACCTGCTTACGGCATTCATGAAGGGTGGCGCAGATGACGTTTACTCTGAAGATGTTTTATACAAAGAGCTGATAAATATTGGGAGAGATGGAAAAATATTAGACATCTGGCTATACGGCGAAACCGATCCTGAACCGGACACTTTTATACAGCCCCTGCCAAATCTTGCTGAGCGCCACTATTTCAGGCGGGCGGATTCCGAGGCCTTTTATCACGGTTCTCATTTTTCCTACTCCGATGGCAACTTTGAAGGCGTTATCAGTAAAAAAGTTTCTCACCAGGATGTACCGGCCGATGACGAGGTTTATGTACAGGCCATCACATTCAGCTTTGATGAGTTTGACCGTGCCGATACATCCCCTGTAACACGACCCATTTTTGAATCCAGCAATTGTTTGGATATTGACACTGGCGAAGAATTTATCCAACTCAATAAACTTGGCCTGAAATATCTCATCATCAATAAGAACGGTGAGGTATATTATCAATCTCCCTCCATTAAAACTGCCATCTCAGAAGTGCATGATGTAGTGAACCCTGCCCAGTGGAAAGAGTTACAGGCATTGATGGAAAACAACTCCGAAACCACCGATCCGCTAAAACTCCGGCTCACTTTTGAAGGGCATTCGTTTCACGCATATTTGCAACTCCTGCCGATGGAAAATCCAGCTCTAAAGGAAGACTCCTGGCTGCTGATTTTTGATGATTCCAACCTGATTGCATTTCGCAGCTATTCGATCTTCATCTACTCAGCAGTCGGCTATTTTATCATTCTGATTGTATTTTTTGTAATCGGCCTGATTTTTTATCTGCTTCGCCCGAAAATACACTACCTCTCTTTTCGCAGGTTTAATGACTATCTATTCAGGCCTGCTTTTAAAAAAAGAAAAGAATATGTGATTCTGAGCTTTATCATCCTCACACATCTACTCTTTTTTGTCATCGTATTTTTGATGGATGTACATCATTTCTGGCTGTTTATCTTGCTTTTTGGATTGACAATCACTTTCATCGCTCTCACCCGCCATTTACTGCTCTCCGGGTTTTTGAAAAATCACCGTTCATTTTCCGACTGGAAACTTCCTCTGGCACTCGGAATGACGTCACTTTTTATTATCTGTTTTCTTTTTTTGATTGTTGTTTTTGGCATAACCTATACCTGGCTCACAATTATGCTGGTAACCATTCAGTTGATTTGGCTCTGGATTTTATTTTCATCACGCGGTAATTTTTCATTCCGCTATCTGAAAAAACGCTCTGACCCGGTTTTGGCACGTTTGAGATCGTTCATCCGAAAATCTGATCAACTTTATGCTTTTGTTTTTGCCTTTTGGGCGTTGCTGATTGGCATGGTAGCCGGATATGCCATTCATCATTCCGCATTTCACTTTGAAGACAAACTCTGGGAACTTGCCTCTGAGCACAACACCGAACAGTTTAACGAACATCATCATCTACACACAGTTTACAGATTAAACCACACCGATTCGCACGATCATTCATACAACGAACAAAACGTAACTGGTGATCGAAAACACCTGTTTTTAGACCGGCTTGAGTACTGGCGAAGACAGTGGCTTATCAATTATTCTGGTGTGGAGTATCCGGTGATGAACCGGTACATTTATGCTGGAAGAGCACAGATTCTCGATGCATTTGATCATGGAGATCACAACCATGAGGGGACCACCGGCCACGATCATCATGAAAAAAGTCTCATGGCCAGAATCGTTCTTATTTTCTCCTTTATTGCGGGCTTTTTGTTGCTTTATCTCATTATCAAAAATCTCTCCCGCCGAATTTTTTTAACCGATTACCGAGACTTTATTTCTGAGGATAACAGAGTCCCAAAAATAGAAAACCGAACTTACGTGCTTACGTTAGACCATCAAAAATCACTGGTATTTTTAAAGGAAGGTTATTTAAAAAACAGGTCATACCGTTTATTTGATCTTTCAACACGATCGGGCCGAAATAATATTATGTTAACTGACAATCAATCAATGGATTTCCTGTTTAAAAACGCCGATGGCATTATTTTAATGAATGCAGACCGTGCGCTGACATCACCGGAAACCATTCATGACATGACAGACCTGATTACAGCCTGCAAACAGAATGACAAATTTTTGATAATAACTGGTTCCAAAAGCATGAAAGAGCTCTCGGAGTTTATTTCCGAACAGAAAGACCCGCAGCTTGAGCTTGCACTTTCCAACTGGCTTGATTCAATCGCTTCATTCTTTACTGCTATTATACCCATTGATTACGATTTAAAAATACCATCAGAATCGCATCTATCCGATGAAAATAAACTGATTGAGAAGCTGAAAACTGAAATTCAGTATGGCCCTCATATCGATAAACTAACTGACTTACTTGAGAAGAGTGGCAATAAATCAAAATTTACAAAAAAAGAATATGAGGCATTTATTTTGCGAATTCAGCGGCATAATAAGTCGTATTATCAAAATATCTGGGATCAGCTCACCTTCCGTGAAAAACAGATGGTACACAATTTTGCAAAAGAGGGATTTGTTAATTATTCCAATATCGATGTACTCACTGAGCTACTTCAGAAAGGAATTTTCAAAATGGATAAACAATCTGAAGAGTTACGGCTGTTTAATCTGAGTTTCTGCAATTTTGCCACCCAAGCAGTTACTCCGGAGCTTGCCAGCTCCTTTAAGAAAGACAGAAAACAGAATGGAAATGTCAGTCATTTGAGAAATGCACTCCTCACCATCATTTTTCTTACCATACTTGCAATCAGCCTGTTTGCTCCCGAGCTTCCCGAGCGATATATCGGCGCCATCAGTGGCAGCCTTGCACTGATCAGTTCTCTTGCTTCGGTTGCTGGTAAACTTTCATTGAACCTTCCTTTCTTTGAAAAATAATTCCAAAAAAATTCAACCCAAGGTAAGAGTGAAGCTTGATAAAGTTTAAAACCGACATCCAAACTCAGTGTGACCTGTGGTATCGAATTAGAGAAAATATGACACCATGCACAAATTTTTGAGCCCTGACACCATTAAAAATTGAAGAAATCGCAATTTTTATGCACATTCTATTTATTGATTAAAAGTAATGCGTTAATTCAAATATGAAATTTCGGTTAAAACCTATCAGCGACCGCGGCGTTTCGACCCCTCGGGGCACCTACTGGATTTGATAGCGTTGAATTTTATGCGTAAACCTTCACCCAAAGTTACCGACGCTGACAGAAACCCGAAAAAGCACCGGGAATGCCGTCAGGTCTAACCCGTCACTTTAAGATTGACTTAACAATAGTATACTTTTCTGAAAAGTTTGAGCTAATAAAAAAAGTTAACTTAGAGATAGAGAGGATTTTGAACAAAAAACGGAGAAACCAATGTCCAAAAAACCGGTCCCACGCCGACGAAAAAGGAAAGAATCCGCTCTTTCAGCCAGAAAATTTACTGGTTTTAATCTCCGGTACCTTCTGTTAATTTTTCTCCTCTTTTTGATCATTCTGCCACTTTCCACCGGTTGCTACCATTACCGGGTGATTGCACCAGATCCCGAACCAGCCACAGAATATGAAAAGCGAACCGTTCACTCTCTGTTCTGGGGAGTGATGCAGGCCAGGGATATCTCTGCCGATGATTGCCTCAGTAATGCTCTCGATGAGGTCCGGGTAACAACCAATCTGGGCTACTCGATTGTTTCTGTAGCTACGCTTGGAATATGGATGCCGATGGATATGAGGTGGCGATGCGCCAAGGAGCCTCTGATTGATGGTGAAATATAAACCCGGGAAATTTTATTATGTCCAAAGAACTGAAAGCAAGGATTGTAAAAAAATCATCCCGTAACTGGACCAACAAACACGAAAATTTCACTCAGCAGGTTGCCGGACTCTATGATGTATGGAATCCCCCCGGATCGGCACACCGCCAGATTGAAGCTTATAATGCAACCACCCAGGCTCTTTGTGAATTCATCGGCAGGGCAGCAAAAAAAGGTGAGCGCATTCGAGCCTTGGGAAGTGCATGGTCAATCTCCAATGCCGCTGCAACTGACGGCAGAATTGTCAACACCAAACCGCTGAATCGTCTTTTTCGCGTTACCGGATCAAGTATTTCTGATGACTATACGGGCGATCCTGATAACCTCCTGTTTGTACAGTGCGGGGTTTCAATCGGTGAACTAAATCGTTTCCTTCGTCAGCAGGGAAAATCGCTTAAAACCTCCGGTGCCAGTAACGGTCAAACAATAGCCGGTGCACTCTCAACCGGAACTCACGGTTCAGCTATTGATACTGGTGCGATTCAGGACTTTGTGAAAGGGTTGCACCTCATCACAGGTCCAGACCGCCAGGTATGGCTCGAGCGATCTTCCGATCCGGTAACATCTCCACAGCTTGCCGAACGCCTCGGTGCAGAAGTGATACGGGATGATGATACATTCAACGCTGCTCTTGTCTGTTTTGGAAGTTTCGGCATCATTCACGGTGTTTTAATCGAAACTGAGCAGCTTTTCTTACTTGAAGCAAGCCGGATAAAATTACCTTTTGATGATGACCTTCAACAGGTGATACACACACTTAATTTTGGCCGGATTACACTACCTGAGCCGGATCAAAGGCCATATCACTTTGAGGTCGTGATTAATCCACACGCAAAAGACGGAGAGGCGTTCAGCACAGTGATGTATAAAAAACCTTTTATACAGCAAACCGATGATCGACAAAAGTCCTCCAAAGGGTTTCAGCCGGGAGATGATATACTGTGTGTGATCGGTACACTTCTGGATATTGCTCCAGCCGCTATACCTGCAGCCGTTAACAACCTTATTGCATCACAGTACCAGCAATACTCGGGTCGGATCGGTACACTCGGAGATATTTTTTCGTCTACAAGCATTCGTGGTAAAGCAACAGGAACAGCAATGGGCGTTCCACTCGATGAAGCCGGACGTGCACTGAATATCATTCTGGAAGTTCACAAAAGAAGCCGAAACTTTCCCGGCGTGATTGCCCTCAGATATGTTAAGAAATCGGATGCACTGCTGGCATTCACCCGCTTTTCACCTACTTGTGTAATCGATCTGGATGCGGTTGACAATCGAACAGCAAAAAATTTTTTCAGAGGTGTGTGGCGTGCATTAAATGAGCGAAACATTCCGTACACCCTGCACTGGGGAAAGGCCAATGAACTGACTGCTGAAAGTGTACGAACCATGTACGGCGAAGACCTCGAAGCCTGGCTGAAAATACGCCGCAGCCTGCTGGAGGATGAATTCCGTAATACCTTTTCAAGCCCGTTTACGGATCAGTGCGGTTTATCCGAATGATTCAGAAGCGCTGCATCTGAGACAAGCGAAGAATTTTTCATTGAGTCGATGAAAACCTTAACCCGGATATCTTACCAAGAAATTTTTTTCTCAGCAAGGCAAAGCTAACATGGCAGCGGAAACGTACCTGAGTACGTTGAGCACGTCAATTTAGCTTCAACGCAGCTGAGGGACAAATTTCGCCGCAAATACACTCTGCAATTTTTTATAACACAATAGACGGATTTCAAATAAATATATGTCAATAACATACGTGATGTTTATATAAATTAATGTGAGATATCCGGGTTAAAAGTGAACCGTCTGATCATTGATCTGATTGCCCATCCGCAACAAACTCAACTTCTGAAAAATCTTAAATATCGACCTCAATGATTCGTAAAGAACGATTTGGACAGCCATACACCACTCTATTAAAAAACTCTAATCTACCTGCCTGTAACAAGCTTATTAGCCAGGCATCCTATATCTACAAATTACATTAAGTGTTGTTTTGAGATTTTTTTTAAAAACCAGACTATTTTTAAACTGCACTTCATCCCGTATACAAACATTCACCACTAATGTTAAGTCAATTCACATTTGCTGGAGACTCATCGGCCAATTTGCGGTCCGGGATCATCCCAATCATTGTATTTGACTCATTTTTCGAAAAACTGGTCCGATGACCTACCCGTCGCTTTATTGTGGATACGACACTAAAATCTGTTTCCGATTTCTCTGTATATAATATTAATGAATTTAAAGTATAGCCTGGAAGTTTATGACAAAAATCAAAACCCTGATAAAAAGCAGCCCGGGTGTCATTGCTTTCATCTACATTGTAATTGGCATTTTATGGATCCAGTTTTCTGATCTATGGGTACTTGCTGTTTTTGATGACCCGGAAACCATAACCCGTGTTCAGTCACTTAAAGGTTTCTTTTTTATCATGGCAAGCGGCTTACTGATTTTTCTTTTGGTAAAAAAAAGCAATACAATTTTTGGTGAGTTAATCAATAATCTTGAGGCAACAAATAAAAAATTCCATTCTACGATTGAGTACGCACCGGTAGGCTTTGCATTTAATAAACCAAATGAAAAATGGATTGAAGTAAACCAAACTCTTTGTGACATTCTCGGTTATAGCCGAGAAGAGTTGATGCAGATCAATTTTTCTGATTTTATCCATCACGAAGATCTTAATAAAGGACGTGAACTGGATCAGAAGCTTACTGATGGAAAGATCAACTCGATAGAGATGGAAAAGCGTTACATTCGAAAAAACGGATCTCAGTTCCACGGCTTGGTTAGAAAATCTGCTGTACGGGATAAAGATGGTTCGGCTTTATATCTGATCACAGTTCTTCAGGATATAACCAAGCAAAAAGATTATGAGACCAGTATCAAGCGATCACTTGAGGAAAAAGAAGTGCTGCTCTCTGAGGTACATCACAGGGTTAAAAACAATCTTGCTTTAATATCGGCCTTGTTCGATCTGCAAAATATTTACACGGACAATTCACAGGTCAAATCCATCCTTGACAAAAGCAACCTGCGGATTAAATGTCTTTCAATGATCCATGAAGATTTTTCTTACAGCGGAAACACTGCTGAGATAGATTTCGGGAAATGTTTAAATGAGCTTATAAACTTTCTGAGCCTGGAACTAAGCCCAAATAATGACAAGATTACGGTAAACAAAAACATCATACCAATTCGGCTTAATATTAACCTTGCGATCCCTGTAAGTATGATTTTTACGGAACTGATGTTAAATTCCAATCACCAAAAACCATATGAGAAAATCACACCGGAGCTTGCTATCTCTTTTTATGAGGAAGAAGGAATAATTACCCTCAATCTTACTTTTTCTGATCCCGATAAAAAACTCAAGGATACTGATGATCGGGAATCACTCACATGTATGATTATTAACACACTTGTACGGCAAATTGAAGGTGAGCTGGATATCACATCACATAAAGATGGACTATCCTATCAATTAACCTTTACCAAAAACGATGTAAGAGGCGGTGGCAGTGCAATTTCTGAAAATGCACTTCAAAAAAAATAATAAGCACAAAAAAGCCTGCTCCAAAAGAATCAGAGCAGGCATTCTGTAATAAACAATAAATTGTTTCTACCTATTCGTAAGTCAGGCTTCGCACACCTACGGCGCTGAGCCCTTTAGGACTATCTTCAACGGAGAATTCTACTTCTTCATTTTCTTCAAGGCCTTGATTCGGGTCAAGGTTTTCAACATTATTTCTGTGTACGAAAACATCTTTGCTTCCGTCTTCGGGCTCGATAAATCCAAAGCCTTTTGTGGCGTTAAACCATTTTACTTTACCTTTTTGTGTCATTGTATTGGGTCTTGTGTATTAAATACACCTGATTGGAGTGATTCTTATCGTAAAGAGTTGGTTTTAAACGCGTCGATAAAGAAAAGAGTTCTCTCTTCAGATGGTTGTTTTTATGTTACATTCCCATGATAAAGGATTTTTTGCCCAATCCCTATTTTTTTTTGAAATTATTTTGAGCAGATTGGTTGAAATAGTGTCATGTCAACAGTAAATCACAAAAATGTCAGCTTGAAAAAACTGTATAGAGCATCATTGCACAAAGCAGCATCAACATTACGGCAAACAGTTTTTTAAGAGTGGCCACTGGTAATTTATGAGCCAATTTTGCACCGTAAGGTGCCATAAGTACACTCACAAAAGTAATCACCAAAACGGCAGGCAGATAAATATAACCCAGCGAATAATCTGGTAACCCTTCCACATTCAGTCCGCCTGCAAAATAGCCCAGGCTGCCTGCAACGGCAATGGGAAATCCTACTGCCGAGGATGTGCCAATCGCTTTCTGAATGTTCACATTGCACCAGGTAAGAAAAGGAACAGTGAGTGAGCCACCCCCGATTGCTACAAGTGCCGAAATACCTCCGATTCCTGTACCGGCAGCTGAAAGGCCAATTGTGCCGGGCAACTCCCGTGAGGGCTTCGGTTTGATATTCATAAACATCCTTGCAGAGACATAAAACATAAAAGCCACAAAAAAGATAGCCAGTGGTTGAGGAGGGATCCACGACGCGATGTAAGCAAAACCAAACGTACCGATAATAATACCGGGGGCTATCTTTGCCACCACCGGCCAGATTACCCCACCAAGGCGATGATGTGCCCGCAAGCTGGATATTGATGTAAAAATGATAGCCGCCATCGATGTGGCCAAAGCCGCATGCACCGTATGCTCAGTTGGAAAGCCCTGAATGACAAACATAGTGGTAAGCAGAGGCACCATAATTCCGCCTCCGCCAATTCCAAACAATCCGGCAAGAAAGCCAACAAAAGAGCCAAGTACTACATAAATCAGAATCCATTCAAATTCAATCACAGAAAAGTTTTTTAGTCCCGTATTCAGATGAATAAGTTCTCTCTACTGGTCATTCTTTTCAAGTATAAATTGAATCGCCTCCTCGGCCAGCTCCGATATGAGCATATATCCTTCTCGCGGAGATCCCAGTTTCAGGTTTTCTTCTTTGAACCGGTTCAGGTTTGGCCAATCATCTCGTATGGCTGACCATCTCTCATACTCCACTACCATCTGTTCGGTTGACAGATCATCACCAATGATGATTTCGATTTTAGATAATTTTCCAGTCTTATCAAACAGATATAAAAAATTTCAACTACTTTTTTCCTATTAACCCATACAGATCAATAGCTTATATAAAGCTACAACTTCTTATATATATTGAAGATTACCAGAAATAATCTTTGATTTTCATTTTGATTCTTCCCGTGCTGCCTCGATCTTGTGACCAAAAAATGAAAACATGGTTATTATTTTGATGGGCGTCTCCGGCTGCGGTAAAACCACTGTTGGAGAACTACTTGCCAAGCAACTCGGGCTGCCTTTTTTTGATGCCGACCATTTCCATCCCGAGGTAAACGTTGAAAAAATGAGATCGGGATATCCACTGAACGACACGGACCGAATTCCCTGGCTGGAAAAACTGGCGCGCCAAATTGCCAAATGGAACAGATCGGGCGGGGCTGTTCTGGCCTGTTCAGCATTGAAAATGTGGTATCGTAAAAAGCTGGTATCGCTGTCCAATGAAAACGAAGTGCTCTTTGTCTATATGAAGGGGTCGAAAAAGCTCATCAGTGAACGGCTCAGCAAACGACATGGCCATTATATGCCGGCAGATCTGCTGGATTCTCAGTTAAACACACTCGAAGAACCTTCAAATGCACTGAGGGTTTCAATACGGCCCTCACCGCAACAGATTGTCCGAAATATTTTAAAAGAACTAAGACATCTTAAAAAATAAATCTGTCTTCTACGGAACCTCAGAATAAAGTTCAGGTAATTCCTTAGATAAGATGTATTCTCGTTTCTTTTAAAAAAAGTAAAAACTATCATTCCGTTTAAATATGAAAACATCTTCGTACTTTCTTTGCATCCATTCAGAAACAATGGCTAAACTAATTTATTTCACAAACTAATAGTTGACTGATTTTATTGCTATCTACATAAGTAAGAACTTTCAAAAAAAGATTAAAAATTTATTCAATGTTTTGTCACACATAGCGCCCCGTGCGTTAGCGATTCCAATTTATTGAATTAAACAGTTTATATTAATTCAGATATTTAACACCTGATGAATCTCCGAAATAACTTTACCAGAATCGTTTCCCTTCTATTTCTTTTTTTCAGTTGTAATACCTATGCATTTGCACAAAATCAGATAGAAGAGACTATAAAACAGCTATCATCCGATAATGTTACCGGATATCTTCAGCCTTTTTTGAATGGTTTCGGTGCAAATCTAAACTCAGGATTCAGCGGGACTGCCTCTGTCGAAACCGGACTTTTTATACGTATTGATGCCATCGGCATGGCCACATTTATTCGGGATCCGGAAAAAGTATATGAAGCTGTTCCTCCTGAACCATTCCCACAGGAACGAGTTCAGACGGCCACAATTTTCGGAGGACAGGGTGCAACAGTTCAGGGGCCACAGGGACTTACATATCAAATGCAGAACGGGCATCTGAATCTCGATTATCTCCCTTTTGTAGTACCTCAGTTAACCGTTGGTAACATTTATAATACACAGGTCATGGTTCGTTTTTTCACATACACTGGCGATTCGGATATACCTGACATCGACCTGGTTGGATTTGGAGTACGACATGGATTCGGACAATACATTAGTGCCCTTCCGGTTGATCTGTCCGGAGGAGTCTATTACCAGAGTTTTAAAATCGGTGAAATCATCGATACCAGCACACTTGCATTCGATGTAAAAGCAAGCAAACGTTTCGGACCTCTAACACTCTATGGCGGCACACAGTACGAATATGCAAGCATGAATGTCCAATACACGCTCACGAACCTTACGGAAGAGATAGAAGACCAGGAAATAGACCTTGATTTTCAAAGCGACAATAATTTACGGCTGACAGCCGGACTGAACATCTCTTTGGGATTTCTCCATCTCAGAAGTGACATTAGTATTGGCAATGTTAGTGTTTGGAGTGCTGGAATTGGAATCGGAATTTAATTTGGATGCCTCACAGGCATCCTACAATATTCCTTGTAAAGGACTGAATAAATAGTTGGTGATATGACCGGACTAAAACGGCGGCACAATCAAATCTGGATTAATTTTAATACCCAAACCATGAAAAAGCGACTTTACACCTTTTTTTCTGCATTCATTTTCCTGACTTTAACTGCAGGCTGTGACGATATTGTGAGCGACGATTACATTATTCTGGATACAATCAACAGCTTTGAATATCATATTGACACTGAGACAGACAACTTCAGTCAAACTCAGCGGCTTCCTCTGCAGGCCATTCTGAACGAAATTTCCGGAGCAGATGAAGTTAACCTGTATAATGTCACCGTAAAAATAAAGAACATCGGACAAACATCTCCGGAAACTGAAATAACAGCGCGGCTCGATCTATCCAGGGAAACATCGGATGAGGTACTGACACTGGTGGATATTTCCGATGCAACACTCTTACAATTTGAAAACAGACAATCAATCTTTTTAGAAGAAAATAACGGGATTACGCCAAACCCGGAAGGTGTGCAGGCAATTCAGCAGATATTCAGAGAATCCCCTTTGCCTGTGATCGACCTTTCTATAGAAGGACATGTAAAACGTCCAACGGGTGCACCCCAGCGAGTAACTTTTGATTTTGTGATCACCATTTATACACAACTTTCCAAAAAAGATTAAACAAACCACTTTCGAAACTTGTATTCATGAGCAGAGCAAATATCGGAGTTTACGGACTTGGCGTGATGGGGCGAAACCTTGCCCTGAATTTTGAAGATAAAGGAAATAGTGTGTCTGTATATAATCGCCGGACCGAAGGTGAAGAAACCGTCACAAATGATTTCCTCTCAGATGAAGGGAAGGGAAAAAACTTCAGAGGTCACGAAGATGTGAGATCTTTTGTTACTTCTCTAAGCACTCCGCGCAAAATCCTCATGATGGTGAAAGCAGGAAAACCGGTTGACCTTGTCATTGAAGAGCTCCTCCCTTTTCTCGATAACAGTGACATCCTCATTGATGGAGGCAACTCCAATTATAATCACACGAATCGCCGGGTTGAAAAGCTGGCTGCACACAACATCCGATTTGTGGGCATGGGGGTTTCGGGTGGCGAAGAAGGAGCACGCCACGGCCCTTCGATGATGCCGGGTGGCAACCCCGATGCCTGGAAAGAAGTCCGCTCCATTCTTGAACCCGCAGCCGCACGCGCTTTCGATGGATCCCCGTGCTGTACATGGATTGGCAGCGGGGGTGCTGGCCACTTTGTAAAAATGGTACACAACGGCATCGAATACGCTGATATGCAGATCATTGCAGAGGCTTACCACCTTATGAAACACGTTCTTGGCATGAACTCTGAAGAGATATCCAAACAATACAGAAAGTGGAATAAATCCAAACTTAACAGCTATCTGATTGAAATTACGGGTAATATTCTCGCGGTAAAAGATGAATCCGGAATACCATTGACAGATAAGATATTAGACAGCGCCGGGCAAAAAGGGACCGGGAAATGGACTGCCATTACCGCTCTTGAACTGGGTGTCCCCCTTCCAGGTATCGCACAGTCGGTGTTTGCAAGATTTGCATCTTCATACAAGGAGTTGCGATCAGCTATCGCAGCCAGACACAACCAAAGTCATAATAAAACCGGCTTGAGCCGTTCAGAGTTTCTCTCAGCCCTTGCCGACACTCTGCTTGCCTCTCGTATGGTTTCCTATGCTGAAGGTTTCCATCTGATTCAGACCAAATCGAATGAAGCCGGCTGGAAGATCAGTCCGGGTGAAGTAGCCCGAATCTGGCAAGGCGGCTGTATTATCCGGTCGAAACTACTGAACGACATCACCATGGCGTTCCGCCAGGAGCCGGGTCTTCCTCACCTCTTCCTCTCCGAAAGTTACTACGGTAAACTTGCCGCCCTACAGGATGGATGGAGGCAGATCATAACAGAAGCAGTGAAAACTGCCACTCCCGCCCCCAATATTATGGCCTCACTATCTCTCTTCGACACTATGCGTTATGAGAAACTTCCGGCCAACATCATTCAGGCGCAGCGCGACTATTTTGGCGCCCACACTTACGAGCGAACCGACATGCCCCGGGGAGAGTTTTTTCATACTGACTGGAAAAATAAGTCCTGAAATTTTTCGAATAAATCCGCCTCCCCCGATATGATCTTCAAAATCCTGGAATAAAGCTGAAGTTCCTTTTGTTATAAAACATCTGCATCTCCGAACAGCCAAAAAAGATGGAGTACAAAAGGTTCTCTATCCCGCATTTCGTTTCATGGTGAGAAATACGGGCTATAATACAAGCAGCTTTTCCCTTTCCATCCAATCAGGCAGAAAGTGGTCCATCAAATAGTAAAACCTTTTACTGTGCAGACGTTCCAGCAGATGAACCATCTCATGAACCACAATAAACTCCAGGCAAACGGGATCTTTTTTGGCAAGTTCAAGATTCAGCCAGATACGCTTGTCACGGATATTGCAAGTACCCCAGCGAGTTCTCATTCTCTTCACCCCGAATTCATTCACCGTTACACCCATTACCGGTTCCCACTTTGAAATCAATAAGGGAATTTCACGTTTCAGTTCAGCCCGATACCACTCTTGAAGCAGTTTTTTACGGTGATGGATTTGAGTTCCTGTTTTCACACAAAGATTCAATGTATTATTCCCAATCAGAAATACCTGCCGGCCATTTTGGAAGTGAATAACCCTCAATTCCTTTTCCACTCCCCATACCGGGTGTTTTTCTCCGGTTATAAATTTATTTATTTCAGATCTTTTATAATGTTTGCCCCGATCAAGATGTTTTTTGATCCATGAAATTTTTTCGGTGGCAAAATCGATGACTTTAGCCGGTTTGGTTCGGTAAGGGCATGAAATTGCCACTTTACCATCGGCCGGATACACACGCAGGTTAATATTTTTTATATCTTTCCGGGTAACATCAATTGTGATGCCCGCAACAGTCAACCTGGATTTCATGAGAATTGAGACGTTTCTGATCAGAGAAAATAAGTTCCGTGAAGATAATAGACAGATATAGCAATAGCACCATTACTTTTATCCTTTCATCAAATTAAAGACAACATCAGACATTTGTACAAGCAGATAAAAGCAGGCTGTATTTAGGTATCAATTTTGGATATTTTAACACGTTAATGTTTAAAGACAAAAAATTATAAATGGATACTGTTTACTTTGATAATGCCGCCACCACCCGAGTAGATGAACGGGTAATGGAAGCTATGCTCCCCTACTTTACCCAGCAGTATGGAAATGCGAACTCTGCACATCAACTGGGCCGGATGTCCAAAGTGGCAATTGAAGATGCACGGGAAGAGATCGCTCAATTAATCGGGGCCGAACCCTCGGAAATTATTTTTACCAGCGGCGGCACCGAAAGTGATAATGCCATCATCAAGGGAACGATTGCTGCCACACGTAAAAAAGAGATTATCACCTCACCCATTGAACATCACGCAGTGATCCATCCGTCTGAATCCCTTAAATTACAAGGTATTAGAATCACCTATCTTCAGCCCGACTCAGACGGAACCATTCAGCCCGAACAGGTTGCCGAAGCCATTTCAGACGATACCGCCATTGTGAGCCTGATGCATGTAAACAACGAAATCGGCTCAGTCAATCCGGTCAAAGAGATTGCAGAAGTATGCCGGGAGCGGAAAGTGGTGTTCCACTCCGACACCGTGCAGAGTGTGGGAAAAATTCCGGTGAATTTGAAAGAACTCAGCCTGGATGCACTAAGTATCAGCGCTCACAAAATATACGGACCCAAAGGAATTGGGGTTCTCTATGTAAAAAACGGCACTCCGTGGATTCCCTGGCTTCAGGGTGGTTCACAAGAGCGGCGTCGGCGCGGAGGAACATCCAACGTGGCAGGTATAGCAGGCCTCACTGCCGCAATCAGGCTGGCTGTCAATGAAATGGATCAGCACAGAGAACTGTTCAGCCATCTTCGGGAAACAACTGTGAGCGAACTTAAAAAACGCTTTGGCGATCGCTTCCAGATAAACGGCCCGCAAACAGGCGGAGTTCCCAACATATTGAACATCGGCTTCATTACTGAGGATGAGCGTGGACTGGACGGTGAAATGCTGTTACTTAACCTGGATATTGACGGAGTTTGTGTATCCAACGGTTCGGCCTGCACATCCGGTGCGATGGAACCTTCGCATGTGCTGCAGGGTATTGGTGTTCCTGAGCCGATTGCACGCTCAAGTATCCGGGTAAGTTTCGGCAAACAAAACAGCGTTGAAGATGTTCAATTTTTTGTTGACAAACTCGAAAGAATTCTTGAACGTATGATGGTTGCGGCATCCTGATACTTACAAGATGCATGCCTCTGGTAAAAAACCGAAAATACAAGTTTACAATCAAAACATAAGAATTAAATTTCAGGAAAATGGGTAAAAAAATAGCATTAGGTTGTTTAGGGGTATTTGCAGTAGTGGTGATCGGTGGTGGATTTTTTGCATATCAGTACGTTGCCAAACCTATGATGGGAAGTATCTCTGCACTTGAAAATATCCATGAAAAAAACACACAAATTACGAATCAGTCATCTTATACTCCTCCGGCGAATAGAGAACTGGAAGAAGATCAGGTTGAACGCTTTGTGAATGTCCAGCGGGAAATTCGCGAAGGACTTGAAAATGTACTTGCCGAATTCCAGGAAAAATATGAAGACCTTGACGAGGAGTGGGAAGAACGTGATCCCTCCATTCGCGAAATGATGAACGTCTGGGGTGATCTTGTGGGTATGTATTCCGGTGCCAAACAGGTTCAGGTGGATGCTCTAAACAACGCCAATTTTTCGCTTGAGGAGTACCGCTACGTTCAGCAATCCTTTTACCAGGCGCTTGGGGTAGAACTCTTTTCTTACAATATTGACCAGATTGCAAAAGCAGCATCTGAAGGTAATTTTGACTTCGATATGGAACAGTTTGAAGAAACCCAGCGGCAGATGGACGAAGTACCTCAAAGAAACAGAGATTTGGTAGCCCCCTACGCCGATACAGCCGAAGATTGGGTGGTATTTGCATGGTGGGGACTGTAAAATTTATAAAATGAATATCTGTGTTTACTGTGGTTCATCACCGGGCAATGACCCTGAAAATCTTGAGCATGCCAAACAGTTTGGCCGTTTGATAGCAAAAAAAGGCCACCGCCTAATTTACGGGGGAGCCTCCATTGGTGTGATGGGAGTCCTGGCCAATGCTGTGATGAATCAGGGCGGTGAAGTTATCGGGGTGATTCCAGCGAACCTGTTTCGCAAGGAGGTGGGACATACGGGTATCACCAGGCTGATTACAGTAAAGGATATGCACGAACGAAAATCAACCATGGCCGAACTGGCCGATGCATTTGTGGCACTGCCCGGCGGCTTTGGCACCCTTGAAGAGCTGTTCGAAATCATTACCTGGAACCAGATCGGTATTCTCACCAAACCCGTTACTATATTCAATCCCAACGGTTTCTACGAACACCTCATAAAAATGATCGATCATGCGGCTGACACAGGCTTCATCAAACCCCACAGCCGACGCATTCTCAATGTGGCCAAAACCCTGGATGAGTGTTTCAAATATTGCACCTTATCAAATCCCGGAGGTTAATCAGCGAAGCAAAATTTCGTTGTTAGCAAGACCCTTCAACAGTCATATGACGGGGAGTCATCAGACAAGTCGATCTGAGATCATCCCAATCATCATAAATGGTTCATTTTTCGAGAAGGAATGGAATCACACCTCATTCAGGTTCTTTAATTAGATCTGTATACCATATTCGTTGTCACTCGCTCAGTCCTTTTTTTATGCTCCGCGAAATCAAGCATTTTATTCTCCACCTGCGTCTTCACTACCAGTTTTTTATTCTGAGCGGCGGCTATTTGCTGGGCGGTTTGCTGTCTCAGGAGATGAACACCACACAATACTGGCTTCAGTTTTTCAATGTTCACGTTCTTCTCTTCGGGGGTGCTACGGCTTACAACTCATGGTGGGATAAGGATGAAGGTCCCATCGGCGGTCTAAAAAACCCTCCGAAGATGACTCCGTGGATGCATCCTGTTTCCCTGCTGATGATGTTCGCCGGTTTCGGCTGGGCTTTTATGATCGGATGGAGTTACAGCGCTGTATTCGGTATCAGTCTGCTTCTTTTCTGGCTCTATTCAACTCCTCATGCCCGCTGGAAAGGAAATCCACATCTCAGCCTTCTGGCTATTGCGGTCAGCACCGGGTTTAATTCGGTTTTACTTGGTTTTGGTGCAGCAGGTGGTGTAATTTCCGCATCAATATTGATCTGTTCTGCCGGTGCATCCCTTATTTTGCTCAGCCTTTACCCTGTTTCACAAATTTACCAGTCCGAAGAAGACGGAAAGCGGGGAGATCAGACTTTTTTCCTGGAGTATGGACAGAATGCAGTGAAATATTTTTTCAAATTCACTTTTATTGGTGGACTCTTGATTCTGTGCACAGGTTTGTACATGGTTTATCCCGTTCCCTCAATTTTTCTCTTCACAACTGGTTTATTATCATATCTTATCTTAAATCATTTCGTTACCCATTTACGGGGAGAACAAAAAGAGTACAAAAACGTGATGAAAATTAAATTCTTTGCATCACTCTCTTTTGTACTTTTTTTGTTGATCTCTAATGCCATCCGGCATGAATGGATCGGAGAAACGATTTTGCGCACCTATTTTTAATTAAGACAAATTTTTTAAAATAATGACTGAAGTAAAAACCACTACAATTTCCCGAAAAACTCTTGAAAATGCATACACATACCAGGAATACAGAGAATTAACCGATCAACTCCTTCAGCAGGGGAAAACCACCGGGGAAAATCACTCCGAAGTGATGCTGCACTACACTAAAATGAACATACACCGTATGAACAGACTTGATAAACGGTCCGAAATCAGTGAGGAGTTGGAGAACCGACTTCAGCAAACAGCCCGTCCGATGATTTGGCTGATCCTTACCGAAGCCTGGTGTGGAGATGCTGCACAATCTATTCCGGTGATCCAAAAAATGGCTGACCTGAGCAGCAAAATTCAAACCCGCTATATCCTACGGGACGAAAATCTGGAAATTATGAACCAGTTTCTTACTGGAATAAAAAGCCGTTCCATTCCCAAACTTATCTGTCTGGATGCCCACAACCTTGATGTACTGGGCAGCTGGGGGCCACGGTCTGCTGAAAGCCAGGCTCTTTATACTTCACTTCAAAATCAAAAAGATCTTTCTTCAAGGGAAACTGCAGAACGCCTTCACAAATGGTATGCCGATGATAAAACTGTGAGTCTTCAGGAAGAATTCCTGACACTGCTTGATGAGTGGGAACATTCTTAGTTTACTGTCTGGTGATATTTTTCCTTTTTTCCTTACTTTTTAAAAAGTATGATGAAACAGTCAGATACCAGACAAAAATTTTTCAGGCATATCGCACAGACCAGCGATGAACCGATGGGCCTCGAAATCGACCGGGCAGAGGGTTGTTTTATCTATACAACTGATGGCAGACGCTATACTGATCTTATTTCTGGAATTGCCGTAAGCAGCCTGGGCCATCGCCATCCCGCCGTGATTGATGCAATTCGCCGTCAACTTGACAAGCATCTGCATGTGATGGTATATGGTGAGTTTATCCAGGAACCACAGAGCCGGTTTGCACAACTCTTGTGTAGTCAGCTCCCTGGTAATCTTGATCGTGTCTATTTTGTGAACAGCGGCACGGAAGCAACGGAGGGTGCACTTAAGCTGGCAAAAAAGTCAACCGGAAGACAAAAACTTGTCGCATTTCTTAACAGCTACCATGGGGATACGCACGGTTCACTCAGTGTTACCGGTCGCAGCGTCTATCGCGATCCCTACAAACCACTGCTGCCGGATGTACATTTTCTCGATTTCAATAGTTTTGACGGCCTGGATATGATCGATGAAACCACGGCCGCAGTTATCATGGAACCAATCCAGGGAGAAGGCGGTATCATCCCGGCAGAGAACAACTGGCTCCGCGAAGTGAGAAATCGTTGCAATGAGGCCGGTTCTCTGCTTATTTTTGATGAGATTCAGACCGGTTTTTTTCGTACCGGACAATTATTCGCATTTGAACACTACGGCATTGTGCCAGATATTCTATGCCTCGCCAAAGCGATGGGCGGCGGAATGCCGATGGGTGCCTTTGTCTCTTCATCCGATATTTTTAAGGCATTCAAATACGATCCTCCGCTCAACCATGTGACCACATTCGGCGGTCACCCGGTGAGTTGTGCAGCTGCTCTCGCCAATCTTCGGGTTTTACTGTCCGGTTCATTCGAAAAAAAAGCAGGGATGATCGAAAAAACAGCAAGAAAAATTCTAACTGGATCCGGAATCACCGAAGTGCGCGGACGAGGGGCCATGCTCGGTTTACAGCTCAGAGATGCAGAATTGACTCAAAATGTAGTAAAATCCTGTTTTGAAAAAGGCCTGATTCTCGGCTGGACCCTCCACTCCAACACACTTGTTCGCATCGCTCCGCCACTTATCATCGAACAGGAACTTCTTGAAGATTCCTTGCAAATCATTCTCACCGCGATCAGGGAATATTTGTAAACTGAGTTCGATTATTGGAATAAGTCTCCCTTAATAAGGGGAGATTTAGCCCACATTTCTCACACTAAATTTCTTGGTGAGAAATGCGGGTTAGAGAGGTGTCCTTCGATTTTTCTTAATTCTGATGAACATCCCCCTGAATCTCTGAACAATCAAACTCAAGCTTGAAATAAAATCCAGCAAAAAAACTCCTGGTTTGAAATACTTTATGCGCCTGGTAAAAAATGAACTATTGCGGATTCCCTCTATCCCGTATTATGTTTGGTAAAAATCCGGGCTATTTGGAAATTTAAAACTCATTTAAAATCTTTTCAAACGGCTCTTTTTCTTCGGAAGTCCCATTCCGGTCATAAAAATCAATCAGCTTCTCTGCAATTCGCTCCATATCAGAGTGACCACTGTGATCTTTTTCAAGCAGTTGAAACATCGTTAAGAGATGCTCTTCCGCTGCTTCAGTATATCCTTCCTCTTCCAGAATTTCACTCAGATAAATCCGCGCTGATGTATGCTCCGACACACCCTGTGGAAATATTTCTTCATACACTTTGGCTGCACTTGCAAATAGTTCAGTCGCCTTTTCATCTTCATTCATCATTCTGTAGATACGGGCTTTTTCGTAGAGTACATCTGCAAAGTAGAGATGTTCTCCTCCGTATATTTCCTGCCTTCGCTCTTTCACCTGTACCATCAGTTCCATTGCCTGTTCATAGTCTTCCGTATTACGGTGCGAAAAGGCCAGGTTAAGCTGGTTAATCACAGCATGAGGATGAGACAGCCCTGTAGTTTCTTCATAAATTTTAAACGCTTCTTCGAGATATGCGAATGATTCTTCGGTTCTCTCCGTCTCCCTCATGTGTCGTCCGATGTTATTGAGCATCAGTGCAACAGCGGGATGAACATCCCCGAACACCGCCCTGCGGATGGTCAGCGACTCCTCGTGAATACGATCCACTTTATCATAATCACCTCGTGATGTATAAATTGGCACGAGATTGTTCAGAGAATAGGCAATTCCAATATCTTCATCCCCGAAAATTTCTCTTCTCATTTCGATAGCTTCAAGAAAATAGGTTTCGGCTTCATCATACTTATCCTGATATCGCATAGCCAACCCCAGGTTGTTCAGACTCATCGAAATATCCGGATGGGCATCTCCATAAAGTGTTCTGCGCATCTCCATCGCACGTCGATGCATCTCTTCAGCCATGCTAAAATCTGCGATATGGTAGTAAAGCATTCCCAGGTCATTCAATACACCAGCATAGCTGGGATGCGGTCCCTGAAAAAGCTGCTCTTTCATATCAAGTGCGTCCTGATAATATTTTTCAGCTTCATCATATTCGCCAGCCCGATGATAGGCATAGCCCAGCCGGTGGATTCCGTAGGAGACATCGGTATGTTGCCTACCGTGAATGGCAATAAGTGTTTCAATCGCCTCTTTGTGAAGCTCTTTTGCCCATTCATATTCACCCAGATTTGTCAGAACAATTGCCCGGTTTCTTTTTGATTCAGCCGTAGCTTTATGATTATTGCCAAGCAGGCTCGTACGCATCTCAAGGGCTTTGGCGTGAAGGGAATCGGCAGCCTGATAATCAGACATATAGAAATACAACTGCCCCAACTCGTTAATTCCGGCCGCTACATTGGCGTGCTCTTCTCCATACAACCCGATGTTTTTCTCAAGCGAGCCCTCCAGCATTACCCGGGATTCATCAAATTTGGCAATATTCCTATAAACCTGCCCCACCACATTCATAATATCGGCCTGTGTTGCAGACTGGTTTTGCAGTTCACGATCTATCCGTTCGACACTTCTCTCAAGTACTTCGCTCACAGTAATATCGGGCTGGCCCGAAATGGCAGGATCAGATGTTTCAAACATGTCAACAATAAAATTGGTAACAGCTGCAGCCCGCTCTGCCTCGATCCGGGTCTGCTCCGCCTGCCACAAAATTCCGCCTGCCCCGATGATTAACAGGATTAATGATAAGGCAGTCAGTGCAGTTCCTGTCCGATTTCGCTGAAGAAATTTCTTAAAACGGTATCCGCGCGAATCGGCCCGGGCCATCACCGGTTCATTATTCAGAAAGTTGGAAACATCCCGGCCAAACTGCTCTACCGATTCGTACCGGCGTTCCGGTTCAGCACGGAGAGAGATTAATAGAATATCGTCGAGCTCACGGCTGATCTTGGTCACACCAATTCCCGATGGTTTTTCGGGCTGGTTTTTAAATGTGTTTCCGGGCCGGACAACCGGCTTCTCTTTTAAAGCAATGACCATTTGAACGCGGCTCATTCCACTAAAATCGAAAGGCTTGGTTCCGGTGATCAGTTCATGCAGAATGATGCCAAGGGAATAGATATCTGAGGTGATATTTACCACACTCCCCTCAAGTTGTTCAGGAGAGGCGTACTCAGGAGTCATAATTGCCTGGCCTTCCCTGGTTAGCGGGGTTTCTGTCCGTACGGACAGTTCATCGGAAAGTGCTTTTGCAATACCAAAATCGAGCAGTTTCACCTCACCTTCCCGGTTCACAAGAATGTTCGATGGTTTCAGGTCACGGTGGATAATCAGGTTTTTATGAGCATGCTGAACAGCCCGGCACACATTACTGAAAAGCTTAAGTCGTTCCCTCAGGCTGAGATTATTTTCATTACAGTAACGGGTAATCGGCAGGCCATCGACAAACTCCATCGCATACCAGGGGGTACCGTATTCGGTAATACCCGAATCAATTATCCGTGTAATATTTGGATGATTGAGTGTGGCAAGAAACTGCATCTCCTGCCGGAAACGAACCATTACCTGGGGATTAAACCCGGCAAAATGGATAAATTTAACTGCCGCTTTCATATGGAACTGGTCGTCATCTCGCTCGGCCATGTAAACCGAACTCATTCCGCCTGAATCGATCAGAGAGTGAATAGACCAGGCACCCAGCTTTTTTGGAATNGGCGGTTCTAAAAACTTCTCCATCCTGTCGCTCACTTCATCAAAATAGCTGAAGGCATCATCTTCTGATGTTTTCATATCTACAAGCAGTTCACGAATTTCATCAGAAACACCAATTGTATCCAGTTCTTGCATAAACTCATCAATGCTCAAATTGCCCAGTGTGTCATAAACATCGAGGGCTTTGTCCCAGGTTTTTTTGTCCATAAAGCAGTTTTGTTAATTCCGAACCGATAAAAATAATACAAAAAATGTTCCGACCTTACAGAAATCCCATTTATCTGATGGACAAAAACCTAAAACCAAAATTTACTTTGCAGGATAAATAGGTAGAGCTTGATAAATTACGCAGCTCAGACCTGGTTGTTCTGAAGAGCGGTATAGCGTTGTTTGGAAAAGTGTGGAGTTCGCCATAATTTACATGTACAATATATGTGTATATTATGTCACAACCAATCAAAGGGCGCGGTTCGGCCCATAATCCCAAAAACCGTTTTCGCGATACGCATCTGGAATATGATGTGGATGAACAAACGGGAGAGCTGAACCGCCCCAAAACCCAACTTCTAACCGATCATACCTCACAGATTATTTCCAGGAATAAAAGTCCTGACATCAGTTTTGAAGTGAGTGTAAATCCATATCGCGGCTGCGAACATGGCTGTGTATATTGCTATGCACGGCCCACTCATGAATTCCTTGGAATGAGCGCAGGATTGGATTTCGAATCGAAAATTGTCGTTAAGTACGATGCACCCAGGCTCCTCCGTATAGCACTGGCCGATAAAAATTGGAAGCCTCAGCCTCTGATTATGAGTGGTGTTACCGATCCCTACCAGCCTATCGAAAAAAAACTGGAAATCACACGAAACTGTATACATGTTATGGCCGAATGCAGTCATCCGCTGGTCATCATCACAAAAAATCACCTGGTTACCAGAGACATTGACCTCCTATCCCGGCTTGCAGAAAAAAATGCAGTTAAAGTTGTTTTGTCCATCACATCTCTGGATCCTTCCATCACCAATACAATGGAGCCAAGAACATCCCGTCCCCAGAAACGGCTTCAGGCAGTACGAAAGCTTACCGATGCTGGCATTCCAGTTCATGTGAATATCGCTCCGGTTATTCCCGGTCTGACCGATGAGGAGATGGTACCTATAATGGAAGCCGCTGCCGAAGCGGGAGCGAAGTCAGTGGCATTTGTAAATTTAC
>SL_3KL_010_SEDDRAFT_10000821_pt1 | contig 27250 bp, 20 predicted proteins | sample SodLakKL_010_SED_2_FD_10381 | JGI IMG/M metagenome (IMG submission 10381) | reverse complement strand
ATCGCATCCCGGAAGGGAATCAGTTCCAGAGTGGACAGGCGAGCATAGTCAAAAGTCAGCACCGGCAGGTCCAGATGCGAATCGACATCGGTATCTCCATGACCAGGAAAGTGTTTGGCCGTTGCCATTACCCCGGCATCCCGGACGCCCTTCATGAAAGCGATACCGTACAGGGATACCGTATCGGGGTTCTCGGAATAGGATCTGACATTGATGACCGGATTCAGAGGATTGTTGTTTACATCAAGGACCGGCGCATAGATCTGATGGATTCCGAGGGCAGAGGCCTCACGCCCCGTGATGTACCCCTTCTGATAAGCGTAATGTGGGTTTCCCGTGGCAGCAATACCCATGGCAGGCGTAAAATATGTGGCCTGAGGAATTCTCATGGCTGCCCCGAATTCCATATCCTGGCTCACCCACAGTGGAATGCGGCTGATATCCTGCAGACGGTTGGTTACGATGGCCTGATCATGGATATTGCCACCGAAAAACATGATTCCACCCACTTCATGTTCTACTACTGCCTCGGTCATACGCTGCCATGCTGGTTCATCATGCGGATAAAAGCCTCCACGAGCTGCGACAACGAACATCTGCCCGATCTTCTGCCGGAGCGACAAACTACCCAGGCTCCGCTCCATATCTGTTTGCGCATCCGAAAGCAGCAAGCGCTCCTTGGTGTCTGCAGAGGAAGCTGGTGAAGAGTCATCGGACAATGTGGCTGATGGTCCGCACGAAGTCAGTGTCAGGAAGCCGATAAGAAATAATAATGACAAAATGTATGTCGAAGCAGTTGATATCTTTCTGTTTGTTAGTCCCTGAATCATGGTAATAGATATTGAGTATTGTCAATGTTACGAATTTCGCTGGATGGGAGTGTGACAGATTCTTTCATCAATCCATCGTTCCACAAAATAAGCTGGTCGCTGAAGTGTCCGGAAAAGAGGTTGCCGGATTGGCCTGTGCTCAAGATGGAGTGATAAGAGTGATGTGGATGCAATACCATGACACGCTTGTGTGTTGTGGCTGCTGAAATGTTCAAAGTCTGGTCAAAGCCTGGTTGCATGGAGTTCAGGGTATGAGCGGAGCCTGAAACCGTGATATTCTGAGGTTGAAAGAGGTTTCGTTCGGCGAGTCGGGCCGGCAGACTGGTGATCCGCGTCTCATCAAACAGAATCGGTGCAAAGGTACCATCCAGGACCCGGGTCCATTGCCANTCAAATGGTTCGGTGCCATATCTGTCCGACAGAAATCCAACCGCTTCGCTCATGCTGCTGGAAATCCATTCCTGGAATGAATACGGATGGGTGTCCGGCCAGCGATGGGGATTCAACAGCAGTGAGGAGACTGCTGTTTGTGGGATATGTGGCGTAATGAAGAGCCTTTTCATCGCGGGCTCATCTATCCATGGCATGTAGAGGTTACTTGCAGCCCGGTGAAAAAAAAGCTGGAAAAGTGTTGCTGCTGTTTCGTTGGGACCGAATTCGTAATTCCAGTTTTTCAAATAGGGGATGACAAGCTCCAGCATGGGGTCTGAATCCGGCAAACCGGCAGCCAGCTCAAGGACTCCGGTGATATGCGGCGTCAGTTCTGCAGCAAAGGACGAATAAGTGTCATTATGCCAATGAAGCGTTGCATCGGAAAGCAACCGGTCTGGCGGTGTCTGGTCGATTAGCTGGCCAATCCGCAAAGCCCTGTCCCATGGAGGGGAGAACAGGCATTTGTTTCCGACAGCAGGTCTGGCCGAAGCTGGCTGATCGAGGAAGGTGACCGGTGCCCCCGTGGCATGTCGGACATGGGGAATGATGCGCGAAGCCGGTACTGAAAGGGATGAAATGACGGAATCAGCGATACCTAAGGGATATGGGCTCACAAGCATCCGGCCTGCCGAAATCCTGCCCGTCTGTCCGTCAGCAGTGCCATACAGCAACTGAAGGGCCGTAGAGGTCATGGATTCTGCCGCATCCACCAGCTGTGAGGGTGATCGGGAAGTGGAGATTGCCCTTAGCGACCCGAAATCCGTGGAATGGCTGGATCCGGCCCAGTCAAAAGCAAGGAACCTGTTGAATTCTTCGGATATGGCCACGACCGGTTTGCCGGACGCTTTTTTCAAAACCAGCTGCTTTTCGCCGCCGTTCCTCAGATTCAGGATGTGACGCTCGACTGTCACCTTTTCATCGAGGCGGTATGTGACGGTCGGATCCTGCTCCCAGTCTGTGGGGTTACCGGTGGGTTCCCTGAAGAGTCTCCCCGTAAAAAAATCACCGTCGTCAGTTACAATCGGCATGAGGGCCCAGGCAAGGTATTCGTTTTGTCCCGCAATCATTGCAGGCAAGCCCGGAATGGTGACACCGGACCGCCATCCACGATCACTTTGCAGCACCATTTCATAAGTGCCATCGGGAATGGTCATAAGTGACTCCCTGGAGTATGTCAGCAGGCCGGTTTGGTCGGGGCCGGGTAATGTCATGGCCAGACCGACACCGGAATAACCCGCGACAGCGGGGACTACGGTATTGGTAAAGTTCAGATAATCATCCATCAGCGACTGAAAAGCGTGTTCGTGAAGCGTCGGGGCTTCCGGACCGAACAGGATTTCCCCGGGGACATCCGCTCCTGTCAGCGCCCTGATGAGCATCTCGTCATCGATATGCTGAAGAGAGGTCAAGGCAAGTTTTGACCAGAATGACTGTTGATTGTTCCAATGCCAGAGTAAAAGCACACCCACAGAATGCCATGGTTCCCAGTCCAGTGGTTTCACGTCACTGAGGGAGAATTCCGGCGGAAGGTGCTTTCGGTTTTTTCGAACAAAAGAATTGACGCCATGTGCATATGCTTCCAGATGCGCCTTATCCTGCTGTGAAAGCCCCTCATAGGCTACTCTCGCAGTCTGGCCAAAGGACATGGTGAGGTAAAACATATCCTTTGCCATCAGGCCTTCTCCCAGCTCTCTGGAATGAAGACCTTCGAGTTTGTATTGTTGCCGTGTCATTTGCCAGAGGCGGTCCCGGGCATGCAGGTAGCCCATTGTGACATACAGATCCGTTTCCTGCTGAGCCAAGACATGAGGTACCTGATATGCGTCCCATTGGATGGTCACCCTGTTATGCAACTCCGTCAGTCTTACGCTGCCATCCAGGGGTGGGACGACCCGGTGGAAGGTCCAGTAAAACGACAACCCGGTGATAACCGAAATGAGGATGATAAACAGGATGGCAATCCAGACAGCGGAAAGCTGTGATGACCATTTCATCAAACAGGAAAATATGTGTAAGTTTAGGGATTACGTCTGAATGCACAAATTACGAATTCTATACCAGAACCGTTTCAATAAATGCAATCCAATCATCCTCTGCCGGTTGACCCCGACCGCCTGCAAGCAATTGCGCAAAAATGGGGTACGCCCACCTATGTATACATGGAATCCATGATCCGTGAGCGTTGCCGCATGCTGAAAACACTGTTCCCGGACCTGCCGGTATCCTGGTTGTATGCCGTCAAGGCTAATGACAATCCACACGTCATCCGGATCATTGCCGGTGAGGGGCTGGGGTTTGATACGGTAAGCTATGAGGAAGTGCTTTTATGTCTGCGACTTGATACCGATCCCAGAGATATTTTCTACACTGAAAATAACATGACCGATGCGGAAATGCACGGAGCGGCAAGGCAGGGTGTCGTTCTGAATATCGGATCACTTGGCCGATTGAAGGCATTTTGCAGTGCCTATCCGGGATCGGAATGCAGTATTCGCATCAAACCGGACATCAGTGACGGACATCATGCGAAAGTGGATACCGGCAACCAGGACAGCAAGTTCGGTATCCGGATGGACCTTATCGCGCAGGCAGTTGCGATTGCCCGGGACCACGGGGTCCGGATCCGGGGCATCCATGCGCACATTGGCAGCGGGATACAGGAGCCGGAAAACCTGCTGGCCGAAATCGAGGTTTTGCTGAAATCATCTTCACTACTTGAGGATTTGGCGTTCATCAATTTCGGCGGCGGAATCCCGATACCTTACCGTGCCAATGAAACCCCGTTCGACCTGCAGCGCTTTGCGCAACTGGCATCCGGTCGGTTGCGGGATTTCCTTTCGACGGTTGGCAAACCGGTCACTTTTTTCTTCGAACCTGGCAGATGGATAGTGGGACCGGCTGGCCTGCTTCTCACTCAGGTCAACACGGTGAAAGACCAGGGCCGTAAAAAGTTCATAGGCACGGACACAGGATTCAACCATTTGCTCAGGCCGGCCTTGTACGATGCCTATCATGAGGTTGTGAGCATCACTGCCAGGGAAGCCAAATCAACCCAGACCTACCATGTCGCCGGAAATATTTGTGAGAGCGGGGATATGCTGGGTCTTGACAGGTCACTCCCGGAGAGCAAGCCCGGAGACTATCTTGCTATCCTCGATGCCGGCGCATATGGCATGACCATGGCATCCCAATACAACAGAAGGGCCCTGCCGGCAGAAGTGCTGATCACTTCCGATGGTTACCACAAGACAATCCGGAGCAGGAAGTCACCTGAGGAAACCGTGGATGATTTTCTGAGGGAAACCGGATTGGCTGCCAATCAAGTTGGTGAAGTGTCATGATAGACCTTCGAAGCGACACCGTGACCTGTCCAACCGATGGTATGTGGGATGCCATGTACAAGGCACCGGTTGGTGACGATGTATTTGGCGAAGATCCCGGCCTGAATGCCCTGGAGAAGAAAGTTTCGGGTATGTTCGGCATGGAGAACGGGGTGTTCGTCCCCAGTGGCACCATGGGTAATCAGATTGGGTTGAAGGTGCATACCCAGCCGGCTGACGAGGTGATCATTGATGAGAACGCCCATATCTATCACTCGGAAGGTGCTGCCGGCTCCCTCATATCCGGCATTCAGCTCAGACCGCTTCCGGGTAATCGTGGTGTAGTGAACTGCGATATCGTCCGGCCTGCTATCCGAACGCGCAATGACTGGGATCCCCACACAAGGGTAGTGGCTCTTGAAAATACCTCAAACAAGGGCGGGGGCACCTGCTACCCATTGGAAGTTATGAAGGAGCTCTTTCTGCTGACAAGGGAGCATGGACTGGCCCTGCACATGGATGGGGCGCGGATCTGGAACGCGGCCGTGGCCACCGGCACGGATCTTCGTGAATACGGCGCTCTCTGTGACACTATCTCGGTTTGTTTCAGCAAAGGCCTTGGAGCTCCGGCCGGTTCCATGCTGCTGGGTAATGAGGATGTCATCAAAAAGGCCCGAAGGTTCCGCAAGATACTTGGAGGAGGGATGAGACAGGCCGGTATGCTTGCCGCCGCTGCGTCATATGCCGTGGATCATCATTTTGACAAATTGGAAGAAGACCACAAAAAAGCAAAGAAACTGGCCGAAGCCGTTGCTGAATCCCCCTGTTTCGACATAGATCCCGATCATGTCGAGACAAACATTGTCCTTTTCAGGGTGATACGCGGTTCTGAAGAACAGGCACTGGCATGGTTCGACAGCAAGGGGGTAGCCATGATCCCCTTCGGTGACGAGACCATCCGTGCCACGTTTCACTTCCAGGTTTCTGACCGGGATCTTGATACGGCGCTGGATGCCGTGAAAACGTACACCGGGGAAGAAAAGTCACATCCGTGAATATCCTTCAGTTTTCGGTCCGGTACAAACGACTGATCCTGTTCGGATTTGCCCTTACCTTCTTTTCCAGTTTTGGTCAGACGTTTCTCGTTTCCGTTTTTGTTCCGGGCTTTCTGGAAGCATTTAACATATCAAATGCGTACTTCGGCGTACTCTATTCTGTCGCAACACTTGGAAGTGCCGGTATCCTGGCCTGGGCAGGCGCCCTGATCGACCGGGTTCCCCTGAAACGGTATGCGCTGATGGTAGCCGCAGGATATGTTGTCTCCTTGTTGTTCGTGGCTTCTTCCCAGTGGATATGGATGCTTCTGGCAGGACTGCTTGGTGTCCGTCTATTTGGACAGGGACTGTGCGGGCATATTGCTCATACTGCCATGGCCCGCTACTTCATTACCTTGCGGGGACGTGCATTGAGCCTGTCAAATCTCGGTTTTTCCCTGGGGGAAGCAGTCCTCCCAGTGACGGTGACTGCAATGATCGGTGTTATTGGGTGGAGGATGGGATGGACGGTTATCAGCATGTTCGTAATGCTGTTTCTCCCACTGCTGATCATGGCAACGCTGGGCAGGGACCCTCGTGAGCATTCAGAATCAGCCATGAGCGATGATTCCGATTTGAATACGCAGGAAACCGGTCATCAATGGCGCAGGCGCCTGGTATTGAGGGATATGCGTTTTTACCTGATGTTACCTGGGGCGGTTGCGTCACCGTTTTTGCTTACCGGTTTTTTCCTCTACCAGACACAACTGGCTGTTTTTAAAGGATGGGATTTTGACATCATGGCCTCCGCGTTCATAGCTTTCGCTCTTTCGAAGTCGGGCTCTTCACTGCTCTCCGGCTCCCTTATCGACAGATTCACTGCCTGCCGTCTCTTCCCGTTCTTCCTGATACCGCTTCTGGCAGGTTTTTTCCTGCTCATCCATTTTTCGCAGCCTCTAACAGTTTTTGCATTCATGTTCCTGGCTGGAATTTCCATGGGAGCTGCTTCCAATATCACCACCTCTATCTTTGCTGAATTGTACGGAACGGTCAACCTTGGCTCCATCAGGAGTATGATGACCATGTTCATGGTCATCAGCACCGCAATCAGTCCCGTCCTGTTTGGATTCATTCTGGATGCCGGACATCCCTTTTCGGTCATAATCAATGGATCGATCGCATTTGTGATATTGTCCGTCATCCTTGCTATTTTTGTGTACCGGCAATCCGGAAATATCACACCTTAAACAACAGTTATGAGCAAACAAGAACTGATCCTGTCTGGCAAGGCATCTTTTTATCTGGAGGTCCCGTACCGGCTCTACCGTGCAGGTAATGTCGGCAAGCAACCACTGTATGTCTATCTCCACGAAACCGGCCGGAACCTGGCCACCCTCGAGAAAATGATTGCTCCGCTCAGGACCATGCCCGGCTATCACCTTCTCATCCAGGCTCCGTACCCGGATGTTCTGCCGGACACGGAAGACCGGTCATATTACTGGATCCCGAATCACAAGGATGAACAGACCATTACCGCGGCCAGGGAATATGTCTCCGAGTTCCTGCAGGAGGTCATCGATGGCTTGCTGCCGCACATTGAAGCCGAGCGACTGGTTCTTGTCGGGTGGCAGGGATCCCGGAATCAGGTTTCCTATTTTTGTGCCACGAGGCCGCACTACATCAATGAAATGGTGTTGTTCGGGGGTTCGGTCAACAGGGTCTGGATGGAGCAGGACAGTTCCAGGTACAAGCACCTCAGGATACTTGGATTATCCGGTAAGGATGCGGAAATCAGTGAGGATACGGCAAATATCATCCAACAATGGATTCACGGTGGACAAGAAAAATAAAATAGGTCCTGGGCCAGCCTGAACGGAAAAGGTCCGGTTCCCTGTGAATAAACCATTGGTCATTGGGCCCCTTGAAGCCCAGACAGTATTATATTTTAGGTATACTGGTAAATAATTGCTTTTTAATCTGGAATTTTCACTATTTTTTAGATGATTTGGAGTCATGTGTCACACGATTTGCTCAACAAGAACTATAGTATTCCGTTGGCATTTTATTACTATGGATCAGTACATCTCGAGCTTCTATGAAAATACTTGTTATTGAAGACGACAGGATAGTTCGCACCCTGGTTAAGCACGTTTTGGAGAATGAGGGGCACGAAGTGACCGTCGCAGACAGAGCTGATACCGGAGAGAAAATGGCCTTGGAAGATGATTTTGAAATCATCATCCTGGATCTCGGTCTTCCTGACAAGAGTGGGCTAGAGGTATGTAAAACACTGCGCGACAATAATATAAAAACCCCAATCCTCATTCTGTCTGCCTATCAGAATACGGATACGAAAATTGCCGGTCTGAATACCGGGGCCGACGACTACCTTACAAAACCTTTTGACAACAAGGAATTGCTGGCACGTATCAACGCCATCATCCGGCGTGTGAAGAAAGGGGATGAGACGAACAATACCTATGAGTGCGGGGAACTCAAAATAGATCTGGTCAACCGGGAATTTTTCGTTAGGGACACCAAGGTCATGCTGACCAACAATGAGTTCAACCTCATGGCCTACTTCATGAAGAATCCTGACCGGATCCTGTACAAGGACGAGCTGACAAACAATGTCTGGGATATCAATTTTGACACCAACACCAATTTCCTGAATGTCTATATCAGTTATATCAGGAAAAAGATTGAAGAACTCACACCCGTAAACTACATCCAGACGGTTCGCAAGAAAGGATTCAAGCTCAACAGCAATCCGGTGCGTGAGTACGATTAGTTTTACAGCCACAATGGCAAACAACCCGGAAATCAGAATCAGAAAGCAGCAAACTTCTTTTTTTGCCCAGTACGTGAGTGACCACAGGAAAAAGCTGTTTCAGGATATCCTCAAAAACCGCACACGCTTTGTCACTGTGGTCCTGGAGGACATCTACCAGCCGCAAAATGCGTCAGCCGTGCTCCGCAGTTGTGATGCCTTTGGTATCCAGGACGTCCACGTAATAGAAAACCGGAACGTGTTTGATGTGGACAAAGGGGTCACCATCGGATCGGACAAGTGGCTCAGTATTCACCGTTACCGCCAAAAGGGGAAGAACAACACATCAGCAGCTTATCAGGAGTTGCGTAAAAAGGGGTATCGTATCATAGCAACAACCCCCCATGAAAAACAGGTTGCGCTCCCGGAGTATGTACCGGAAGGTCCCATAGCCCTGGTCTTCGGCACTGAAAAACTGGGACTGACACCCTATGCGATCAAAGAGGCAGACGAATGGCTCCACATCCCCATGCATGGATTCAGTGAGAGTTTCAATATATCCGTAAGCGTGGCCTTGTGCCTGTATCACCTGCGCATGCATCTGGAGGAGCAAAGGTGCGACTGGTCCCTGTCCACCGGAGAGAGAGACGAGCTGTACCTGCAGTGGCTCCGAAAATCAGTTCACCGACTGCCGGCGCTGGACCGAAAATTCAAAGAGCTTCTGGAGAATTCTTCCCTGCCAGCTCCAGACTGATACGTCCCCGCTGTTCATCCACCTCAAGAATTGCGACCCGGATGATATCACCAACCGATACCACATCGTGTGGATTTGCAACACGTCGGCCGCCGCCCATTTTAGAGATATGCAACAGTCCGTCCTGTTTCACTCCGATGTCAACAAACGCCCCGAAATCCACAACGTTGCGGACCGTTCCTTCCAGTTCTAGACCCACACTAAGGTCGCTCATCGATAGTATTTCCTGACGCAGCAGCGGTTTGGAAAGGGACTCCCTGGGATCGCGTCCCGGCCTTTGCAACTGCTCCATGATCAGTTGCAGTGTTGGCAATCCGATGCCAAGGTCCCCCGCCGTCTGCTCCGGATCGATGTTCCGGAACTTGATTGGAAACATGGTGATGGACTCTCCGATGTCATCCATTTTCACACCTATGGAATTGCAGAGTTTCTGTGCCGCATCATAACTTTCCGGGTGGATGGCGGTATTGTCCAAAGGGTTGGACGAATTCGGGATGCGAAGAAAACCGGCGGCCTGCTGAAAACGGAATGCGCCAAGGCCTGAGACGCGGAGCAGCTCCTGACGATCCCGGAACGGACCGTTTTCGTTGCGGTAAGCGACAATTTTTTCGCCAATGGAACTGCTCAGTCCGGAAACATATGTCAGAAGGGAGGAACTCGCCGAATTCAGGTTAACACCTACGCTGTTGACGCAGCTTTCAACCACGTCATCCAGTTTTCGGGATAGATTTGCCTGATTGACGTCATGCTGATACAAACCCACACCGATGGACTTGGGATCGATTTTAACCAGTTCGGCCAGCGGGTCCTGCACCCGGCGCGCTATGGATATGTTGCCCCTCATGGCCGCCTCAAGGTCAGGAAACTCCTGCTTTGCAAGCGGAGATGCCGAGTATACAGATGCTCCGGCCTCATTCACTATAAGATAGTGAAGGTCATCTCCCTTCTGCTTGCCCTGCCGCTCCGAAATGAGTTCAGCAACTACCTGCTCGGTCTCACGGCTTCCTGTACCGTTGCCGATTGCGATAAGTGAAACGCCATGGGCATCAATGAGACTGTCCATCACATCGATCGACTCCCTGACCTTCTTCAGCGGCGGTGTTGGGTAGATGGTGGTTCCTTCCAGGTATTTGCCCGTACCATCCACCACCGCCACCTTGCAGCCGGTGCGATATCCGGGATCTATGCCCATCACCGTACGTGCCGACAGGGGAGGTTGCAGGAGCAGATTCCTGAGGTTTTCCGCAAAAGTCCGGATAGCGTGCTCTTCCGCTTTCTCCGTGAGCTCCTTTCGTGCTTCCCTTTCAAGCGCAGGGAAAAGCAGACGTTTGAAACTGTCTTTTAGAGCCAGTACAAGATGTTCAGTGAATACAGATCTGCGATTTGTTAAGATAAAGCGCTCCATGTGTTCAAGCGCCTTGCCCTCCATGATTTCCAGCTTTACTTTCAGTACACCTTCGCGCTCACCCCGGTTGATGGCAAGTATCTGGTGGGGCTTCAGGTAGCTGAGTTTACCGCTGAATTCATAGTACTCCCGGTAGGTTCCGCGCTCATCCGGCTCCGTGGAACGGGCAACCTGCACAATCCCATGTCGCTGTATCTGATTGCGCAGGCCATTGCGCAGATCCACTTCTTCGCTGACCCATTCCGCGCAGATGTCGCGTGCCCCCTGGAGTGCCTCATGTACATCGGCAACACCTTTTTCCGGGTCGACAAATGCCCGGGCTTCCGATTCTGCATTCCCTGTTGTGGTTTCTTCTTCCCATATCATCCCGGCGAGCGGTTCCAGTCCTTTTTCCTTTGCAGCACTTGCCCGTGTTTTTCTTTTGGGTTTGTAGGGGAGGTACAGGTCCTCGAGGTTCTTGAGTGAGGAGCATGACCGGATCTGCTCTTCGAGTTCGGATGACAGCATTCCCTGTTCCCGGATGGACGACAGGACCGTTTCCTTGCGTTCGCCGAGCAGACGAAGATATTCCAAACGGTCGCGGATGCTGCGCAGCACTTCTTCATCAAGCCCGCCGGTTCTTTCCTGGCGGTATCGCGCTATGAATGGAATGGTAGCTCCTTCGTCCAGCAAAGAGATTACCGCTGCCACCTGTCCGGTTGCAAGTGAAAGTTCTTTTGAGATCGCAGAAAATATTCCGTCAGATGACATGATTTTTGCTATTTTGTCGTTTCATATCGAGAGCACTGCATGCCGGTAAAACAAGTAAACATGCCCGGGCAGATGCCAAATATATCAGCCGTATCATCTATTTACAATGGAACAGAAAATTAAAGAGGAACTCCTGCAGTTTGCAATTTACCTGGCCAGGACGGCCGGCAAGGACACACTGGCGCATTTCCGGAAAAAAATTGACATCGAACGCAAAGGCGATGATTCACCCGTTACCGTTGCCGACCGTGAAGCGGAAAAATGGATGCGGGGGCGAATTGCGGAACGTTTTCCGGATCATGGAATCGTAGGAGAGGAGTACGGCACGGAGAGAGAATCTTCATCCGTTCGCTGGATTCTGGATCCGATTGACGGGACACTTTCGTTTATCCACGGAATTCCTCTCTATACGACACTGATCGGTGTGACCATTGATAATGAACCTGAAATCGGCGTGATCTATGCTCCTGCCACGGATGAGCTTTGCGAGGCGGGAATCGGCCTGGGTGCCAGGTACAATGGCAAGGACTGCCGCGTTTCCGACACATCGGTAATGCGCAAGGCAACCCTTCTGAGCACGGACATGACCACCATCATCAGTGAGGGGTTGGTAGATCCGTTTCGCATTCTGCTTGACGAATGCCGTATGCACCGCACCTGGGGCGATGCTTATGGACACATGATGGTTGCCAGCGGACGAGCCGATATCATGTTCGATCCTGTGCTGAACATCTGGGACGCCGCTCCATTGCTGCCCATTCTACAGGAATCCGGCGGGGTGTTTCTCGACTTTTCGGGGCATGCGGCCATAGACAGTGGCCATGGCTTTTCATCAAATGAGAAGCTGGCATCCATTGTGCTCTCCGTCATGGAATCCACACGCTGATCTGCTACCTGGAAATCCTTCATATCATGGAAAGAGTTACCATGTCAACGAAATCATTTTTACTGCCAGTGCTCATCACCGTGCTGTTTACTGCAGCGGCACACGAAGTACGCGCATCAGGTGAAAATCCCGGTGCACTGCACGATTATCCAACCAGACCAGATTCCCAGGTTCGTTATACCGGCCTGGAATTGCACCTGGAAGCAGGTTTTGATGAAGGGACGGTCCGGGGCACGGCAACCTATCGCTTCCACCCAAAACATGCCTATCTGGAAGAGCTTGCATTGTCGGCACCCGGTATGCAGATCCGGGAACTGACCATCAACGGGGAACAGGTTGCCTACCAGAAACGGGGTGACACTCTCAGCATCCCGTTTCGGGAGAATCCAGACACGGACAGGGAGCACGTGCTTTCTGTGAGTTATGTCACGAGTCCGGTGTTCGGCGTCCATTTCAGGCATAACGGGACCATAGTATCATCATCACTGCCGGGCAGCACCATGCATTGGCTCCCCGGTCCGGCACATCCCGGTCCGGCCATGCCAATCGTGACAAGACTGGAAGTACCCGGCGATCTGACGGGAGTTGCCAGCGGAGCACTGGAAAGGCAGACCTCCACCGATAAAGGGCGCCTCTATGTATTTCGCACCGGGGTGGAAGTGCCGATTACCGATTTGTTTTTTGCGGTTGGGAATTTCGAAGTGGATGATGCTTTTTCCGGAACAAAAAACCTGAGGGTCTACTGGGAACAGGGCGTGACGGATCCGGATCAGGCTCAGGACTACATCACATTCTTGACCCGGCGCGTGCGTGATTTCGAACGACTGTTGCAAAGTGAAATGCCCGTTCAGGCCTTTCATGCCATCATTTTGTCGGACAACATGTGGGAAACCCGTCCCTATTATGCGGGGGCAGCCGTGGTTCAGGGCAGACCCGATCAGATTAAAACAATGATGTCCCGGTCCATAGCCGCCCAATGGCTGGGAATCGCATTGAGGCCCGAAAAGTGGGACGAATCAGGTCACATTACATTGCTCCAGGCACTGGCGGCTGAAAGGCTGGGTGAACCGGATTGGGAATACGCTACTGATCCGATGGGGGATGCTTTTGTCGTACCTGAAACGGCGTATCGCCGAAAGGGCATGGAAGCCTGGCAGGGGTCGCGGGATTTCCTGCGAAAAAAGTCCATGCCGATCCTGAAAGAAGCCATGGATTCCGCCCTTATGGGTCTGGCTGCACGAAGGGGCGTACTCACATCCTATGAATTTTCCGCACTCATCTACGAAAAAACCGGCCTCTGGATGGAAATACCGCAGGCAACGCAACCGGAACCCAAAACAAAACTCCGTTACCTGGTAAACGCTGATGAAATCCGGGGATCGGACCGGTTTATGCTAACGGTGGAGCCGCTGGAAGACATAACCGACAAAGAGCTCGGCATCAGGGTTTACTGGATCCGGGACGGGGAAATCCGAAACACCCAGCTGACTTTTTCAGGTAGTGGGGACCAGCTGGAAATCAGTCCGGGTGGTTCCATCAGCAATATCTGGGTCGAATCTGACGATGCCAAGAGCCATGGGTTCGAGATCCGTAAACCATTTTCACACTGGCTGTACCAGCTCCGAAGGGATGAGCGACCGGAAATGAGAAAAGAGGCTGCCCTGGCACTAAAGGGCTATTCCAGGGATCCCGATCTACAGCTCGCCGTTCAGGATCTTCTGAACAGGGAGCAGGATCCGGAGGCATTGGCCGCCATGCACCGGCTCATGGCGGAACTCACGGCCGGTGCCAGCGGTACCGAGCGCCGATTCCTCGACGGCATCACTTCCCGGCATGAGCAGGTCCGTTTTGAGTCGATGAAAGCCTTGCAAAACTACAGAAATAACACACAGGTAGAAAACCAGGTCTTCTCCATAATACAGTCATCGGATGATATCTCACTGGTCAACGAGGCCATCCGCACTTACCGAAAACTAGTATCGGAAGAACAATTCCGTGATTTTGCGATTCAATTCCTCCGGGAAGACAGGCAGGAGCAGATGTTCACTGAAACTCTGATCTCGGAACTCTTTGAAGTAACAACCAATGATACTGTCCTGGAAACAGTTGCGGAATATCTAAACCCGGGTTACAATTTTCAGCTTCGCTGGTTGGCTTATCGACTGCTCAGGCAGCATGCTGCTGGTACAGGATGGCAGGATGGCTTTGTTCGGGAATATTATGACGATCCGGATCCGAGGATACGGTTCATCGCACTATTTTCCATACCGGCAATGAATTTTGAGGAGCGGGGACCTTTTTTGGAGTCACGTATGTTGGTTGAGTACGATATTCGTATATTGCTACAGGCGAGCGTTCTCGCTGACGCAGAATAATACACCAGGAGTCTATCCAGAATGAATTACATCATCAAACTACCGCCAAAATCTAAGCGTGATGACATCGTCGATGCCTGGGTAAGTGATGTTCTGAACGACCATGACTACAGCAGGTTAAGAGCGACGCTCAACCAGCTTATCGAGAGCGGATTCAACAGGGATGGTGTAATGTTCATGTTCCTTCACCGGACCACACACGAGATTGCATGCAAAAGAATCATCCAGCAGTCACGCTACGAATTGGCCGAAATAGCCTTCAGCAATCCGATCAGTCTCAATTAGAAAGGAACATCCAATCCGGCTCCACTCAATGGGAAAAGGACCGGATTTTCATTTCTCCCGTACCCATCTCCACAATTCCCTGAAACTGGCCTTTTTGCCATACATCAGTATTCCCGTGCGATAAATCCTGGAGCTCATCCAGATCAGTACGACAAAGGTCATGATCATCAGTACAATGGTCAGGCCGAATTGCCACAAGGGGACCTGAAGCACAGCCATGCGCACCGGCATGAGTATCGGGGCAAAGAAAGGCACCATCGATAAAGTGACAGCCAGAGTTGAAGCCGGGTCATCTGACACAGGGAAGAGGAACATCAGCGGGATGATGATCAGCATGATGATGGGTAGCTGGAGCTGCTGGCTGTCCGATTCCTGATCTACTGCGGATCCTACAGCGGCAAAAAGCGAGCTGTAAATCAAAAAGCCCAGCAGGAAAAACAGTACAAAGCCGATCCATATCATGGGTCCGATGGGAGGGATGCTGAATGCAGCCACATCGGAAGCAGCCTCAGCCGCCTGGGCCGTTTCCGGACCGGAACCCATGAACAGGGAGATCACGGGACCGGCTGCAACCATCAGAAGGGCACCGGCTACAGCCCAGATGGCGAATTGCGTTAGCCCCAACAACGCTACTCCAATAACCTTGCCCATGAGCAATTCAAACGGCCGGACCGATGAGGCGATGACTTCCACGATGCGGCTTGTCTTTTCTTCCATGACACTGCGCATTATGACTGCCCCATAGCCAAACATGGCACCGTAGATAATGAAACCCATGATAAATCCAAGAAACATGTAAAATCCACTGTCGGCGGCTTCTTCACCTTCGGCGGTTATGGTAAGGTTTTCTGTCTGCACACGATCGGCAAGGATCTGCTTTACTTCTTCTGATGCCTCAATCCGATCCAGCCGGATATTCCTGACAATTTGCTGCAGATCGGACCGGATGCGCGAGGTGACCGACATCCCGGCCGTCCCGCCATGATAGAAAACAGCCTTCCCCTGACCATCCAGTACTTCATGCGGAACTACCAGATAGCCCTCAATCTCGCCCCGCATAAGGGATTCCCGAAGCTCATCAGGTGTGTTTTCGGCCATGCGGTAGTAGGCCGAGTCACTTGCTACCATTTCCGTTCCGATTATACCGGTTTCATCATAGACCAGGAACTGTCGTACCCGATCACCGGACATGGTCTGGATAACGGCTGGCAGGACCAGAAGCAGTATCATGACAACCGGGGCCAGTATGGTCGATACGATGAATATCTTGCTCTTGAGCCGCGTCATATACTCGCGTTGAATGATCAGCAGCAACTTTTCTTTTTGTATCATCCCTGTACCTCCCCGGAGACCGAATCGATGAATATTTCCTGGATGCTTGGCTGGACAAGCTCGAATCCCTGGACACGGACGTGTTGCTGCGCTTGACTCAGGATGGCCTGGTCGTCTGCGCCATCCAGCAGCCGGATCTCTGCAAAGTTCGTGGACCGGTTGTTGATCCTGACGTTTTGCAACTCAGACAGGAAACGACTATCGCCGGTGAAACGCAGCCGGATGCTGTTGTGCCCGTAGGAGGAGCGGATCTGGTCAAGATTCCCGTTCAGGATCAGTTTCCCATTGTGAAACAGGGCGATGTCATCACAGAGTTGTTCCACCTGTTCCATTCTGTGCGTGGCAAAAAAAATGGTCTTTCCCGCATCCCGAAGTTCCAGTATTACCTCTTTCAGCATTTCACTGTTAATGGGGTCAAGCCCGCTGAACGGTTCGTCAAAAATCAGGCAATCGGGATCGTGAGCAATCGTTGCCACAAACTGGATTTTTTGCTGCATCCCCTTGGAAAGCTCCCCAACCTCTTTTCCGATCCAGCCGTAGGCATCAAAACGTTCCAGCCAGAGACGGATCCGCTGTCGGGCATCCTGGCGTGTAAGACCGCGCAGACGGCAAAGATAGATCAGTTGTTCTCCAACTTTCATTTTCTTGTACAGGCCACGTTCTTCCGGCAGATATCCCAGGCGGGCCTGGGTTTCGGATCCCACCGGCGTTCCAAAGAGCCTGATACTGCCGGAATCCGGTTTCAGTATGTAGGTGAGCATTCGTATACTGGTGGTCTTGCCGGCTCCGTTAGGTCCGAGCAATCCAAAAATCCGCCCCTGGTTTACATCAAAACTGACATTGTCCACTGCACGGAAATCACCGAACTGCTTGGTCACACCCTCAAATTCAACTATGGAATCACTCATGAAAAATCACTGTTATTGTAGTATCTGTGATTATGGTCAATCGGAAAATAAAGTTTGTAAGATAGTCTTTGAATTTCTTATATACCTGTAATTGAATGCATTTTTCGATATTTCAATTGGACAACATAAAGCCTGACAATGGCAATGTCGCATTGGAGTTTCGTACTCAATGGCAATAAAAACAGCTTCTACGAATATCATAGCAGATAGTTTCACATGCAGGTACTCCACATCAGTTTTGAATGTTATCCGGTAGCAAAAGCCGGAGGTTTGGCCGATGTCGTCGGCGCTCTCCCAAAGTATTTACAGGAATTTGACGTCGATTCATGGGTCGTGATGCCCCACTTCGACATCGAGTGGGTCCGAAACCATCAACTGGATACCGTGCACAGCGGTGTTGCCCACATGGGGGATGAGCGTTTCGAATACCGGATTGTCCGGGAAGCAGGTGGTGTGCTCGGTTTCCCGTTGTATCTCGTTGATATCCCCGGCAGGCTCGACCGACCTGGCATCTACATCGACCCCCAGAGCGATTTCCCTTATTGGGATGAGTTCGAGCGTTTCGCATCATTTCAGATTGCCGTGCTGGACTGGCTCAAATCCTTCAGTAAAAAACCGGATATCATCCATTGCCACGACCATCACACGGCGCTCATCCCGTTTCTGATGACCAGTTCCCCGGTGTATCATGAATTCCGGTCCATTCCGTCGGTATTGACCATTCACAACGGACACTACCAGGGCTGGTACGATTCGGGCAAGCGCTATCTGCTCCCGAAAATTGAACCGGAACGGGAGGGCTTTCTCTACTGGAATGGCCGGATGAACGCCCTGTCTGCCGGAATCCGAACCGCGTGGAACATCACTACCGTTTCGGAATCCTATCTTCATGAATTGCAGCACTCGTGCAAAGGTCTTGAATCCCTGCTCTCCTACGAGCAAATGAAATCGCATGGCATCATAAACGGCATCGACACCGATGTCTGGAACCCGGAGACGGATCCGCTGATCGTGGACAACTTTAGCCCTAAAACCTTTCCGGAAGGCAAGTCGAAGAATAAGGAGTGGATTTGCAGTGAATTCGGATTTGATCCGGCACTGCCCCTGTTTTCCTTCATCGGCAGGCTTGTAGAAGAAAAGGGGGCCGATCTCCTTCCGGATTTGATCGTACGGTATCTGGAGACCGGACTCAAGGGCAGTTTCCTCTTGCTTGGCACCGGGGAGCCCTGGCTCCACACCAGGTTCAGGGATATGAAAAGCCACTATGTGAATTTCTTTGATGCTTCACTTACCTACAACGAGGAGCTGGCTCACCGCATGTACGCCGGCAGCGACTTTCTGATCATGCCCTCGCGGGTGGAACCATGCGGGCTCAATCAGATGTACGCCATGAGATATGGCACTCTTCCCATTGTCAGAAGCATCGGGGGGCTGCGGGATACGGTGCAGGATTTTTCCCAACCCGACGGATACGGAATCCTGTTCAACTATTTCAGCCAGGACGATGCCTACCATGCCCTCCAGCGTGCCGCTGCATTATATCATGACAGTCAATTGATGAATGAATTGCAGAAAAGGGCGATATCCAAAGATTTTTCCTGGCATAGCTCAGCAGAAAAGTATGTCAACATGTACAAATCATTAATCAAGGAGAAGTAACCATGATGGAATCAACCATAGCTGTTATCCTGGGTGGCGGAGCTGGAAGCCGTCTGTTTCCGCTTACTAAAAACAGATCGAAACCCGCCGTTCCGGTAGGTGGAAAGTATCGTCTTGTGGACATTCCCATTTCCAATTGCCTCCACTCGGACATCCGCCAGATCTATGTTCTCACCCAATTCAACTCTGCCTCCCTGAATTCGCATGTAAAAAACACATTTCACTTCGATGCTTTCTCAAGAGGATTTGTTGATATCCTTGCGGCAGAACAGACTCCCAGTTCGCATCAGTGGTATCAGGGAACGGCGGACGCCGTGCGGCAAACCTTTCGCTACCTGCAAAACCACCGCGCCGACAAGGTCCTGATCCTGTCCGGAGACCAGCTCTACCAGATGGATTACCGGCATATGATGCAGGCTCACGAAGAGAACAATGCGGAGCTTACCATCGGAACCATCCCCGTCAACTCTCATGATGCCACCGGGTTCGGTATCATGAAAACGGATGACAAGGGAATGATCGAAAGTTTCATTGAAAAACCCACACTTGAACAGCTTTCCGGTTGGGAGTCACAGGTACCGGATGAAATGAAAGCGCAGGGAAAAGTCTACCTCGCCTCCATGGGCATCTATATCTTCAATAAGGATACGCTATGGAGTCTTATCAACGATAATCCGGAAGCTCTTGATTTCGGAAGAGAGATCATCCCCAAAGCGATTGAATCACAAATGGGTGTGGCCAGTTACAAGTACACCGGTTACTGGACCGATATAGGAACCATACGGTCTTTCTATGACGCCAATCTTGAACTGGCAGATCCAATGCCACAGTTTGATCTGTACGCTACTGGAAAAAAAATATTTACCAGGCCAAGGCTGCTCCCGCCGACGAAGATATTCGGGACCACTACGGATCGCTCCCTGATTGCTGAAGGATGTGTGATTGAGGCCGAATCCATTTTTCACTCGGTTATTGGAATCCGCTCCCGGATCGGTCCGAAGAGTGTGGTTAAGGAATCCATCATGATGGGTAACGATTTCTACCCGTCCATTGAAGAACTCACTGAATCCAATCCGGACATGCCCGCGCGTGGCATAGGAGCTGGTTGCCATATCGAGCGCGCCATTATCGATAAAAACGCCCGAATCGGTAACGATGTCCGCATTGTTGGCGGCGATCACCTGGAAAATACCAGAAATGAAAACTACTCCATTGTAGATGGAATCATTGTGGTTGAAAAAAACGGAATCATCAAAGACGGAACGGTGATCTGAAATAAATATGATATCCTGAAGTCAACCTGTCGATCATGAAGCTGATAAAAAAACCGCTGCCGTCAGAAGTCGGAACGGGCAAGTGGAATACCTTTGCCCTGATTTTGACTGTACTGCTTTTGGTGGCTGTCCTGAGCAGTTGCGGTCAGGAACGTGAAACGGAAAGCCCCCTATCTGTGCCACTGGCCGAAGGCGATACCGTCAGCATCGCCGTTATGGCAACGACCGACGTGCACGGATGGGTAAGGGCATGGGATTACTACCGGGATCAGGTTGAACCGGGTTATGCGCTGTCAAAGGTCGCATCGCTGGTTGACTCTGTGCGCACGTTCCACCCGAATACAATACTGCTGGATGCAGGAGACTGGCTTCAGGGCAATCCCTTTGCCGAATATTTCGCCCTGCACGATCCGCAGGAACGTCACTATCCGTTCCTTGCGGCTGCCGACCACATGCGGTACGATGCTATTGTGCTGGGTAATCATGAATTCAATTTCGGACTGGAGTATCTGGACAGGCAGATTGCGCAGACCGGGACCCCCGTTCTTGGCGGCAATATCTATCATCATGGTACCGATGACCCGGCCTATGCACCATATATCATCAGGGATGTTGCCGGCGTCCGGGTCGCTGTCGTCGGGTTGACCACGCCGGGTTCCGCGGTATGGGACAGGTCTCGTGTGGAAGGTGTACTCGATTTCGGGGACGGATTGGAAGCAGCCCGGCGATTTGTCGGCAAAGTTCGTGAGGATCACCAGGCCGAGGTGGTGATCGTACTGGCACATTCCGGACTGGAGGGCAGCAGCAGCTACCAGCGTGATGGCCTCGGCGAGGAAAATTTCGGCAGAGCCGTTGGGGAGCAGGTCCCGGGTGTCGATCTGCTCGTACTGGGTCACACCCACCGTACTATTGATGATGTCGTCCTGCGGGGATCTGACGGGCGGGAAGTCGGGGTCATTCAACCCGGACGCTGGGCATCCCATTTGGGCGTCGCCGAAATGAAGATGACACGTGATTCCACCGGAACGGTCCGCGTTGTCGACATTTCAACTTCCAACCACTCCGCGGAGAGGGTGGAGGAGCATCACGAAATCGTGGAACTGACCCTTGAGGCACACGAGGATGTCGTCCGTTTTGTGACGGAACCCATGGCTCATACGGATGATACCTGGTCTGCCACGGATGCAAGGAGAAGAGATACCCCTGTCATTGACCTGATCCAGACCGTTCAGAAAAAGCAGACCGGCGCACAGCTCTCTGCGGCAGCAGCTTTCAACACTTCCGTCTCATTCGGACCGGGAGCCATTACCAGAGGTGACATCGCCCTGCTATATCCCTACTTCAACACCCTTTACAAGCTGGAGATTTCCGGAGCACAGATCCGCAGTTTTCTTGAGCACACATCACAATACTACACAAGTGAAACCGATGAACAGGGGAATCCTGTCGTCAACAGAGGATGGCCCGGCTTCAACTTTGACATGCTGGCGGGCGTATCCTATGTCCTTGACCTGAGAAACCCTCCGGGGGAGCGGGTCACCAAACTGACCTATAACGATACCCCGGTAGGTGACGATGACCGGTTTACCATTGCCATCAACTCTTACAGAGCCGAAGGCGGAGGCGGCTTCGATATGCTGCAGGATGCTCCTGTCCTGATGACCATTGACCGCTCCGTCGGCGACATGATACTGGAGTATCTTCAGGAAGCGGAAGTGATCCGGCATGATGACGTATTCGAAGAAAACTGGCATCTTGCATACTGATATCATATGAACATCCTTCTGGTCGAGCCATTCCTTGGTGGATCCCACCGGGCCTTCATTGAAGGGTTGCGCGAACATTCCCGTCACCGCATATTCACGGCCACCATGATCGGCAGCCACTGGAAGTGGCGGATGAGCGGCGGTGCCGTCACACTTGCGGAAAAAACCGACGCGATAATGGAGGATATCGACCTGGTCTTTGCCAGCAGCATGACCAATCTCCCGGCCTTCATTGCACTCACCAACCCGCGTTTTGCTAATGTGCCAATCGTTCTGTACATGCATGAAAACCAACTGACCCAGCCGGTTCCTGAAAACGAAGAACGCGACATCACCTACTGCTATATCAACTACCTGAGTGTACTGGCAGCGGATTATGTATACTTTAATTCCGATTTTCATAAAAAATCATTCCTGGATGCATTGCCGGGTCTGCTTGCCCGGTTCCCGGATTATCAGCAGTCAGAATCCATAGGAAAGATTTCAGCAAAAGCTGATTTGTTGTATCCGGGACTGGATCTGATGGCGTTTGATGAAGCCGTAAAAATGAGAAAGATGAGACCCCCTAATACAAGGCCGGTCGTGGTGTGGAATCAGCGCTGGTCATTCGACAAAGACCCCGGGAAGTTTTTTCGTGTCATCGACAAACTGGATGATGCCGAGTGTGCCTTTGACCTCATCTTTGCCGGCGACCATCATCACGACCAGTCCGGGTTGTTCGAACAGGCCTGGAAAAGATACGGCAGCCGCATCCTGCATTACGGCTTTGTGGAGAATACCGAGCAATATGCTAACTTGTTGCAGAGAGGGGATTTTGTGGTCTCCACGTCACAGCATGAATTTTTCTGTACGGCTGTCATGGAAGCCGTGTATTGCGGCTGCCATCCCGTATTGCCCCGCAGTCTGACCTATCCCGAACTTATTCCCAAAGCCCTGCAGGAACCGTTGCTGCATGGTCCGGTTTTCTATGATGATGAGACGGATCTGTTCCGGAAGATGAAGAAACTTCTGGACGGCACCCATAAAAGGCTGCCACTCGCCACGCTGCAATCAATCAACCGCGAGTTGGACTGGAGCCGCATCATCACAAAATACGACAGGATATTTGAGTATATCAGAAAGGACTTTCCTCGTCGTCGGGAGGCGGGGTAAAGCCCGTTTTCCGTGCTCTTCGTTCGCCTGAGTCATCGCCCTGGGTCACTTCGGTGAGACGTTCGGCACCCTCAGAGGGGTCAGACGCCAAATAGGAGGGATCCCCATAAGCACGGGACAGGTTTTCAAACCGGGCATACTGCTTGATGAATTGCAGGCTCACGGTGCCGACCGGACCATTCCGCTGCTTGCCGACGATGAGCTCCGCGACCCCCTCGGTTGAATTGCCCTGGTCGTCCGTGGTGATCTTGTAGTACTCCGGACGATAGAGAAAACAGACAACGTCAGCATCCTGCTCGATGGATCCCGATTCGCGCAGGTCACTGAGTTGCGGGCGCTTATCACCGCCCCGCTGTTCCACCGCCCGGCTGAGCTGTGAAAGGCCGATCACGGGCACATCGATTTCCTTGGCCAATGCCTTCAGGCCTCGCGAAATACCGGCTATTTCCTGCTCGCGGTTCTGCCGGTCGTTCTGCATGCCTGTCATCAGCTGGAGGTAGTCGACGACGATCAATCCCACTCCGTGTTCGCTCTTGAGCCTGCGGCACTTCGACCGGAGTTCCATGATACTGATGGACGGCGTGTCATCAATGAAAATAGGTGCGGTGTGCAACCGGCCGGCCGCTTCCAGGAGTTTCTTGAACTCGTTGTCATCGAGCTTGCCCGTTCGTGCCTTCTGGGCATCGACGCGGGCTTCCATGGTCAACAGTCGCTGTACAAGAGCCTGATCCGACATCTCAAGACTGAAGACGGCAACCGGCGTTCTCTTTTCGGGATCCTGGTTCAGGGCGGCGTTCCTTGCAACGGTAAGCGTGAACGCCGTTTTCCCCATGGATGGACGGGCGGCAATGATGATCAGGTCGCCTTTCTGCCAGCCGGCTGTAATGTTGTCAACATCAAGCCCGGTTGGCACACCGGTAATGCCCTGCTTCTTGCCCCGGATTTCCTCCAGATAGGATATCGTAGTTTTCAGGATATCGACAAGTGCCCTGTTGCCACCCCGTGCCTTGGCATTGGTGATATCATAGATCCGCTGTTCGGCGCCATCCAGCACCTCGAAGGAATCGCTGGTGCTGTCGTAGGCATCCTGGATAATATCGGAACAGCTCAGGATCAAGTGTCTTTTCAACGCCTTTTCCGCAACGATCTGGCAATGATACTCGATGTTCGCTGCCGAACTGACCGATCTCGTCAGCTCCGTGAGGTATCTGCTTCCACCGATCGTTTCCAGCAGGTCCCTGTCCCGCAACTCATTTTCAACCGTTAGCAAGTCCAGCGGATTGTCGCGCTCATAAAGTTTGGTGAGCACTTCATAAATATGCCTGTGCGCCGGCTTGTAAAAATCGTCCGTTTCCAGCATCTCAATGGCTACCGAAGCAGCCTGTTCTTCGATAAGCATGCTGCCCAGTATGGCTTCCTCTATCTCAACGGCCTGCGGAGGTATGCGTCCCTGTGACTCAAGCTGCGCATAGCTGTCTGTCCGGTTGGGCTTTTTTTGTTCTTTGTTCGCCATAACGATAAGAAATGCAATATGATAACGATCTATAACAGGGACTTTTCCGGGTGGCTGGACCCACTTGGCCGAAACCTTTTCTGATGACAGGCAACGCATTTGCAGCCGAACTCAGAGCGGAATGAAAAGGTATAAAAAAAACAGGACGAGTGCTTAGTCCGGTTCGAAAAATCTCACCCTTGTTTGCCTGTCAATTCGTCATATCGCTTGCGAAGGAGTTGGACATCCTCCCAGGTGTCCCGTTTCCATGCGGGGTTGCGCAACAGCGCGGCTGGGTGGAAAGTGACAAGGAGCTCCGCTCCGTTTTGGAACGGATGGAACCTTCCGCGAAGGTTCTTCATCGGCTCAGTGGTATTGAGGAGCGTCTGTGCCGATATGCGGCCAAGGCAAAGGATGAGCTTCGGCTGGATGAGCTCAATCTGACGGTAGAGGTAGGGGAGGCTGCGTTCGCGTTCTTCTGGATGGGGATCCCTGTTGTTGGGCGGCCTGTGCTTCAGGATGTTGGCAATGTAGACATCCTCCCGCCGGAAGGAGATGGCCTCAAGGATCTTGTTGAGAAGCTGACCCGCTTTCCCAACGAACGGCTCGCCCTCTTTGTCCTCCTGGAATCCGGGCGCCTCGCCAATGAGCATGAGGTCGGCATCCGGGTTCCCGGTACCGAAAACCAGCCTCGTGTCAGCCAGATCAGTGCGCAGCACTTCAGCGGCAAGGCAAATCTCGAAGAGTTCATCGAGAGTCCGGGCGGCGGCCGGGCCGGAGTTTTCTGCAGGGGTTGTGCCGGTCAAACCGGTATTCATATAATCGGCTTCGGTGTTTGAGACCTGCGTTTCAGTCGATATACTTCCCGAAATACTACCCGAACCATCATCTGATGAAGCGTCGGAATGTTCTGGGGCCGATTTGGCGTCATGGGGCGGTTCCGGGATCTCAAACCGGCCGTATGTCTCTTCTTCGCTTGCAAGAAATTCACGGACTGAACGGAACAGCGAGCCCTCTTCTGGCAAATCCTGCTTTTGCCCGCTGTCACTGGCATCGGTTTCTCCGGTCACCTCCTCATTTCCCCTGGTTTGCCTGCTCAATTCCTTGTTGTGATTTGACATATGTCAGGTAACTTTTTGATGGTGTGATTTATATGTCCCGTTGAAACCAACCGCATTCAGGGTCCAGCATTGACCATTCCTGTGGCGGTGGCACCCATTTGTTTCCATTCGGGGTGGGATTCCGGAGTATTAACCGTCAAGGTGCCCAGAACGGCATGGGAAGGGTTACGCGCATCCAACCGGCAATATATGATTTTGTTGATCAGTGACGGGTCGTGTGGCAGGGATACGCGGATATAGTTATCGGTCCAGCCGAAAATCCTGCCGTCATTAATTTCCTGCTCCATGAGCACGGGCCGAACCGTTCCGAGGAACCGGCTGTCGAACTCAAACCGCTTCTGTTCGGAGACGCGCCTCAGTTTATGGGTCCGTTCCTTGCGCACCTTTTTGGGTACGTCACCGTGCAGTTCCAGCGCGGTGGTGTTGGGCCTTTCAGAATAGGTGAATACGTGGAGGTATCCAACGGGCAAGGATTGCAGGAATGCCATGGTGGTGCGGAAGTGTCCGTCCGTCTCTCCGGGGTGGCCGGTGATCACATCCACGCCGATACATGCATCTGGCATCAGGTCAAGGATGGTTTCGACCCTGCTGCGGTAGAGATCTGTCCGGTACCGGCGTTTCATGAGCTGAAGGATCTCGTCCGATCCGCTTTGAAGGGGAATGTGGAAGTGCGGCTGCACCGTTTTTGAGCTGGCCACAAATGCAATGATCTCATCGGTGAGCAGGTTGGGCTCGATGGATGAAATCCGGATGCGATCCATTCCGGGCAATTGGTCCAGCTGAACCAGCAGATCCAGAAATGTCTCATCGTATTGCCTGCCAAAATCCCCGACGTTCACTCCGGTCAGCACGATTTCGCGATATCCATCCGCGATCACGCTTCGGGCATTATCCACCACCTCGCTGATGGAGGGGCTCCGGCTTTTTCCGCGGGCGAGGGGGATGGTACAGAAGCTGCATTTGTAGTCGCATCCGTCCTGCACCTTCAAAAAGGCCCTGGTGCGGTCATTTGCGGAGAATGCATGGTGGAAATCGACCGCTTCGTTCACATCGGTCCGGTGGATGATGGTCTGGTCGGGTTTTTCGAAGTTTCCTGCAAGTGCCAGAATATCGAATTTGTCCCGTGCACCCACGACCAGGTCCACGCCATCGATAGCGGCGATTTCCTCCGGTTCGAGCTGGGCGTAGCAGCCGGTCACTACGATGAATGCCCCGGGGTTGCGTCGTTGGGCGCGGCGTACGGCTTTTCTGCAGTCCCTGTTGGCATCCTGCGTGACAGAGCAGGTGTTGATGACATAGACATCGGCCGTGTCCTCAAAGGGCAGGATCTCAAAATCCATCCCGCTGAAATGTCGCTTGAGCGTGGAGGTTTCAGCAAAGTTCAGTTTGCAACCCAGTGTGCAGAAAGCCACACTTCGTGAAGATTTTGCAGATATGTCGTAATTCGTGTTTGTCATTGTTCAGATGCCTGCAAGGGCAAGGAGCTGTGGAGGAAGCGATCCGGATGCGTACCATCGGTGATCGGTATGATACACCAGGCAGCCGACCGGCTGTTCCGAAACAGAAGGATACCGGTTTACCCGGCAAGGACCAACCGGTGCTAACGGCTCAGCCGGGCCGGATCCTCCCGGAAAAAACCTGCAGTGGAAAAAACCCTCAGGGGAGGTAGTACAGGATGATGGCGATGACCACAAAATTCAGAATT
>SL_3KL_010_SEDDRAFT_10000820_pt1 | contig 27272 bp, 21 predicted proteins | sample SodLakKL_010_SED_2_FD_10381 | JGI IMG/M metagenome (IMG submission 10381) | reverse complement strand
ATCAGTAAATTGTATTAATCAATAAGTTTCATGTAGGGAGCTGTGCAAGAACCAGCGTCCCGACCGCTGTCGGGATAACAGCCGATTGCTCTGCCACTGAGCTACCGAGGAATAAATCAGTAAATTGTATTAATCAATAAGTTTCATGTAGGGAGCTGTGCAAGAACCAGCGTCCCGACCGCTGTCGGGATAACAGCCGATTGCTCTGCCACTGAGGATTAACTCTCAGTCCGACAGTCTGATTTTCATCAGAAGTACCCAAGATAAGGGGAGTGGGAGTTTTAAGTCAAGTAGAAAACTGAAATTTATTGAATAAATTTTGAATTAATCTGTTTTGAACAAAGTTAAATTTAGAAAAAATGTACTCATAACTCAGTGAAAAAAATCGTATTTTTAAGGCTGTCCATTTTTTAGAATTATTAATTTTTAAAGATAGTTTGTCCGGCAGCGGGTAAACGCTATTTACATTTATGACACAACAAATCAGAAATATAGCCATCATCGCTCACGTAGATCACGGCAAAACCACGCTTGTAGATCAAATGCTTAGGCAGAGCGGAACATTCAGAGAGAATCAGCAGGTAGTCGAGCGTGTGATGGATTCAGGAGATCTGGAAAAAGAGAAGGGAATCACAATCAGTTCCAAAAATACAGCAGTTCTCTGGAATGGAACAAAAATCAATATAGTGGATACCCCCGGTCATGCCGACTTTGGAGGTGAAGTGGAGCGGATTTTGAAAATGGTAAACGGTGTAATTTTGCTGGTAGATGCTGCCGAAGGACCGTTGCCGCAAACCAAATTTGTACTCCGGAAGTCCCTCGATCTCGGTTATCGTCCTATTGTACTCATTAATAAAATAGACCGAAAAGATGCCCGCCCCGATGCAGTTCTGAACGAGATTTTCGATCTGTTTGTCTCGCTTGATGCAGAAGATGATCAGCTTGATTTTCCAGTGCTATATGCTATCGGAATTGATGGGATCGCGAAAGAAGAGCTGGATGATGAAGGCGAAGACCTTGTGCCGCTTTTTAATAAAATAATTGAACATATACCAGCACCAGAGCAGGTATCAGAGGCTCCTTTCAAAATGCTGGTGAGTAGTGTGGACTGGAACGACTATGTGGGGCGAATTGCCATCGGTCGTGTGGAACAGGGGGTCATTAAAACCAACCAGGAAATTTTACTTTTGAACCGTAAAGGAGACCAAAAGGCCAAGGCAAAAGCCACCAAACTTTTTACATTTAACGGATTGAATCGTGAACCTGTAGACGAAGTCCATGCAGGAGATATTTTTGCTATTGCCGGTTATGATGCCGTGGAGATTGGCGATACACTAACCGATAGTTCCGATCCTGTTTCTATCGATTACTACGACATCGATCAGCCAACAATGGCGATGTATTTTCGCGTAAACAACTCACCATTTGCTGGCCGTGAGGGTGAGTATGTGACATCAAATATGATTAAAGACCGGCTAAATAAAGAGATTCGTACCAATGTTTCAATCCACGTAGAGCAGACCGAAAACCCCGATGTATTTCGTGTTTCGGGCCGGGGAGAACTGCAGCTTGCTATTTTAACTGAAACAATGCGCCGGGAAGGCTATGAGTTTGCGGTTTCACGTCCGGAGGTTCTCTACCGGGATGTTGATGGAGAACTGCACGAGCCTTTTGAAGAGGTTGTAATTGATGTACACACCGATTACAGTAACAAGGTGATAGATAACCTGCAAAAACGCCGCGGGATTATGACCTCGATGGTTCAGGAAGGAGAGAACAACCGAATTGAATTTAAAGTGCCCTCGCGCGGTTTAATCGGGTTCAGGGGTGAAATGCTTACCGAAACGCGTGGTACCGGAATTATGCATCAGCAGTTTTTTGCGTATGAGCCATTTGCTGGAGAGATTCCCGGCCGAACCCGGGGAGCTCTGATTTCACTTGAGCAGGGAGATGTTACTTCCTATGCTCTTGAAGGGCTTCAGGATCGTGGTCAGTTCATTGTTGAGCCGGGTGACCCCGTTTATTCGGGTCAGGTGGTTGGAATCAACAATCGTTCTGATGACCTTGTTGTAAATGTGGTGAAAAAGAAAAATCTGACCAATCATCGAGCCACTCAATCGGCCGATGCAGTTAGAATTTCACAGGCTAAAAAAATGAGCCTGGAACAGAGCATCGAATTTATCGACCGGGACGAACTGCTTGAAGTCACCCCTAAAAGCTTGCGGATCCGTAAACTCTATCTGGATCATAACGACCGGAAACGGGCAGAGAAGAAAAAGGAAATGGTTTAGAATTTCAGGGCATCACAGGAATTGATTGCCAGATTTTGCTGTTAAGAAAGAGATGAAAAATTTTAACAGCAAGCGTGTTTTTAATCGATATTCAAGTGATCCCAATCCCGAAGGGGATTATGTACTGTACTGGATGCAGATCAACCGCAGGTTTCAGTATAATTTTGCACTGGAATATGCGGTGGCATGGGCTAACAAACTGAACAAACCTCTCCTTATCTTTGAGGCGTTTTCCTGTGATTATCCCTGGGCAACCGCCCGATCGCACATGTTTATGATGCAGGGGATGAAAGAGCATCTCGATTACGCCGAACAGCAAGATCTTAACTACCTCTCCTTTGTTGAGAAAAAACCGGGACAATATGATCAGCTCCTCAGAAGACTTGCCCGGGATGCTTCAGTACTCATTACCGATGAATATCCCGTTTTCATCATGAAAGAGCGGAATGAATACTACCCGGACCAGTTCAAAATTCCATACATTTCAGTTGACAGCAACGGCTTGATCCCTCTTGGCCTTACGGAAAAAGATCCCTATAGCGCCTATTTTTTCCGGAAGATTATGCAGAAACATTTTGTAGAGGCTTATACCAATCCTCCACAGAAAAATCCGCTTTCTCTGTTAAATAACAGAAAACTCTCTGAGCTTCCGTCCTCTTTTTTTGAGGGTCTGCCCGATTCAAATAAAGTGTTTAATGCAATTCCGGAGTTTATTGAAGAACTAAACATCAATCATAACGTAAAACCTGTTGAGTGGCATGGCAGCAGGCAGGCAGCGCTGGGCATGCTTGGGCAGTTCATCAAAAACGGACTTTTAGAATATGATGAAAAACGAAACGATCCTGATGAAAAGAAAACCAGTAATTTGAGTCCCTGGCTCCATTTTGGAAAAATATCTGCATACGAAATTGTAAAAGCTGTTTTTCAGCATCAGCCAGAGAAATGGGACCTCGACAAGGTTACCTACAACAACGGATCAACAGGTGGATTTTTTAATGGGAACCCAAATATCGACAGCTTTTTGGACGAAATTATTACCTGGCGGGAAGTCGGTTTTCATTTTGCACACCATAGAGAAGACTATGATCAATTCGAAAGTTTGCCCGACTGGGCACTTAAAACCCTGAAAGAACATCAAAAAGACCCCAGAGAATGGGAGTATAGCTATGAACAGCTTGAACAGTCTCAAACGCATGATGAAGTCTGGAATGCGGCACAGACACAACTCAGGAAAGAGGGAATCATCCACAATTATCTGAGAATGTTATGGGGTAAAAAAGTTATTGAGTGGACTCCAGACCCAAATACAGCCCTCAAATATCTTATCAATCTCAATAATACCTGGGCTATTGACGGGAGAGACCCAAACAGCTATTCCGGTATTTTCTGGTGCTTCGGGAGATTTGACCGGGCATGGCAAGAACGCCCCATCCTTGGGAAAATACGATACATGACAAGCCATAACACAAAGAAAAAAGTTAAACTAAAACAATACCTTAATCAATTTGGACAGCAAAAATCTCTTCTTTAAAATATCGTTAAATTCCTCGATAAATATAAATTATCGTCAAATTAGACGATAATTTGAAAATATCGATGAAAATACCGATATTAAAATATGGAAGGAACCATTACAGGAGATATCGTACGTTCGCAGGCAGTGGAAAAGCCCGAGATATGGCTTAATCCATTAAAAGAGCTGTTTCAAAAAGTTGGAGAGCAACCAGCTGATTGGGAAATATACAGAGGAGACAGTTTCCAGTTATATACAGCACCCGAAAAATTACTGCGCATATCCATTTTGATAAAAGCGATAATAAAAAAATTAAACTTTAAAGAACTGGATGTCCGCATTGCCATGGGAATAGGAAAAATAGATTTCAGATCCAGTTTTGTAAGCGAATCCGCAGGAGAAGCATTTGTTTATTCCGGGCAATTGTTAGATCAGCTAAAAGAAGACAAAATTCATCTCGGTATCAAATCTCCCTGGACCAACCTGGATAATGAACTCAACATGATGTTTAAACTTGCCCTCATAATAATGAACTCCTGGACTGCAAATTCCGCTGAAGTTGCCGAGATATTATTTAAGGAATCAGGTATAACACAGGTAGAGATTGCCAAAAAATTAGGCATCGCTCAATCTTCAGTAAACGACCGGATAAAAAGAGGCCATATATACGAAATTATAGAATTAGAACAATACTACAGGGATAGAATACAGTCACAAATCAAGCCAATCATAACCTACTGAACATGATTCTTCTGAAGTTGATTATTGCGCATCTCATCGGTGATTTTTTTCTGCAATCACGCAAATCGATTGATGACAAGGAGAAAAAAACATGGAAATCACACTATCTGCTTTTCCATGTTTTGATTCACTTTATATTGATACTGATCTTGCTTTGGGATATATCGTACTGGCCGGTTGCGATTCTGATTGCAGTAACACACTATCTGATTGACGGAATAAAACTTACCTTTCAAACAGAAATAACACGTCAAGTGTGGTTTTGGATTGATCAAGCTGCGCATTTTGGTGTTTTGATTGCTGTTTGGGTTATTTTTTGGAATGGATTTACAACTCCTGAGCTAAGTGAAGAATTTTGGATACTACTAACCGGTATTCTGATTTTAACACATCCTACCTCTATAGTAATGCAAATGCTGATGCAAAGGTGGAGCGAACAAATTGAAACGGATAATTCCGGCTCACTGGAAGGAGCCGGTAAGTATATCGGTATACTGGAACGGCTTTTCGTCTATCTTTCTATTATTTCAGGGAATCCACAAGCGGTGGGATTTTTGCTTGCAGCTAAATCTGTTTTCCGGTTTGGTGATCTGACTCGTGCCAAAGATCGAAAGCTAACAGAATATATTTTAATAGGAACCCTTTTGAGCTTTTTAATAGCGATTGTAACCGGTGTTCTTACGGTACGTTTTTTGATGTGACAGAAAGCTGAAATTGATTTTAAAAAAGAGTAAACTTATAATTTTCGAATGATTTCGGTAACAAGCCTTGCAAAATCTTCCTTGCGAGATTCGGCGGTTTCTTTCACTTCAGAGTGATCCAGTTTGCTTTTTGAAATATCTGCGGCCATATTGGTAACCATAGAAATTGCCGCAGCAGGAATTTGCAGTCTGGAAGCTTCAATCAGTTCGGGGACAGTACTCATGCCCACCACATCTGCTCCCAATATCCGGAAAGCACGAATTTCTGCTTTAGATTCATAATTGGGGCCTTTTGCATAGAGATAGGTACCGCGTTGTATATCGAGGCCGATAATTGCAGCTATTTTTCGAACTTTTTCGGCCGTTTCGGTATGGAAATAAGGAAAAGGAAGAACGGCAGGGCCGGAAGAAACTTTGTGGAACAGACGGATTACATCGTCAATAACCATCAAATCACCTACATTGAACCGTGTATTAATAGCTCCGGCAGCATTTGATATAATGAGTTTGTTTGCATTAAATGCTTTGGCTGTATATGCGGGCAGTGCCGTTCTGGAATATTCATAGCCTTCATAATGGTGAAAACGACCCGAAAAGGCGATAATCGTTCTGTTTGCCACAGTTCCACAGAACAATTCACCCGAATGTCCCTGTACAGATGTTTCAGAGAAATGGGGAATTTCGTGGTAAGGAACCATCAGTGGTTGTTCGATAAGCGTAGAGAAATCACCCAAACCAGACCCCAAAATAACTACAGATTCCACCTGCTCAGGAAAACCCTGCCCGATTAAATATTCTTTTATTTGTGAAATATATCCGGGCAGTTGATTCATGAAAGGGTCTTAACAGTGTATCCCTTTTTCGGATTATGATCAATGAGTTTAAACATAGGATAATCGGTTTCATGATAAGCCAGAAGTGTATACTTTTCTTTGCAGGCCACCTCTTTAAGCTCTTCACGTGCGATCATACTTTGTTTGGGATCAAAGTCGAATTTAGCGGCAAAATTTCGGTTGATGGAGATACGGCGTCCGATCACATCACCGGCCATAATGAACTTCTGTTCTCCGTTTTCATAGAATAGGGCCTGATGAAATTCGGTATGTCCACCGATGGTTTTAGAGCGAACGTGTTTAATGGGTGACGATTTCTCTCCCAAAAATTCGATGGAAGCTTTAGAGTCTACAAAATTGAAAAAATCCTGTGTATCTTCATCTTCTTTTTCAATTGAGCTGTATAGTTTTTTCCAGCCTCCTTCGGATACCCAGACAGTAGAATCGGGGAATGTGAGTTCCCAATAACCATTGTCGCGATGGGCGAGACCTGCAAAATGGTCGAAATGAAGATGACTGACAAATATATCGGAAATCTCATAGTCTGAAACGGAATGTTCAGCCAAATTATCTAAAAGGGTTTTAATTGACGTATCACTGCCGAAAAGTTCGCCAATTCCTGCATCAAACAGAATATTACGGTTTTCTTCTTGAATCAAAAAGGGGTGGATGGAGAGTTTCAGAGCACCTTTTTCAGGAGAATCTTCTTTTCTGATGCGTTTGAATTTTTTGTCGGTTCCTACCGAAAAGGTTCCTTCATAGAGTGGGGAAACCTCAGCTTTTTTTTCCATTTCAGTTCAGCAGGCGTCTATTTTTTCTTTTTATTTTCAAATTTTTCATACGCTTCGATGATGTCGCGGACAAGCTTGTGCCGGACTACATCTCTTTGGTCCAGATATACGAACGAAATTCCATTGATATTCTGTAGAATATTCTGAATGGAAATTAATCCAGATTGCTGTTTTTGAGGGAGGTCGGTCTGGGTGATGTCCCCGGTAATGATTGCCCTGCTGTTGAACCCGATACGGGTTAAAAACATTTTCATCTGTATATTAGTGGCGTTTTGGGCCTCATCCAAAATTACAAATGCGTTGTTCAGCGTACGTCCCCTCATATAAGCCAGCGGTGCAATTTCGATGATATTTTTGGTAAGCTGAAATTCGAGCTTATCGAACTCGATCATCTCTTCCAGTGCGTCATAAAGAGGACGGAGGTATGGGTCAATTTTTTCTTTGAGATCACCGGGTAAAAAGCCGAGATTTTCTCCGGCTTCGACAGCCGGCCGGGCAAGAATTATTTTTTTAACCTTTCTCTCTTTAAGAGCTTTTACAGCAAGTGCCACTGAAGTGTACGTTTTTCCGGTACCTGCAGGCCCAATGGCGAAAAGTATATCGTTATTTTCCGATGCCCTCACGATATTGCGCTGACCAGGAGTCTTGGCTGAGATCGCCTCCCCGTTGTGTGTGTGAAGGATAATATCTCCTGTATCCTGATGAAACAGAGGTTCGCTGATATCAGAGGGGCTACCTTCCATTTTATTTTCAAGAGCCAGGAGTGTTCTTACATCACTGGAGTGAATCTGATTCTTTTTACCCGCAATCCGAATCATTTCCCTGATGATATCTTTGATCACTTTTACTTCGTAACCGGGGCCTAAAATTTTTACACGGTTTCCCCGTGCTGTAATCTTTGTGGATGGAAACGCCCTGTCGAGCTGCTGAAGGTGTTCATCTCCAAAGCCCAGTATCACAACCGGGTCGATTTCATCAATAAAGATAGTTTCTTCTGAAAGATTGTCGGAAGTTTCGATAGATGTACTAATATGATTTAATTATTGAATGATAAAATACAGAAAATTCGTGAAGATGGAATTAAACAACATTCCCGGATGCCGCAAGTGCTTTCTTTCGAAGTTGATTGATACGCTGCGGAATATCATCGGCTTTGAATACACTGCTGCCTGCTACAAGGATATCCGTACCGGCAGATACAAGCTGACTGATATTGTTTAATCCAACTCCTCCGTCAACTTCTATAAGGAAATTCAGGTTCAAATCATTTCGGATTTGTCTGAGCTCTCTTATTTTGCTGATGCTCCCTTCAATGAAAGACTGTCCGCCAAAGCCGGGATTCACACTCATTACAAGAGCGAGATCTGCATCCGGTAATATGGGCTTGAGAAGTTCTGCGGGAGTGGCAGGATTGATAACGACGCCGGTCATACATCCGTGAAGGCGAATATTCTGAATGGTACGGTGAAGGTGAGGACAGGCTTCATAGTGAACCGAAATGAGATCGGCTCCCGCATCCGCAAAATCTTCTATATATTGATCGGGATTTTCGATCATCAGGTGAACATCCAGGAACGCATCCGGTGCAATTTTGCGAACGGTTTGAACGATTCCCGACCCGTAACTGATATTGGGAACAAAATGTCCATCCATAATATCACAGTGAATCCATTGAATACCCGCCTGGGTACACTGCCCGATTTCTTCCCCGAGCTTTGAAAAGTCTGCGGCAAGGATTGAAGGAGCTAAAACAGGAAGGTCAAAATTCATTCGTTATCGTTTTGGGGTTGGTCTTGGTTGTCGGGTTCAACTTGTTCGATAGTTGTAGTATCATCAATAATAGCTCCTTCTTCAATTTCTTCTCTCGCATCAAATCGTTCGGAAACGATCAGGAAAAGTGATTCACCTTCTGTGAGTTCATCTTCATTAGGAGAGAAAGCGATCACTGTGTTGGGAGAGTGTTCCTGACTTGGCTGAAAACGAATTTCGCCCACCCTCAAACCGGCACGATTAATCGCCTGTTGAGCCTGAGAGAGGCTCATACCTTCTACATCGGGTACACTCACCGTCCGTGAACCAAGACCGTCGCTAATGGCAAGATTAACAACCGTACCTCTTGCTACAGTATCACCGGGAGCCGCAGATTGGCGAAGTACCGTGTTTCTAAACCGGGATGATTCATAACTTCGCGTTCCCACCACAAGACCGTGATTTTCGAGCTGCAGTTCAGCATTGCGAAGGTGCATACTCACCACATTGGGAACTACCGTCATGGGTGTCGTGTCTGTATTTACAGTGAGATACACTTTTCGATTGGGTTTTACGATTTGACGTGGTGCCGGTGCCTGGTCGATGATATAATTGGCTGGATACGCCGAGTGTGCTCTACGGTCAAGAATTTCGTGACGTAGGTCATATCGTTCAAGAAGGGATTCAGCTTCCTCGAGAGAAAGTTTGGTTACATCAGGTACGGTCACGCCCCGGTTGTAATTGGTATAATTTGGCATAATCACAAGATCCATCAACAGTGCGAATAAAATGCCTGCTGTGAGAATACCACCCAAAGAGAGGTAAAATACTTTACTTTTAAATAATGCTTTGATTTTGTCCATTGATATATTCAGTATTGAAAAACGGTTTAAACCGGATCTTTCACCAAGAGTGTTTTTTTCGAAGATTCTTCTTTTGAATCATAAAGTATCATAAATCAAAATGTTACATTTCGTTAAAAAAATTTACTTTGAGATATCCGGGTTAAAATCTGTAATTAATAACGATCTGTTGCCCCGGAATCATACTTGAACTGGCCTGAAGTCTTCTTTGTTGCACACGAACTGTAAAATAAGCATCAAAAGCAGAAATTATGTGATTGGCTATCAGCATGGAGATAAAAAAGTTGCTTGTTCTGTAGTCATCGTTAAACTGTTGAGCCCTCCTTGCACCGTCGAAAAAGTAATGGCTGGCATGTCGGCCGTCACGGTCAACATAATAACGTTCTTCGAAAAACCTTCCTGTGTTGCCAATGCTGTCATGAAAATCGTTATAGTCTCTCCATCCGGCCTGATATTGGTAATACTTGGCTATCAGTTCATAGTACTGCTGCGAGCCGTATTGAGGCAGAACGTGTGAAAAGTTCTGGTTTATAATGTCATCGGTAGTAAAATATGGAGTATTTCGCTCTACATCTCTCAGAACAGAAATATCCACAGCATCCCAATCATCACGAATATTAAATGTGGGATTTACACCGTCAACCATCTCTTTTAGTTCGTTGATATGAGAATTGTTAATGTTATGATAGTTGTGATAATCAACAAGCCAGTTGGAGTATTGAACTACGCTCCAGTTATTGTTTGCCCATCGTTCGTAATCCCGCTCTCCATTTACTCCGCGATTTCTGTATTCAACAGCCATGAAAATGGAGGTTGCTTCAATAGCCAAAAACATACCAGCTCTGAACCAGCTTCTGTTAGATATTTGTCCGGACCCCGGTACGATAAGAGAACTAAAAAAAACCGAGCCAGCATTTGAAATTCCAGAACTTAGTTCCTCATCAAAAAGAAAAGAGGAACCAGTGTAATTTCGTAAGAGTACAGGAGTAATCAAATGATACTTCTCATTCTTCGTTTCTTTTTCTGTAACAACTACAGATGATAAATTTGGTTCCTTTTCCTCATGTTGTGCAAATAAAGAAAATGGTATGCACATAAATAACATCAGTACTGAAAATTGTTTCATAGAAAATCGAAATCAAACGTTAATCCAAAATAAAAAAGGAATTCCTTGCCGTATTGTACAGAATTTGTTCGGTTAGGGGATATAAACTGTGAAGGCAGTGTAACGGTAAACTCGTTAAAGCCATATGTGGTATTCACAAAAAATTTTAACGGGAAAAGATAATAACTATTGAAGGCAAATCTTAATTCTGCACCTATTCCTGTCTTAAAATTTTTACCTATGTTTAGCGGGCCTCCCCATCCGTTTCCGGTTTCGAAAAACAATTGGGCAAATACTTTGTCGATTGTGTAGGCACTCAACTGATAATTAATACGCTGAAAAACGGGTTTGAGCACGGAAGCTCTTGAAAAGAAGGTTCGCTGACCGCCAAGTGCAAAATAGGGGTACGAACGCATGCCACTGAGTCCACCTGCATAATCGAGATAAAAATAATCTTCAGGGTTGTTTAGGTATGAGAACGCTCTTGTGGTGATCATTCCATGCGTGTTTGATGGTAAACCAAATCCCAGGCGGATTTTTGCCTCAAGTGAATGATTTTGATCTTTTGAAAAAACAGGTGAAAGTGCACCCTCACTGATCTCGAATTCCCGGAGAAGACGGCCCGGTTCAAACCGATAAGTGAAGTGGCCTTTTAGTCCGGCAGGAGCGATATCCTGATGGCGGTGGGGTAGTGTTGCCTCTGCGATATATGATGCTGAATAACTGGCTCCTCTGAAATATTCTGATGTGGAGCCGGGAATAAACTCCCGGTATTCATTGGAAAAGAAGCCATCCGTGCTGACACTGTAGGGTGAATAGGCTCCACCCAGCTCTATAAGGCTCCAGCGGTTTAATTTACTTCGAAGAAAAAAATTGGCTTCCCACATTGTATAGCGGATATCGACTGATCTTTCCACGGGGAGGCAGGAGGTGCAGGGAAATTCTTCGATTGTAAGGCCATCTCTTACATTTCGTTTCAGGTTATAGATCTCTACACTGATAGTGGGAGACCAGCTTCTGCGAATGAAGGGAATACCGCGATGTTCCATCATCAGAAAAATGTCACGATCAAGATTGTTGATTCTTGAAGGCGAAAAAAAATCAGAAGCACTGTCTGATGAGAGTGACCCCCATCCGAGCATAGCTCCCCCGAAAATGGAAAATGATTCGGTTACATCACGCGAGGATAGGTATGCCCCGGTTTTGAAATCGCGCCAGAGATTTTGCCCTATATTCCCAAATTGTGCATTCCGAAGCAGCCGGGTGTTACTTCCCTTCAGTTTGGTATAATTGTCAAAGCGGATAACAGGAAAAATACTCAGTCCCGTAGTCGTTTCGGTATAGGGCCTCCAAACTCGTTCATCTTCTCCAATCGAGAAGGTCGCCTCTTCTGCCCGTCTTTCTTCCGGGAAAGAAAGTGCTGAAATTTCAGAGTAGGGTGGTATATCATCGGATTCCTCAATCTGAAGCATGACTTCCATATCCTGATCAGAAATGACCGAAGCATTATTATCTATTCTGAGTTTCGAGATTTTGTAGCCATCGTGTCGATATTCGGCAAAGTAGAGCGTATCGGCTCGAACAAACGGCATAAATGCACCACCGGTAACAGTTGTGAGGCGCTCAATTACATTGTCTGTTAGGTTTTTTTGGTAGATGTTAAAAATTCCGGTCAGGTCTGATGAAAAATAGATATGACCAGAATCCGGATCTGTCCAGGGATCTCGGTAATCGATTTTCGGATTGGAGAATACCGGGTATGACTGTTTCTCTTCGATACAAAAGCGGTGAATATTTCGATTTCCATTCGATGCCGTTGCATAATAAATTCCTGAGCCGTCTGGTGTCCAGACAGGAGTGTAAACCGTTTCTCCAGATTGGTAGAGTGTAAGATTCTGAATATTATTGGTCACCGGATCGAGAATCACAAGGTTTTGTGTCCCGTCACGCTGCTGTACGGCTGTAATCAAGTTTTCTTCCGGATGCCAGGCTGGATCTTGCACCCGGGCACTTTGGGTAATTTTTTGACGGGTTTGATCGAAAATGTCGAAAATGTAAATGTCCTGGTATGTTTCTCCATAGCGATTTTTCTCAGGCCGGTTATAGGCAATCCGGTTTCCATCAGGCGAAAATGAAAAACGATTGCTTACAAATTCGATGGATGGGTTCGATTCAAACCCGTGCGACATGTTATAATTCTGCTCAGAATTCAGAAATTCGGTTCCTCCCAAATCATCGGCTTCGAGTTCCTGTCCATCAATTTTTACGATCAGTGTGGTGCGTGCAAAGTCCCGTCCCCGATTGGTGAGATAAGCAAACACCGAACCGGTGCTGTTGTACTGGGGGTAAAAATTTAAAAACCCATCCTCCTCAACCGGATTGGGTTTCGTGGCGGAAAGTTCGTTGATTTGCTGCTTGTATTGTTCGGTCCTGTCTTCTGTCCAGTCGTCAAACAGGCTCTTACCGGAAAAACCGGTAACCATTTCAATCACCCGGTTAAAGTTGCTTTCACCACTTTCTGCTGCAGTTTTTGATAAATCGGCAATTACATTTTCCCCGAACCGTCCGGTGAGGTACCGGGTAAAATCAAAGCCTTGATTATATACAAGTTCTCGCTCAAGACTTGTTTTTGAAGTGAATGTGCCCATCTCATCAAAATCAAGAGCTGTTCCGGATAGCAGCCGGCTCCTGAGGATCATATCGCGGTGGCTGTCCCAATAGTCATAGTTGATATCTTGGCGTTGGTACTGCGCTGTACCTTCAGCAAACCAGGCGGGAATACTTACCGATGCAAATGGAAAAGTGACAATACCGCGGGGAAAGCCGTAGAGCACATCGGGCCGGCGGACATCTTCGTAGGTAAGCCACTGAAAATAGATGGCGGGAATTCGCTGTGTCCTTTTCATGGATGCACCGAGCTGAACAATGTGAGTGAATTCATGAGTGATCACATTGTGCAGCCAGTGATGGGTGCCTCTGAGCGGGGTATCGAGTGCGGGAATCCAGATTTCAATCTTGTCGTCGAAAAAGAAAGCAGCGCCGTTTGAAAAGTCTTCCCGGTCACGCAGCAAAATGCTCACTTTTTTACGCGGATGATGACCGTAGAGTGAAGTCACCGGTTCATAAATCTCCTCGGCGATTTTTGAGGTTAACTGTGCTGTGCGGCTGTTTCCCTTTTGGTAGTGCACAAGAAAATGGTCACTCTCGATGGTGAACCAGGGCAGGTGATTGTGCGGGTAATCATATTCTCCCGGACTCACCTGTCCAAAACATGGCCCGCCGTAAACCATCAATCCGATAGCCAGTAGTAGAAATAAAATTGCACGATATGTGAATGATCTTTTCAACTATCTGACGATTGCTATTTTCACAAGTTTTCGTTCGGTAACAGAGCTGCTTTTGGCTTCTACAAGAGCAAAATATCCGCCGCTTCCCCACGAAGATGTATCGATCAGGATCTCTTCTGCAAGGCCGGCTCTGCTTTCAAACTGCTGATCATAAATCAGCCGTCCGCTCATGGTTGTAATTTTGATTCTGATCTCAGCCTGTTCACTGGTTTGAAAACGGAGAAAGGTTTCATCCGCAGCGGGATTGGGCCAGTTGTAGGTTTCGTCCCGATTCAGAAGGGTAAAATCAAATGCGGGCGGTGCATCAAAATCGATAAAGCCACTTACTTTGTTGTTGGTGCGGTTTCCGTACTTTGATGACCAGGCTATCCGCTGCATATTTGGAAATGTCCATGTTTTCAGGTCTCCGGTGTGACTTACCGCAATCAGATGATTTCCTGTGATGAGTGGGTGCACGGGTTGATTTTGCTGATCAGAAACTCCTCCTACATGAAGCGGGAATCCCTGAAGCGGCTCTCCCCGGCCTGTAAACGCATATAAATTTACAGAATACTGATCCTGACCTGTGATTACAATCTCTTTTGATCCATCACCGTTCAGGTCAGCAATCAGTGGAGTTCCGGTAAAACGGATACCTGAGGGTGGATATAATGGGAAATCCCGAAGCATTGTTCCATACCTGTTTTTTGCCACAATCCGGTTTGTGTTGTGATCTATGTATAAAATATCGGGGCTTCCTTCTCCATTGAAATCGGCAAAAGCGGGCCAGTCAATGAATCCGGTGTCGGAGATTACTGTTTCATTAATACGTTCATTTTCAATCGAAAAAAGGGATAATTTCCCATCGCGAAGCAGGTAAAACAGAAATGAATGATCACTGTTTTCAATAATTCCGGTATGTTTTCGCTGAAATGGTTCCGAATGTTGCAGCAATATTGATTCAGAGACTCCGGGAAAATCAAGTATCAGCAGTTCGTTTTCTATTCTTGACTGATAACCACCTGCAGTTTCCGAAAGCCATTGATTTGATTGTGCTTCGAAAATTTCCAGATTGTCTGCGTCAAACCGGACCGGAGTGCCATCTAAATCAAGAATGAAATTTTCGGAGGAACTTATNAATCCGTAGTTGGGTACAGTATCAAAGTTCCACAGTAGNGCAGCTTCCGATCCGTCAAAAGTAAACGAGGAAACGGTGAATGATTCATTTTGTTGAATCGGATTTGGGGCAACGGTGATCAAGGGGTCGTCAAAACCGATGAAGGGCTGCTGAAGGCTTTCGGCCGAAATGATAATTTCAGCGAGTTCGTTCGAATTCGGATAATAAAACTGGATGCCGCTTTGGGATGGAATCATGATGGAAGTTTCATCTCCCGTGGTATAGGGCTGCATAGCAAGCGGGTATCGCAGCCAGTAGGGGTCGGTATGATCGGTGTAGGTTGGAAGAGAGAGATCGGTACGGGAATTCTTTAAATGGTAGAGATCTGTGAAAGGATTTACTTCCCGAATTCTGAAACTGGCTGCCGGTAAATTATCGGAAAAATCATATAGTTCAAAGAGAGAAGGGGCGCCTGAATTACTGCGGTTATCGGGAGTGGTGTCAGGTCCGAAGCGGTTTTGATAGAGTTGGATGGTGTCGTTCTGTGCAATTACTGTAGCGTTGTTACCTTTCCACCAGAAATCGAATGCAGAGCCATTCACCTCGTTTTGAAACAGTCCCGCAGTGAGTGGTCGTCCGATATCCTGCGCACCGTCGGCCTCCTGAAGGTTAACTGCCCGCTGCCGGGGATTGTTGTTAATACCCTCTCGTCCCAATTTTTGCTGAATGACCGATTCATCGATATGCCAGATGAGAATGCCGCCGTTCAGTTCCCTGTCATCACCAGTTCCGTTCGTGTTGACACCCGAGATTCTTCCGCCTGGCAGAGAAAAATCGTAGTTGCTTACATCCACGATTACACCCGGTTCCAGCCGTTGATCAAAGCCGGGTTCCTGACGTGTGAACTCCGTATCACTATTTGTGAAAGTTTGGTCTACGTATAAACCGTCGGGCCTCCGAATTGTCAGGGTTACACCATTATTTTCGGGATCACGATGGCGGTTTTCCACTAAAAAATATTCACGGGATGAAATGGAGATTTTTGCAATGCTATTATTTTGTCTTAGAGAAGCCGCAGGTAGTGAAATGGGATGATCGGTTTTAGAACTTACTTCAAACGGCTCAGCCCACCCGAGATGAATTTTCTCCCACGCAGAGAGTTCCGGGGGGAACAACCCGTTATATGAAAATATTCCGGCCCCATCCATCAAGCCAAACCGGCCGATACCCGATTCACCGGTTTCTGTATTAAAAAGGTCGGGCAGGCCGAGGTGACTGCCTATCTGCGCGGTAATCATACCGTTCATTGATAGCGGCAGTACAAATGGATTTCCGGCGATATCTTCCCCCAAACGGGAGAGCGTTCTTGGTAAAATGAGTGTATTGTTTACGAGCAGATTTCTGTCGTCAATCTCAAATCCTGAGAACGAGGGATCTCCGAGCAGATTCCGTAATGCCTGCAGACTGAGGTACACTGAAGGTATGTCTTGCGGTGTTCGGTCGAGTGTTGTGCCGGTCAATTGAATATCCCGGCCAATACCTGCATGAAAAATAACGAAAGCGATGTTTTCGTGACTGCTTAGTGAGACAGGTAAATTTCCATTCTGCTGCACTTGTTCCCATACATCTTTTGCAAGTTCAGCAAGGGGTGACAATTCGGGATCTTCACCGATGGGAGAATAATGCGCCATTTCGTGATCGAGTGTGTATACTTCCGATAGCACATGGTACTGTACTGACAGCCGCCCCCCGGAGAGTTCTTCGAAGTAGTTCCTGGCAAATTCAAGATGAGCTTCGAAATATCCGCGATCGTGTGGAAGGGCGTCAATCGGGGTCCCGGGATCTTCGAGATACGGCACGCTGCCAGGCCCAAACGTACCGTTGCCGGATGTAAACCGGTTGGTGTCAGGTTGAAACTCAACCATCACGGCAAGGATCTTAAGTTGTCCCTGAACCGGTTCGTTAGAAGATGAAACAACAAAAGCAGCATCATTTAGATTTTGAAAGCTGTTGTAATAACCCTGAGCAGATAGATGCCCTGTATTAGCCAGACATAAAAAAAGCAGTGATAGAAAAATCATACCACTGCTCTTTTGAACCCTATATGTCATTCAATACTCTTATCTGAAATTGATCAATACGCTGAGTCTGATGGTATTTGCAAGCGGATGATCATCTTCAAGGGTATAGAGATAGCTGAAGTCTACACCGAAAATATTATAGCGTAGTCCGGCACCAAGTGTGATGAATTCTCTGTTTCCATTTTCAGGATGCTCATAGTAATAACCGGAACGGAGTGCAAATAGATTATCGTACCAGTATTCCAGGCCGAACCCGAACATCAACTGCTGGGCAAGACCCACTTCAACCATTTCAGTTCCGTTATGCCGCTCGAATGAACCCCAGGAGTTAAAGAGTGCTTCCACCACACCCATTCGTTCATATTCCGGATCGTCAGTGTCTGGACTGACACGTTCATTACGTGCCATGATTTTAGAGACATCGTTTGAAAGTGTTATGGTATTCAGCCCGTTTCCATCAAGTTCCATTGTATAGGCCCATCCGGCACGAAGAACTGTGGGAAGCGGATCCTTCTGTGCGTTATCAGTATATTGGATGCCAGGGCCGATATTAGAGAGGTTAAATCCGAGATTTAAATTAGCCTGACGATTAGCAACAGTAAAAGGATTGGTTTTATATAGTGCGGCAAGATCCACTCCGATGCTTGATCCGGGATTAATGCTTTGTCCGCCCACTTCCCCGTCAGCCAGAGAACTGTAAATATATCGAAGGCCGGTACCTACTGAAAAATTATCTGAAATTCTGAATCCATAAGAAAGTCCTGTTGAAATTTCAAAGCTGTTGAAGCGCCCTAATTCAAGTCCAGTTTCATCGGTCCGGATCTGTTCTCCAAGATTTAAAAAAGTTACATGCCCGCCAATGGTTCCGATTCCTTCAATATAATATGTACCAACAAGGTAATCGTAAAAAAGGTCGGCATTAAATGCCGGGAGCCAGTTTGCATGTGTTAAGTTGATCTGGCTTTGATTCTGAAAGGCAAGGCCAGCAGGATTCCAAAAAATTGCTGCTGCATTATCGGCAATTGCAACTCCAGTATTTCCCATACCTGTTGAACGTGAATCAGGTTCAATTTGTAAAAAGGGAACAGCAGTAATTCCAACCTGAGCCTGAACGGCGCTGAATGGAAGAATCGCGACTATTAACAGAGCGTAGAGGGTTTTTTTCATGATAGATGAAGCTATTTAAAATAAAGGTAGAAAAACACCGCTTAAAATATAATTAAAATAACTTAAGTTAAGCATTTAATATTGTTTCACCGACGTTATTAATAGTTTTTTGTCTGCCGACAAAGAGTTTAGTCTTTAGGTCAATATTTCAGGCAAAAAACAGTCAATGATAGTAAATCAGTACCTGTGAAACCGTAGCCTTTTTCTATACGCGTGTTTTTTTTGAAATGAACTGTATTAATCAATTATACCCTTTAATAAAGCAATATGATACATTCACCAGTAAAAAAAGTCAAGAGCAGATGATCAGGGTTTTCTGCAACAATTGGTTCAACAGTTATTTATATGTAATTAAATCAGGTATTTTAGCTTACGATAAGCAGAAATAAATTCCATGTTGTTTGTGGGCTAAGTAAGAGATCTCCACACAGATGTTATCTTGACGACTACAGAATAATTTTTGAATATAATGACGATGTAAATGAATATTGCTCATTGAAAGCTCTCGACTTCTCACAGGGTTCATGAATTCGAGAAAAGAAAAGATCAGAATAAATAAAGTATTTGACTTCGCCCCATCGTGTACATTGGATGAACCGAAAAGGCGAAGTCGAGGTAAGATTTTATATGGAAATACGCATTCCACCCATTAACGTTCTCGGAAGTCCGGGCCGCACGCCGGCAGGCCGGTCCGAAACGATGTATGTTTCATCAAGCAGGTTTCTTACATTGATAAAAGCTGTGAAATTAGATGTGACCTGGTAATCTGAGCTGAAATCGAGCAAAAAGTAACTATCAGTACTCAGGTGATTTTCGATTGGACCGCTGCCTGCTTCAGTTCTTATTTGCGGAGAGTAGACTGAGTTGAGGTATGCAGAAAAGTCTTTGTACGCAAATCCGAGGCTTGCATTGAGCTGATGTCGCGGAATAAAAGGAATCTCATAACCGCTGGATACAGTGCCCCATGGCCCGAAGTTGCTTTCAAAATCTGACTGAAATGTGGCATTTGTGTAGGTATAATTCAGATTGAACGGCAGTGAGTATGAGTTCGTACCGATGAAATCTGTCAGGTCTATTTCGGTTAAAAACTCGATACCAAACACGCGAACTTCACCTGCATTAAATTGAGCTGTTGTACCACCTCCACCGCCGGCCGCAAGGTCTGAACCAAGCAGGTTGCTGTAATCATTGTAGAAACCGATCAATTCTGTCTTGAGGAGGCCATTAGCATAGCGGAATCCAAGCTCGTAATTTATGCTCTGTTCCGAGCGGGTATCGCTGGAGGAACCGGGACTGGGAGGAGAAAATCCTCGGTGGATACCGGAAATGATCGTAAAACTATCAGCAACCTGATAGGTGATGCCAATACCCGGCACAAATTCGTTGATAGTGTATTCATTCTCAGAGAGATGGCTGCCCGCTCTGTCCAGGTCATCACTGCCATAATTTCGGTTAGAGAACCGGATATTTTCAAATCTGATTCCCGGAGAGAATGTCCACTGGCTGTAATTAATTTTATTTTGAAGGAAGAACGATAAAGCTGTTGCCGAACCGACGCGGTTTGCCTGAGTTCCGGGAACTCCCTCACTGGTGCGAATCATAATGCCGTCCTGCATTCTGTAGCCATCTTCATACTGAAAACGGTCCTCTTCATCCTGGTGAAAACGTACTCCAAATTCTACCTGGTTGCCTGCAGAGCCCAGATCGAAATTGACACCCAATACAGACTGTACTCCGTGCGAAAAGTATTCACGGCTATTATTTCGGACATTCAGAGCGTTTTCAGGACTGTTTTCACCTCTCAGATAACCCAATTCTGTAGGAAAGGCATCAGGATTTCTCAGTATTTGGCTCAGATCACCAGTATTTACAGTGGGAACAGAGGTGTCCAGGTCATGAAGTTTGTACCAGGCCCGGGTCAGATCCTGTCGGTAGATAGTGGTTGTCAGATCAATATTATTGGAAAAAAGGGCAAAATGGCGCGCCGATACCTGAAATTGTTCTACATCAATCTGATCCACCTGAGAAGCTGCATAACGCCTGACCGGATTATTTGCAAAATCATCACGGGAGAGGCCGAGGTAGGTTTCATCAGAAAGCTGACTGTTGTAACCGGCTTTCAATTCAAGGCGCTGATAAACCGAGGCGTTATCGGATGAGCGAATCATAAATTTGCCCATAAAATCTCTCAAAACAAATCCTGTATCTCCGCCATTGTCGAGCTGTTTGAATCCATCGTCAGACATATGCAGTGCCTCGACCAGATATCCAATGCGTCCGGTTCGGTCGCCAAAATTGGCATAGAGTTTATTTGAACTGCGCTCGCCAACACTCAGTTCGGCACGTCCGCGCATTTCGGCAGGTATCGGTGTAGAGATCAGATTAATAGCACCGCCTGTGGTGTTTGGCCCGTATTTGATCTGTGATGAACCTTTCCGTACCTCCACCGAATTGATCCTGCTCATACTTGGAAAGTAGTAAGCCGCAGGGGCAGAATAGGGAGCAGGAGCTACCAGAACACCATCTTCCATCAGGTTTACTTTGGTACTGCGCTCAACCCCGGCACCACGAAGGCCGATGTTGGGGCGCAGGCCGTAGCCGTCTTCTTCCTGGATGTTGACTCCGCTAACACTGCGGAGTATGCGATTAATATCGGAGTAATTCTGTCTTTCGAGTTGCTCGGCACTTACATAACTTGCAGCACCCGGAACCGGATTCGCCCATACAGGAGCTCCCACAACGGTAATCCTGTCCAGAATGATTTTTTCAATAGTATCGGTAGTGTCGGTTCGTGCGGTAGTATCGTCTTGTGCAAATAATGCCGGGGTGATGAAATAGCAGGTAAGAAATAGAAAAGTGGTAGTTTTAAGTGTGAACGACATCGGGTTATTATTAAGGAATAAAAGGTGCTTATTTAGAATGAATCTAATTTAAAGTCATCTGTAATAGATGTCAAGGTTTATTTAGATTGATTCTATATAGAAAGGTGTTTGTTCATGAAAAGAAATTAATTTATTTAAATGTATGAAGATCAGTAAAGTAGCCATCGCAGGAAGCGGCATTACAGGATTATCCACAGCCTACAAGCTTAAAAATTTTGGTGTTGAAGTGGATGTTTTTGAAAAAAACAGTGAGCCGGGTGGTGCGATCAAAACCGTTTTGAACGGGGAGTGGATGACCGAGTACGGGCCGAATACTATTTTACTGAAAGACAAAATTGTTTCGGATTTTATCAGGGAACTCGGCCTTCATGTGGATAAGCAAGAAGCCAATAGTGATGCTGCAAATCGGTTTATTGTCCGGGATGGAATACTTGAACCGCTGCCCACTTCTTTCTTTGCCTTGATAGGAACATCCCTTTTCGATATTCAAGCCAAACTGAATGTTTTCAAAGAGCCGTTCATCTCCAAAAGCAGAAATCCCGATCAGACTGTAGCAGAATTTGCAGAAAGAAGACTTGGTGAAGAGATCCTGGATTATGCCATAAATCCATTTATAGCGGGAATTTTTGCCAACAAGCCGGAGAATCTCTCCCTTCGTCACGCTCTTCCGGCTATGCACAGGCTTGAGCAGGAGTACGGTTCGTTAGCCTGGGGTGCTTTATCCGGATCAAAAAAACGAAAAGAGGAGGGACGCATTCCCCGTGAGCTCATTTCATTTAAAGAGGGGCTTCAGCAACTTCCAAAGAAAATTGCATCACGGTTAAACCGTGTTTTATATGAAAAACGCGTGGAAAAGATCGAAAAAAAAGAAGCAGGCTGGTTTATATCTGCTAATGATCAAGAGTTCGGCCCGTATGAAAAAGTGATTGTCAATATTCCGCTTTATTTTTGGACCGATCAACTTTTACCGATACAAAGCCGGGATTTGGCCGTGCTTCAGGATGTGAATTATCCGCCGCTGTCGGTTTACCATCTTGGATTTATGAAAGAACAGATACGACATCCACTAAACGGTTTCGGATTTCTGGTGCCCGAAAAGGAGAACCGTAACATTCTTGGTGCACTGTTCCCCTCTACACTGTTTGAAGGTAGAGCTCCAGTTGGTTATCATCTGCTTACTGTATTTGCAGGTGGAGGCCGACAGCCCGACCTTGCTTCAGTGGAAACTCACAAGCTTTACGACATTGTAAAAAAAGATCTTAAAGAACTGATCGGGATAAAGGAAGACCCTGTCTATTTCGATCACGTTTACTGGCCGCGATCTATTCCGGCCTATCACGTGGGTTACGATAAAATTCTGGATACTTTTCAAAAAATTGAAACGCAAAATCCCGGTTTGTATATCGCAGGTAATTTCAGAAGCGGAGTGTCGGTGCCAGACTGCATCAAAAATGGCATTGACCTGGCAGAGAGGATTAGCGGAGAACTTTAGCCCGCATTTCTCACACTAAAATTATTTGAAAACGGAACCACCCCTGCAAAATTGGTCAGGCGGGTGTCGGTAAATTCAGGGGTAATTGGGGTGGTTTTTGATGTAGTTTTTTGACAAGTTTCTTTCACCATAAAGGTGCCTCCTAACAGTTGTTTTATTATATTTTTAAATCATTCGGAGATAAAGCAACGTCAGATCTGTTTCATGGCAACTCAAGCAGCAAGGCCAGGAAGCTTCCGACCCAAATTCTTAAATCCGCCACCTATAAACTGGATATCCTGAATGCAGCCACTTCTTTTGACGATTTGAGATCACCACCCGGCAACAGACTAGAAGCATTGCGGAGTTATTACAAAGGTTTTCATAGTATTCGAATCAACGCCCAATGGAGAATCGTATTCCGCTGGCAGGATTCAAGTGCTTATGACGTTGCCATTGTCGATTATCATTAATGAATAACATGGGTGAATCATCATGATTCCAAAAAACAGAGTAACCACACATCCCGGAACCATCCTGCTCAAAGAGTATCTTGAACCGATGGGTTTGACTCAAAAGGCATTGGCAGATCATCTTGATATACCGATTCAACGAGTTAACGAAATTGTGAGAGGTAAACGAGGAGTCTCTCCGAATACAGCCTGGCTGCTATCCGAGGCGTTCGATACCTCTCCTGAATTTTGGCTGAATTTACAGTCCATGCACGATCTGTCATTAAGCCGTCCAAACAGACACATCAAATCCCTAAAGGCTGTTCAGGCATAACCAGCGGTACGTGCGGACGAGTTCGGGATTCGGGACTTTGGAACAATTGTCATCTCGCCGCCCAATCGCCGCACCGTTATGTGTCGGCAACCTTTCCATTCATGTCTTGCAATTTTCACTTCTATTATCTGTTATAAATATGTATGTTCTAGACAGACTAGATGAAATAGGGGGTTTTTATGACCATTAAATCAAAAAAGTGGCAATTACAGGAAGCGAAAAACCGATTTAGCGAAGTCGTTCGCAAGGCATCTGAAGAGGGACCACAAACGGTTACTAAGCATGGAAAAGACAGCGTAGTGGTGCTTTCGGCTGAAGACTATCGAAAATTAGAACAACCGAAGACATCCCTGGTTGAATTTTTCCAAAAATCTCCTCTCTCAAAGGTTGAGATTGACCTAAAGCGAGATACCTCACCAGCCCGTAATGTTGATTTATGAGCTATTTGATTGATACTTGCTGTATTTCAGAATTGGTTAAAAAGGAACCAAATCAAAATGTTGTGAAGTGGTTCGCCGATCAGGATGAACTCTCCATGTATTTAAGTGTCATTACGTTTGGCGAATTGAGAAAAGGAATTGAAAAATTACCCGACTCGAAAAAGAAGAAAGAGCTAAATCGATGGATAAAAGAGGATTTAAACCAGCGATTCAAAAACCGTGTCCTCAATATTACTATTGAAGAAATAAATAAATGGGGAGAAATATTGGCTACAGCGGAAAAAAATGGATACCCACTTCCAGCAATTGACTCACTTATTGCTGCTACAGCCCTGGTTCATGACCTTTCTGTTGTTACAAGAAATACTAAAGACATGGAAGGTTCAGGAGTTGAGATAATCAATCCCTGGGTTTATAAACCGAACACATAACCTATATATGGCCTCCAATGTCAAGCGGTTCGTGCGGACGAGTTTGGGATTCGGGGCAATGGTGAGTTGATTGCTCGCCGCACAAATGCCAAACCGTTATAGGGTGGAAAATCATAAGTTCTAAACTAAAACAACAGTATCAATTATCCGCAACAAATGTTTGCCTATTCTTCATTGGCATGTAATGCGCAGGTATATAAATGCGTTGTGTTATTAAAAACAACTGATGAGATTTTGAACTTAAAACAGACCGAAATGGCAACAGTTGATAAAAAAGAAACGAATTCTTTGATAATATTATCTCCATAAAAAACAGATATTTACTTGAAGAACTTGACAAATTGATTTCTTCAAGTTCCTCTGAATCTGATGTCGTTGAATTGACAAAAGAGCAAAAAATAATGTTGGAGATGAGCGAAGAGGATTTCAAAAGCGGAAATCTGATTTCCCAAGAAGCGATGGATAAAAGAAATCTTGAATGGCTAAACGCAATGTAATTTGGACAAGAACAGCCGACCTACAATTCGTTGGGATTTTAGAATATTACGGTGATGTTACGCAAATATTATGATAACGAGACTTGCGACGCACTTACCCGTTCAACATGATTCAAATAATGCGATTTTTGCAAATAGCTCAACAAGGAAGTACGTCGCAAGTTATAAAATTATAGATATTGCGTATCATCAGTTAATTATTAAAAAGCTAACAATATGCCAAAGAGCGGACAAAAATTAACAGACAGTTTTACCGGAGATTCAATAGAGTTTATTGAAACTTCGGCAGAGACTAATGGTGAAAGAGTCACTTTAAAAGTGAAACTTAAAAGCAAAGGTCAAGCAGTTGATGATCATTTGCATATCATTCAAGAAGAGTCGTATAAAATACTTTCCGGTAGAATGACCTATATTTTAGATGGAAATCAGCATTATGTAAATGCTGGAGAAGAAGTTGTCTTGCCAAAAAACAAAGCACATAACCATTATAATACTGATAATGAACCCGTAGAATATATCCAATCCATAACCCCCGGACTTGATATAGATTTGTTTATAGAGAATTTAATTGGAATGATAAATGACGGAAAAGTCAAGGAAGGAAAATTACCTTTTTTACAGGCTATGGTAACGGGGAAATACTTAGATAGCCCGTCGAGACTGGCATCAATTCCTCTTGGACTGCAAAACGTTTTGATTAATCTTCTTGGGCCAATTGCCAGACTTTTTGGCTATAGAGCTATTTACAAAAAATATACAGGAGTTGAAAAATAACTAATTACAAGGAGGCTATGCAAAACCTTATATACGGACATTTCGGCTTCTCTTCACTCTGCTCCGTTGCACTCTGACGATATGCTTCATTCGGAGTGAAATGGAGAGAAAATCGACCCATAAAGTCGAATAATACCAGGGTTTTGCAAAGCCTCCTGCAACTGCTCCGGCACGTTAAATTCAATTCCACCATTTTAGCCTGTTTTATAAAAACATTTCGTGTGAACGGGTAAGCAATAGCCGCTTATATTCTTATATGGTTGCACCGCTTCACAAATGCCAGGCCGTTATAGGTTAGAAATATGTTTTATCCCAAAAACTTCTGATGAATTCTTGCGTATGAAGCAAAGTTAGCCTTAAAAGGCTTGGCGGCATGCCAATGCTGTGCATTATTATATCCGAACAAAAAACCTAATGAAAGCGATACTATTAAAGGAATACGGACTGCCGAACCTTCTTGAGATTGGGGAAGTTGCAAAACCGATTCCGAATCAAAATGAAGTAATGGTGAGAATTCACTCAGTATCCATCAATGATTGGGATTGGGGGTTGGTCAGGGGCAAACCATTTGTGATTCGTCTGTTTTTCGGCCTAAGAAAGCCAAAAATAACTATTCCCGGAGTAGACGTTTCTGGAAAAGTTGAAGCGGTGGGCGGTAACGTGAGTTCCTTTAAAATTGGTGATGAGATATACTGCGATCTGTCGGAATGCGGATGTGGCGGATTTGCCGAATACGTTTGCGTACCGGAAAAAACATTGTCCAGAAAACCTTCCAATATAAGTTATAATGATGCCGCTGCCTTGCCACATGCCGGATTACTCGCTCTTCAGGGACTTGTGGAGAAGGGAAGGGTGAAATCTGGTCAGAGTGTCCTCATCAATGGTGCCGGAGGCGGTGTCGGAACCCTGGGAATTCAAATCCTGAAACCGTATGGGGTAAAGATAACCGGCGTAGACAGTGGCGAGAAACTTGAGTTGATGAAATCGCTGGGGTTTGACAGCGTGATGAATTATAAAAAAACGGACTTTACCGATTCCGGGGAAAAATATGACCTGATCCTTGATACAAAATCAAACAGGTCCGTATTTAAATATGCGCGATCCCTCAAAAAAAATGGCACTTATATCACCGTTGGAGGATCGATGTACAGATTGTTCGAAATAGTGTTGTTAGGTTCGCTGATATCACTTTTTACCGGTAAAAAGATGAGCGTACTCATCCATAAGCCAAATAAAGGTTTAGACCAGATTTCTAAACTTGTGGAAAAGGGACAAATCAAATCTGTTTGTGATGGCCCTTACGAATTTGATAAAATCCCTGAGTTGATTCAATATTTCGGTGAGGGCAGGCATTTGGGAAAGATTGTAATTGAAATTGAAAAATAAATGTCCCGCAACACGGTGAATTTTAATGGATCAAACCTCTCCAGCAGGCTGACATTACCATATATTATTTTATTGTAGTGTTGTGTCAATAATGAAGTTTCGCAAGAAACCCGTCTCGAAGCGTCGGGATTTCCTTGTCACCATTGGCAGTAAGAATGGAGTAATACAGCCTTTTTGAAGAAAAAGCATTGCGGGTTTTCCCGCTAATTGATTCACCGCCTTTTGGTTCGTCCCGAAGCCTCGGGATGAACAACAAATTTCCTTAACACTTTATAGCATTGTGCTAAAATACATTTAACTTAAATATCTGTATTACATGGGTAATGA
>SL_3KL_010_SEDDRAFT_10000819_pt1 | contig 27313 bp, 24 predicted proteins | sample SodLakKL_010_SED_2_FD_10381 | JGI IMG/M metagenome (IMG submission 10381) | reverse complement strand
GGAGAGTTCCGGGAGTTACTGGGATGGACGGATGAAATAAAGGCCCTGGGGGTCAGGGCTAATGCTGACAATCCAACGGATGCCGCAAAAGCACGGGAGTTTGGAGCGGAAGGAATCGGATTATGCCGGACAGAGCACATGTTTATGGCCCAGGACCGGCTTCCTATTGTGCAGGAAATGATTTTGTCGGAATCTGAAGTGGAACGTCAACGGGCTTTAGATAAATTACTGCCGTTCCAACAGGAAGACTTTTATGGAATCTTTAAGGTGATGGAGGGCCTTCCGGTAACTATACGGCTTTTAGACCCTCCCCTGCATGAATTCCTCCCGGATACAGAAGAACTGGTGGAGCAGCTGGTAAAGTTAAAGCTGACCCAGGGGAGTACTCAAGAAATTAATGCCAAACAGAGGCTGCTGAAAAAAGTAAGATCCCTTTCTGAGTATAACCCCATGCTGGGTCACCGGGGGTGTCGGCTGGGCATCGTTTATCCGGAAATATATGAAATGCAGGTGAGAGCCATCTTCCAGGCAGCGGTTCAGCTGTTTAAGGAAGGGGAAGAAGTCCTCCCGGAAATTATGATACCGCTGGTGGGTCACGCGGAGGAACTCCGCTTGATGCGGGAACTAACAGAAGAGGTGGCACAGCAGGTCCTTTCTGAACAAGGGGTTACCATGAATTACAGTGTGGGGACTATGATTGAACTTCCCCGGGCCTGTTTGGTAGCTGATCAAATTGCAGGGCACGCTGACTTTTTTTCCTTTGGCACCAATGACCTGACACAGACTACCCTGGGATACAGCCGTGATGATGCCGAGGGCAAGTTTCTTCATGAGTACCTGGCTAAGAAAGTAATTGATGAGAATCCTTTTATTACTATAGACCGCGAAGGTGTGGGTTCCATGATAAAAATAGCCGTGGAAAAGGGCAGAGGAAATAAACCCGGCATAAAGATGGGAATCTGCGGTGAACATGGCGGAGACCCTGATTCTATTATATTCTGCCATGAAATTAATTTAGATTATATAAGCTGTTCCCCCTTCAGGGTACCCATTGCCAGGCTGGCCGCAGCCCAGGCAAAGTTGGGGAAAAAATCAGGGGGTTATGGAGACTAGAGTTTTGTTTTGATAGCATATAAAAAAGGACTGCCCTGAAAGTATAAAAAGATTTCAGGGCAGTCCTTTTAAATTTACCGCTGGTTATTCAAAAATTCCTTTGATTAAATCAATTATTCCGCCGGTTATGTTTTTGAAGAACCCCCCGATTGTCCTACCCGCAATCACCACAAAGTTTGTCCTGTCCACATCTTGATTTGCTAAAAGATCCACCCGATTAAGTTCTTCATCCTCCAGCATTACAATTATTTCACCAACCTTATCACCTTTTTGGATGGGAGCGGATATCTTATCATATCGAATTACTGTTTCCAATTTTTCAACTTCTATAGGAGTGATTACTGCCCCCAGAAGTTCAGCGGTAGAAGCTTCAACTTCTTTGCTTTTTCCGTCAGGGAGGGGGGCCTCTCCTACCACTTCTCCCTTTTCGGCGATGGTCCTGAGAGTATAGTTTGCAAACCCAAAGTTCAGCAGAGCCTCCGAAGAGGCCAATCGGATCGGATCGCTGGGAGAATTTAAAACCACAGAAATCAGGCGAAGGTCATTTTGTTTGGCTGTCCCTACCAGGCAGTATCCGGCTTCATTGGTCCAGCCGGTTTTTAAACCGTCTGCTCCCGGGTATCGCCCCAGCAGTGGGTTCCTGTTGCGCTGGAAAATATCATTAAAGGTAAAATCCAGCTGGGATTCCAGTTCTAAAATTTTGGGATGATTATTAACAATATAAGTGGCCAATGTAGCGATATCCCTGGCTGACATATAATGATTATCATGGGGAAGGCCGGTAGAATTTTCAAAGCGGGTTTGTGTCAACCCTAGCTCTCGGGCTTTTTCGTTCATTTTCTGAACAAAGACAGCTTCGGAGCCATAAAGATGTTCTGCAATGGCTACACAGGCATCGTTTGCGGAAACCACAGAGATCCCCTTTAGAAGATCTTCTACCGTAACGTCCTGGCCGATTTCCAAAAACATTTCCGAACCCTTCATTCTCCAGGCATTTTCACTGACCACCACAATATCATTCCAGTCGGCTCTGCCTTCTTCAATGGCTTCAATTGCCAGCAGCAGGGTCATGTTTTTGGTAATGCTGGCCGGGGGGAATGGCGTATCAATATCTTTTTCATAGAGAATTTTTCCGGTGGTAGCTTCCATAAGCAGGGCGGAATGGGCATCCACATCAAAGGGAAGGTCTGACTGCTGCTGCGGTTCCTCCCCTTCGGAATCGGGTTCTGGTTCAGCCCATGCCGTGAATGTTCCCAGACTCAAAAAAACCAGGGAAAAGACTAAAAATATAACCGACCATTTTTTCATCATTGTCATAACAAATTCCCTCACTTTGCTGTTTTTATTATACACTTGTCCACTAAATTGACCCCTACGCTGCTCATAAAGTGGCGGCACCACCGGAAAGGATGAAAATAAGACAGCGGAACCGTCCCCTTGTTTTATTTTCAAGATAGATTGTACCGTAATTAGAACAATATTCTTACTTAAATAATATTGTATAATATCTTTAATAATTCTATAAACATAAAATTATTAAAATTCCTTAAGCAGGAAATCGACTCTTTTAATTGTATTATATATAAAATACTGTTTGTATTAGTTAGACATTCACGATAAAAATCCTTTTTAATATAAGACAATATTATATGTTTATGTAAACTTTTTTGGGGAGGGAGAAAAATGTTAATATTAGGGATTAATGGAAGTGTCCATCAGCATGGAAATACTGCGGATCTCCTTACATATGGACTGGAGGAAGCAGCAAAAATGGGTGCAGAAACAGAATTAATTTTTGTACAGGAGGCTCTGGATGAATTCAAGCAGCCTTATTGTACCGTTTGTGAACCCAGATGTCCTGGTGTCTGCTATGAAGGGAAAAGGCTGGAGGGAATGTACAATCTCTTACGGGAATGTGACGGAATCCTCTTGGGAAGCCCTGTTTATTTTGGTACGGTTACAGCCCAGTTAAAAAGCTTTTGGGATATGTCCCGGAAGCTGAGAAACGATAAAGCCCTTTTAAACACCGTAGGGGGAGCCGTATCAGTGGGAGCTGCCAGGTTTGGTGGACAGGAGACTACGTTACGGGCTTTGCATGATATGATGCTGGTACAGGGGATGCTCATTGTAGGGGATGGACACGGGTCTGTGGACCCCGGTCACCAAGGCGCTTGTGCTCAAAGGCCGGCGATTAAAGATGATTATGCCATTTCTAGAGTGCGCATCATGGCCCGGAGAGTGGTGGATGTGGCCAAGGCTACCGTGGTTTTGCGGAGAACATAATACTATATAGTAGGGCAGCGGCTTACTTTTTTAGGGGAGGGAAGGGCATTGGCCGGGGGTAGAATTAAGCTGCTCTGCGTCGCACCCTTTTTTTACATGGGTTCGTCAGGTCAGTCCGATATGATGATCAGTTTAAGGGAAAAAAGAGAACGGCTGGAGGATCAAATTCTTTCTCCTCTGGCGGCTCATAGCATCAGGAGTAAAGGCCGCCGGGAATACGAAGAAGAGTGTTCTGTCAGGACTGCATTTCACCGGGACAGGGATCGCATTATCCATTCCAAGGCCTTTAGACGGTTAAAACACAAAACACAGGTGTTTATTTCCCCTGAAGGGGATCATTACCGTACCCGATTGACCCATACCCTGGAGGTAGCTCAGGTTGCCAGAACTGCTGCCCGGGCCCTTACTCTAAATGAAGATCTTACCGAGGCCATCGCTCTGGGCCATGACCTGGGACATACACCTTTCGGTCATGCTGGAGAGATGGCACTGAACAATGTTTATGGAAAATTTAAGCACAATGAGCAAAGCCTTCGAATTGTTGAAAGCCTGGAAGGTGGGAAGGGATTAAACCTGACCTGGGAGGTCAGGGACGGAATTTTAAATCATACCGGAAATTCTCTTCCTTCTACTTTGGAGGGGCAAATTGTTAATATTGCGGACCGTATTGCTTATATAAACCATGATATTGACGATGCACTCCGGGCAGGGATATTAAAAAAGGAGGAATTACCTGAAGAAGTTTGTGTAATTTTGGGAGATACCTCTTCCCAAAGAATCAATACCATGGTCAGAGACCTGATTGAAAACAGTGTGAACCAACCAGAGATTCAGATGAGCCCAGAGATACTAAGGGTAATGTTGGGTTTACGGGAATTCATGTTTGATAATGTTTATGTAGGATCAGAAGCGAAAAAAGAAGACCGAAAAATAAAGAAAATGTTTAAGAATATTTTTAATTATTTCATAGAAAATCCTCAAGAAATACCCTTGGACGAAGGTACTCTACGGGGGAAAGATCCTCTGGAAAGAAGGGTATGTGACTATATCGCCGGGATGACCGATACATACTTTATTACTCTTTACCAGAAACTGTTCATCCCCAGACCCTGGTCCCTTTAGTATTTATTACACTGCCACCTGTAGTACCAGGCACTACTGTTTTCTATAGATTTACAAGTAACCAGAAAAGATTTCTAAGTTTGCTATGATTTTGACAGATAGAGAATAAAAAACAATTATTGGTATATAATAATGACTGTTAGATGTTTTTTTCTACTTATTATTTTTGTTATTTGCAGGAAAAAAAATAGATTATGTAGAATATATTTTTAACGACACAGGATACGTGTTTGTCTAGAGAGGCTAAAGCCAGGAAAGAGGAGGTAAAATCTTACCAATACCTGGTTGTGTAATACCGTTGGCAGATTAAATATTTAACAGTGTTTACACCTCGTCTCTTCTATTATGGGATGAGGTTTTTTGGTGAACTTTCTCCCAGGCAAGCTCTGAGGCTTCTTCGTTATTAAGAAGGGATTTAGTAAAAAATAACCTGTTAATGCAGGAATTTGTCATTTTTTGACGAATATGTAGAAACTTATAAACATTTTGGTTCCAGGGGGTTTTATGGAAAATTTAGTGCCGGAGGAAACCATAGAGGAAATCAGGCAGCATTTTGATTTGGTGGAGGTCATATCTAATTATACTGTTTTAAAAAAATCCGGCCGAAATTATCTGGGCCTCTGTCCTTTCCATTCAGAAAAAACGCCCTCTTTTACCGTCTCAGCAGAAAAGCAATTGTATCATTGTTTCGGATGTGGGGCCGGTGGAAATTTGTTTACGTTTATTATGGCGTCTGAGAATTTGACCTTCAAAGAAGCAATTACATTTTTGGCAGGGAGGGCCGGGGTTTCTTTGCCTGAAAGGCCTTTGTCCTCCGGGGAAAAAAAATTCAAGGTTTTGAAAGAAGAATTGTTAAGAATTAATGAAGTTAGTATGAAGTTTTTTTCAGAGGCTCTTTTTAGCAGGAAATATGGGAGTGAAGCGCTAAATTATTTAAAGAGGAGAGGGCTGAAGGAGTCAACTTTAAAAGAATTTAACATTGGCTATTCCCTTGCCTCCGGGGAAAGCTTGTTACTGTATCTAAAGAAAAAGAGGTTTGCTGAAGAAAACATTGAAAAGGCCGGGTTAATTATCGGTAGGTCCAGGGGTTCCGGTTACTATGACCGATTTAGAAATCGTATTATATTTCCTATTTTTAATCAGCAAAATCAGGTGGTTGGTTTCGGGGGAAGAATTATGGATGATTCTCATCCCAAATATCTTAATTCCCCGGAAACTCCCCTTTACAATAAAAGGAGAATCCTCTATGCTTTAAATTTTTCCCGGTATCACATTCGGGAAAAGGACGAAGCGGTTGTTTTTGAAGGGTATATGGATGTAATCACCGCTTATCAGGAGGGGTTGAAGAACTGTGTGGCCTCTCTGGGAACCAGCCTGACGGAGGAACAGGCAGAAACTTTAAGGAGAAATACCTCCGGTGTGGTAATTGCCTATGATTCTGATGCGGCGGGAGAGGCAGCTGCCTGGCGGGGTATGGATATATTAGCGAAAGCAGGATGCAGGGTTAAGGTAGCTCAACTGCCAAAGGGCATGGATCCTGACGATTTCATCAAAAAAAAAGGAAAAAGAGCATTCGAAAAAGAAATAATAGAAAAGTCTTTGCCCCTGGTGGATTACAAATTGGAAAAGATCCAACAGGAAATAGGTGTGAAAGCCTTTAAAACACCGGATGAAAAACTTCTATATATGAAAAAGATTATACCTGTCCTGGCTGAACTGGATAATCGTGTGGAAATGGACGTGTATCTTCAAAAGGTAAGCAGCCAGATTGAAGTCCAGGTAGATTCGCTGAAACTTGAATTAAAGAAATTCAGGAATGCTCAAAGGAGACCTAAGTCTTTTCGAAAAAATGAACCTGAAATTGAAGTTAATAAAGAGAATCCTCCTCCGGCAGCGGAGAAAGAGATTTTAGCCATAATCCTGAAACATCCTCAATATATTAGTGAAGTAAAGAAATGGTTGAAAAAATCCGATTTTTGTTATGCTCCCTTTAGAGAAATTGTAGATAAATTATTTGAAGCAGGGGAAAAAGAGAAAAAATTTACGGAACATACTATTTTGAGTCTTTTTCCAGGTTCTGAGCAGCAGAAAAATGTAGCCACATTGATTCTGGATGTAGAAAAAAATCCAGACTGCCGAGAAAAAATAATAAAAGACTGTATTAAAAAGATAAAGTGTTCCAATCTCAGTTTAAAAAGAAGAGAAATAGAAAAAGAGATTTCCAAATTAGATAAACAGCAGGATGGAGAAAAAATTAAAGAACTACTGGTGGAATGGACTGAACTAAAACGCCTGGAAAAAGATTATTAGCTCAGTGATAGGATATCTGATAGGGTCTTTTATGGAAGGGAGTAGTTAAAATTGACGGAAAGAGATAGAGATATAAAAAAGGTTCAAAAAGTGCTGATTGAGACAGGCACTAAAAAGGGTTCTTTGACATATCGAGAGATTATGGAATATTTACAGGACTATGACCTGAGCCCCGAGGATATAGACGAGTTTTATGATAAACTGGCTAACCTGGGGATTGAAGTAATTGACGGAGTGAGCAATGGAACCAAGGCTGCTGAGGGCATAGAAAAGGATGATATAGAACCAAATATTGAATTAACAGTACTGGAAGGCGTTAGCGTAAATGATCCGGTTCGGATGTATTTAAAAGAAATAGGAAAAGTGTCCCTTCTAACTTCTGACGAAGAAGTAAGGTTGGCCAAGGCTATGGAAGATGGAGAGGAAGAGGCCAAAAGGAAACTGGTGGAGGCAAACCTGCGCCTTGTGGTAAGTATTGCTAAAAAGTATGTGGGCCGGGGGATGCAGTTTTTAGACTTGATCCAGGAGGGGAACCTTGGCTTGATTAAAGCTGTAGAAAAGTTTGACTGGAGAAAGGGATATAAGTTCAGCACTTATGCTACCTGGTGGATTCGTCAAGCCATTACCCGGGCGATTGCTGATCAGGCCCGTACCATAAGAATTCCAGTGCATATGGTGGAAACCATTAACAAGCTGATTCGGGTGTCCCGACAGCTGGTACAGGAGTTGGGGAGAGAACCTTCTCCGGATGAAATCGCACATGAAATGGATATCAGTGAAGACAGGGTCAGAGAAATACTAAAGATTGCACAGGAGCCTGTTTCCTTAGAAACCCCCATAGGAGAAGAGGACGACAGCCATCTGGGAGATTTTATTGAGGACCAGGAAGCTCAGGCCCCGGCAGATGCCGCAGCCTTTGAATTATTGAAGGAACAGTTAGAGGATGTATTGGATACCCTGACTCCCCGGGAGGAAAAAGTACTGCGGCTGCGGTTTGGCCTGGATGATGGTCATTCCAGAACCCTGGAAGAGGTGGGGCAGGTTTTTGGTGTTACCCGGGAAAGAATCAGGCAGATTGAGGCAAAAGCTCTAAGAAAATTGCGTCATCCCATGAGAAGCAAAAGGCTGAAAGATTATCTCGAATAGATTAGTTTTCTAATAGTTCATATTTCCTCTTTATTTATAATCTATCTTTATGCATAAAGAATGGGTTTCTGGATAAATAAGAGTAGTATTGGCGTAAGCTTTTTACTGCTCTCTTATTTTTCTTCCTTCAGATAATCTGTTACGCCAGTTTATATCAGGTTGATATCAGGTCTTGACTTAAAGTAAATTATCCTTTATAATCTTAAATGCGATGATAATGCCATTTGTGTTCCTCAGTAGCTCAATGGTAGAGCAATCGGCTGTTAACCGATAGGCTGTAGGTTCGAATCCTACCTGGGGAGCCATTTTACGGGCCCATAGCTCAATGGCAGAGCTCCCGGCTCATAACCGGTTGGTTCCAGGTTCGAATCCTGGTGGGCCCACCACTTATTAGAAATTAGAAGTTAGAGGTTGGATGTGGAAAACACTCCATATCTCTACCAGGACAGCATCTATAATCAGGTTAGTTGTTGGAAGGTGTTTTGTGAAGTGAGAAGAGGGAATAGACAGGATGGTTTTTTCCGTCTTGTTAAGCCCCGATTCCCACATCTCAAATCCCACCTCCCACATCCCATAACGGCCCCTTGGTCAAGCGGTTAAGACACCGCCCTTTCAAGGCGGTAACACGGGTTCGATTCCCGTAGGGGTCACCATGGGCGAATAGCTCAGCTGGGAGAGCACCTGCCTTACAAGCAGGGGGTCACAGGTTCAAGCCCTGTTTCGCCCACCATTGTTTTTAAAGGGTTTTTGCCCTTCAGATATGGTGCCTAAAAATGCACACATTTGATATTTTTATGACTCATTGTTACCAAAATAAATGAGTGTAAGTTCTTTTTTCTAAACAGGAGGCTAACAGATTCATTGAATCTGAGGCCTCTTTTTTTATTTTTAAAAATCCCTTGACATTATAACTACTGTTATATATAATAACAGTAGTTATAATTAATAACGCTAGTTATAAAGGTGGTGATTCCATGAATCAACCCAGTGTTTATTCATATTCACAAATAATTGATGCTGCTTTGGAGCTAATCCGGGAACAGGGGTGGAGTGCGGTTTCCGCCCGGGCTGTAGCTAAGAAACTTGGATCTTCAACAATGCCTATTTACTCTCATGTGCGCTCTATTGAAGAGCTGGAAAAGGAACTTCGCATAAAAGCCCAGGGTCTTCTCAAGGAATTTCAGCAGCGGCAGTATACGGAACACACTCTTTTAAACCTGGCATTCGGTTATGTAGCTTTTGCCCGGGATGAAAAAAATTTGTTCCGGTTTCTCTATCTGGAGCGCCCGGAGAAACTAAATCCGGAGGATACGTCAGTGATGAAAGAATCTTTTTTTGCAGAATTCGGTGAGAATAGCGCAGAAGGAAAGGCTCTTAAAGAGATGCAAGAGTCCGGCCAGGAAGCGCTGGTTCAGTATACCTGGATTTTTACCCACGGCCTGGCCATGTTGGTAAACTCCGGTGCCTTTGATTTAAACTCGGATAAGGCTATTCTTCGCTTTCTCATGAATGCGGGCGAAGCGTTTTATCTCTGGGGGATTAATAAAGCAGGAGATGATCTAGAGAATAAGGATGACTAAAAATTATTGAAGAAATCATTGGGATGTTGGCCTTCCCAAACAGGCATAAATATATTTTAAACAATTGTTATTTCTGAGGAGGATTAAAATGGAATATTTAGTATTTAGCTTTTGGTTTATCATTATTCATACAGTTGCATACACGGCTGCAGGAATGATTGCCTTAAAAATTAGTAAGGATATATACGATGGAAAGAGCCGGTTGATGGATTATCTTAGAGATATGGCCAATAAAAACGAAAGCGGCCATGTAACAAAATGGTTTATTCCCGCTCAACTGGTCCGAGGGCTTCTGATGTCAATTGTTTTATATCCAATTGTAGGTTTATTAGGAGAAACCTCCTTTGCCCTTCGTTTTGTGTTTTTGTTTGGCTTGATGTTCATATATACACACCTGTCTTGTGCAGCTCCCTGTGCCGACAATATCGAGGGATTTGTGTACATGAAGGACCGTTATTTTAAAAAGTCTACATTCATAAAGTTTCAGTTTGAAATGATTACTTATAGCCTCTTGTTTAGTTTATTAGCTGGTTGGCTCTTATTCTAAGAACTAAGCGTTCTATGGCTAAAGGGTTGGGCTTTACAGCACATTTTCGAATTATAAAGTTTCGCCTTTTTTAAGAAAAGAGGCTGACAGACTTAGAAGTAATCTGAAGCCTCTTTTTTGCTTAAAGATTAATAACACAAGGATATTCATATTATTTGGGGAATATAGGTAGAATATTAGTGTTAAGGGGGAAATCATGAAACTTACACCCCGCTTACAAACCATTGCGGATTCAGTTCCCAACGGCTGCATCGTGGCTGATGTTGGCACGGACCATGGTTATCTTCCTGTGTACCTGGTGGAAGAAAAAATCAGCCCCTATGTGATTGCCGGAGATGTGAACGAAAAACCCTTGGAAAAAGCCAGAGAACTGGTTTATTCTCTAAAACTCCAGGAAAAAATAAGTGTAAGGTTGGGGGATGGATTACATATTTTAGAAGAAGATGACCGGGTTGAAGTCATTATTTTGGCGGGAATGGGCGGGAAAACTATCTGTGGGATTTTGGAACACCAATCCGTATCAACTGCTGAAATAAAGCTGCTGATCCTTCAGCCAATGGTGGATATCTCCATGGTTCGCCGTTGGTTGGGGGAGAATGATTTTATCATAACAGATGAAAAAATAACCCGGGAGGGAAAACATTTCTACGAAATTATTCTGGCTGAACCCGGCACAGGTGAGCAGTTGGACGATGTCCAATTGGAATTGGGGCCAAGGCTGCTGGAGAAGAAAGTAAATGACCCGCATTTTAGAGGAATTTTAGAGCATAAGTTGAGAAAATACAAGATTATCCTGGAAAATTTAAAGCGTTCCAGGCAGGAAATTGAGCCACAAAAGTATAACTATTGGGTAAGACTGGTAGATAGAATCCAGGAGGAACTGGAATGCAGATAAAAACTTTAATTAAATATTTAGAAGAGTTGGCCCCTCCTTTCCTGGCCCTGGAAGGAGATCCTACAGGGCTGCAGCTTGGGTCTTTGAAACAGGAAGCTGCCAATGTGGTAGTAGCTCTGGACTTCAACCGGGAAGTGATGGATGAAGCTATAGAACAGAAGGCCAACCTGGTGGTTACCCACCATCCCTTTATCTTTCGTCCACTGAAAGCGGTAGAGCCGGATTCCCCTACAGGCAGCTTGATTTGTGATGCTATAAAAAGAGACCTGACGGTATACTCTCTTCATACGAATTTGGATGTGGCCGAAGAGGGAGTTAGCCGAAGGTTGGCAGATCTTCTGGCATTAAATAATCAGAAAGTTTTGAAACCCACTTTTACTCAAAGCCTGTTTAAAATTGTGGTTTTTGTACCTTTGGGATATGAAGATAGGGTAAGGAATGCTCTGGCAGAGGCAGGTGCAGGATGGATTGGTGATTACAGCCACTGTACCTTCAACCTGGAGGGAAAAGGGACATTCAAACCCCTGGAGGGTTCTAACCCGTTTATCGGTCAGCAGGGGAAGATAGAGAAAGTGTCTGAAATACGGATAGAAACTATCGTTTCGGAGGAAAACCTGAACAAAGCCATCAGCAAGATGATAAAGGCACATCCATATGATGAGGCTGCCTATGATGTATATCCGTTGAAGAATAAAGGAAAAATAATGGGATTAGGTATAATTGGTGATCTTCCTACAGAAAAGAGCTTGGCAGAGCTTGGGGAAGAAATAAAGGAGCTTTTAGGAGTGGATGGATTAAAAATAGCCGGTTTCAGGGAAAAAACTATAAAGAAAGTAGCGGTATGCGGCGGCAGCGGCGGCAGGTTGATAGAAAAGGCCGTGTCTGAAGGTGCGGACTTATTTATTACCGGCGACATTGGCTATCATCAGTTCCAACAGGGGGCTGACCTAAACATTGCCTTGATGGACCCGGGCCATGATGCAACGGAGAGGGTGGTGGTTCCTTTCTTAGCTGATTATTTGAGGGAAAGGATTAAGAAAGGCGGTCATACCCATCAAATTTTTATATCCAGGGTAGAAACCAGTCCCTGGAAATTATTGTAGAAGATAGACTTACTTCAGTCTATCTTTTTATATTTTAAGGGGGTTGAATTAAAATTAATGACATTGAGATTTTGTGGAGACTACAGGAAACAGAGAAGGATATGGTTAAAATTAAGAAACTGTTTCAAAACCGTCAGTCAATAAAAGAAGTAGAGGAAGCCAGGGCACTGCTGAAAAATATGATCAGCGGGATAAAATTGCTGGAAAAAGACCTTGCTGCCGAGAAAAAGGAACTTCGCCGTCTGGAAATGAAGGGGAAGGAAATTACAGAGGATATCCGGGAGAATAATGAAAAACTATATGGGGGAGAAATAAGCGCTACAAAAGAATTAATTCAGATAGAAAAAAAATTAAAAAAATTGTCTGAAGAAAACAGCGAAATAGAGGACCTGGTGATCCAACAGATGGAAGAGATAGAAAACATAGAAAAAGAACTGAATGAGAAAAAAAATGAGGAAAAGGAAAAACAGGCCTTTTTAAAAGAGCTGGAGGAAAAGGATAAAGAGCAGAGTAACAGTATAAAAGCCCAATATCGTAAACAAAAGGAAAGCAAGCAGCAGCTGGAAACACAGATTTCTCCTCAGCTTCTGCAAAAATATTCTCATTTAAAAAAGACGAAGGGATCGAATATTGTTGCCAAAGTAAAAGGCGGAGTCTGCCTGGGGTGCCAGGTATCCCTGTCCTCCTCTACCGTCGGAAGGCTCTATACCCCGGGAATAATTCTAACCTGTGAGAACTGCGGCAAATTAATATTTCTGGTGGACTGATATTTTCACAGGCTAAGTAGGGCAGCCCAAGTCTTTATCAAAAATTATGTTCTACAATATCTTGACAGAATTCCCGCTTAAAATAGTTTTTTGACAGGTTATTATTACTATGTTAATGTTAGAATTAGTGAAACAAAAACATATTATGGACAAGGGGGCAGGTCCATTGATAGACGGAAATAATACTTCATTAGGAGTCCAAAACCTGACTTATAAAGATACCCTGGTATACAGAAATGATTCCAATGTGGACAGGCTGACATTAAAAGAGAAAAAAGTTAGCGAAATATTGAAGGATTATCAAAGAATTCTGTTTAAAACACACTTCATAACCCCTGGTGAAAACATCGCCCAGGTAATAAAACAGTACACCGGTCCTCATTCAAAACCGGGAGACATTATTTTTGTTAGTGATAAAGCCGTGGCTATCAGTCAGAACAGGGTGTATAAAACAGAAGAAATTAAGCCGGGCTTTCTCGCCAGGCTTCTCTCCCGTTTCGTCTATAAATCACCATATGGTATGGGATTAAGGGTCCCTGAAAGAATGGAACTGGCAATTAAGATTGCAGGCCCCTTAAAAATAATTTTTGCTGCCGTTGCTGCTGCTGTAGGAAAAATATTCAAAGTAAAAGGCTTGTTTTATAAAATATTAGGCCATGAAATCAGGGGAATTGATGGTCATGAGGGCAGAAAGCCCCCATATTTTAATTGTATCATTCTACCGGCCAATCATCCCCATTCAGTAGCGGCAGAAATTGCCCGTGAAACTGGAAGGGAAGCCATTGTTGCTGATGTAAATGACCTGGAAGGGTACATCACGGGTTATTCTTCTGAAGACATTAAAAAAATAAATTTTCGAGAAATTCTCAGGGACAACCCTATGGGCCAGGATGACGGCTGCACTCCAATTGGAATTATACGTCCCTTATTTTCGAAAGATGCTCCAGTAAACGAAAATCAGTAGAGATAGTATTATTTACTACGTTTTGAATGGGGAAGAAAAGGAAATGTTCTGTACTATGGGTCAGGTCCGTTAAAGCTTTATAAAAGGGCCAAAATATGTTATAATAAGTGAAAACAGAAGTAGGCCGGATAGTCGCGGAGACAATGGTAAATTGTTTCTGAGGAAAGTCCGAGCTCCATAGGGCAGGGTGCTGGATAACACCCAGTGAGGGCGACCTTAAGGAAAGTGCCACAGAAATAAACCGCCTGCGTACTGGAGGTTAGAGGTTAGAAGTTAGAGATTAGAAAAAAGCTTTCATTATCTCAGAGGAATCCCGGATGCTGTTATGATTATGAGTATGCATCAGGCAGTTCCAACTTCCAACATCTAATTTCTAACCTCCAGTACGGGGTAAGGATGCAACGGTGCGGTAAGAGCGCACCAGCGGTTAGGTGACTAACCGGCTAGGTAAACCCCACCCGGAGCAAGACCAAATAGGAGGGGATGAAGCGGCCCGCTGATCCCTCGGGTTAGGTCGCGTGAGGTGTTAGGCAACTAACATCCAAGATAGATGGCTATCTAAGACAGAACTCGGCTTACAGGTCTACTTCNTAAATTTACCCATAAACACTGCGTTTTTAAGACGCGGTGTTTATTTTGTTCTGGGCATTCGCTAGAAGCAAACCCGTAAGCCGAGCGGACTTTTAAGGAAGGTAGGGGGTCTCTTCCCAATGTTAGATTTTTAATTATCATACCCTTTTTTACTGCGAATTTTCCATAGGAAATATTATAAAGTTATGGTAAGATATTTTAGAAGAAGTATGAGTATTTTAAGTTAAGTTGTGTAACATTTTGCAGAGCACCAGAGAACTTATTCATTATCATTTAAGGAGGCAACAAAAACATTAATTGGAAAATTTTATTATATCTGCTGATGACGGTAATGGTGACTGCATTATTAGCTACAATGCAAGAAAAGATTAATCTTGACTTTGAAATAATCGTTTTACCTCAGTTAGCTCCTGCGATTGGATTTCTTATAATCATATTATTGTTTAGGGATTTAAGAGTACCGATTGGATTTGACTTTAATAAAGGGATTGTAGTTAAATCAATCTTTGCTTTGGGATTACCATTTATATTAGTTTCCATTGCATTTGTTATTGGACAAGTTATTGGATTAGAAATCAAGATGACCAAGGATTTGTCGCCCTTACTTACCGTAATGCTAATTGGAATAATACTTGGTTCTATAGGAGAAGAAATTGGATGGAGAAGTTTTTTGCAACCTACATTTGAAAAAAACAATTCAGCATTAGTGGCTTCAATAATTGTTGGATTGATTTGGGGATTATGGCACATAGGTCATTATAAAAATGGCATATTATTTATGGTAGGATTTTTGATTTTTACTATATCCGCTTCAATTATTCTAGCATGGATTTTAAGAGATACAAGATATAGCATAATAATATCTGTTCTTTTCCATACCTCGATTAATATTGGATTTTTTGTTTTATTTAAAAATTCACTTACAGACTCAAAATTGATAATAATTAATGGTATGGTATGGATGATTCCAGCAATTGGAATAGTATTGATGACAGGCTATGATTTAATAAAGAAAAAAAACGGCACGCATTCATACTAGCAGATTTTCAGCAAGAACTCAAAGTTGGTAAGCATGCCTGTAAGCCGAGCGGGCCTTTACGTAAGAAATCAGTTTTTCCTGTTTTCACTTCCGCTTAGATTCTCCACAGCTTTTTCGGCAGCTTCTTTTAACATTTTTGCAGTTAAGTGATTACCATTTTCGTTAAGTTCTAGTTCTTTTATACGTTTATCATACTGCTCCCAAATTTCCTCCTTTGAGGAGGGCTGTTGAGTAAAGCCTAGAATCTCAAGGAATCTGCAGCTTTTCAAGCTTTTGGGAGGAAGTTTTACTCCAGCCAGCCAGGTGTCCAGGTCATAAACTCCCCGGTTGATAGCCCTATTCAAATCTTCTAATGCCATAACAATTTGGGCGAAAGCCTCTGAACCGTACTGGATTATGATCCCCTGCAGCCTGGCCTTATCAATACTGTGTTCCAGACGGTACAGATTGTCTTTATAATGGAATTCAATCCAACTGCCGTATCTGTCCCAGTTGTAATGGTAATCTGAAACCTTTAAATTTTTCATTATACTGTCTAATTTTTTTTCATATTTGGATTTACGCAAAAAAAAACTCCCTCCATCTACTGTTTCGTTATGGCTGGCTGCTGAACACAAATATTATAAGGATTGGTAATTCTTATATTTACAATTAATATAACCATAAAAATAAATATTAATTTATTAAAATGTTCCCTGAGTCTTCCCATGGTTCAAGAAAAGTTATTAAATATTCATTAAAAACTTTTTGCCGGGCAGGAAATGAACCCAAATGTATTAAAATATATTAAATAAAATAAATTATTAACTAAAGGCGGTGCTTATGGTGACGGATTCTTGTCAGGAAACGATACAAACTATTGAATCTTCACAGCTGCATCAAATGTTGGAGGGGGAAAAAGAAAAAATTCCGCTTTTGATTGATGTTCGCCAACCTCAGGAATACAGGGAAGGTCATATTCCCGGAGCTCTTCTGGTACCATTAGGTCAGCTGGAGTACGGTCATCCATCCTTTAGTAAAGAACAAACCATGGTTACCTACTGCCGCTCTGGTAAAAGAAGTATGACTGCTGCTTTCATTCTTTGTAAGATGGGCTATTCTCAAGTAATGAGCCTGGAAGGAGGCATTCTTCAGTGGCCTTATGAACAGGTGAGCGGAGGATCCCGCAGGGCTCTGGCAGCGGAGGAAGTCAAATCCATAGGGGAACTGTTTTTATTCGCCCTGATTAAGGAAATTGAAACCTGGTATTTTTACCACGAATTTCAGTCCAGGCTTAAAAATCCTGAGCTCAAAAGGCTGTTTAAATTCCTGGAAGATATGGAAAGAAGCCATATGGAGGCAATGTATTCCCGATATTGTGAAGAATCCCGGGGGGTGGAAGAGAACATTCCTTCCCTGGAAGCGCTTCAACGGAAATTTCAGAAGGCCTCCAGTCAAATCAAAGGGGACTGGAATGAGGTTGATGATGTAACTGCCGTCCTTGAAAATGCAGTGCTGAGGGAATATCAGAAATATGATTTTTATAAACTTTCTGCAGATAATATGAAAGAGCAATCTCTCCGGGTTCTTTTGTACCAACTGGCTGTGGAAGAAAGAGCCCATGCCTCACTGCTTTTAAATATGATCGGGCAGGTAAAGCAAGGGGACGGGAATGTTTTTTAAAAAGAATTACCTCTGATGTCTTCACACTATTCCTATCTTTTGGCTCAGGGAAAGAGGCTGAAGCTATTTCGCAAGCTTGTGGCAATGTGTTATACTGAATATATTAAAAGGAAATACTGGAAGAATAAAAGATAATTTATAGGGAAGGTGTATATAATGAGTGCGGAAAAAGTTAGGCTCACTCAGCTCAGCTGCAGTGCCGGGTGAGCAGCGAAAATTGGTCCCGGGACCCTGGCTCAGGTGCTGAGCCTGTTACCTGTTCAAAAAGATGAGAGGCTTCTGGTAGGGAGTGAAACCTTTGATGATGCCGGTGTATACAAGTTAGATGAAAGTACGGCTCTAATTCAAACTGTTGATTTTTTTACACCTATAGTAGATGATCCTTATCTGTTTGGACAAATTGCGGCAGCGAATTCTTTGAGCGATATATATGCCATGGGTGGGAAGCCCTTAACGGCAATGAATATCGTTGCTTTTCCTGCAAAAACTCTGGATATTAAAATACTGGGAGAAATACTAAAAGGCGGGTTTGACAAAATCCAGGAGGCCGGTGCCCTTATGCTGGGTGGCCACAGTGTAGAGGATAATGAGCCCAAGTACGGGTTGTCTGTTACCGGGATTGTACATCCTGATAAAGTAAAAACCAATGCAGGGAGCAGAGTGGGGGATAAACTTATACTGACCAAGCCACTGGGTACAGGAATCATTAGTACAGCCCTGAAAGGGGAATTGATCGGTGATGAGGAGGCCCGGGAGGCGGTTGCCCTGATGGCTGAATTAAATGCGGGAGCGGCACAGGCAGCCCAGGATTTTAACGTAAGCGCCTGCACAGATATTACGGGATTTGGCCTGTTGGGGCACATGTATGAGATGGCCTGTGCCGGCAAAATTGGGTTTCACCTGGATTACTCACAAATACCATTTCTAAAACGGGTAAAAGAACTGGCGGAAGAAGGAATGGTACCCGGAGGGGCTTATCGCAACAGGGATTATCTAAAAACATGTGTAGAAATAAAGGACTCCGTAAGCGAATTGGAAGCCCTGCTTCTTTATGACCCCCAAACTTCCGGAGGGCTTCTGCTGTCCGTTTCCACTGAAGAAGCGGAAAACCTCCTGCGGGCCTTGAGAGAAAAGGGGNTTCGGGCGGATATCATTGGGGAAGCAGTAAACAACCCTGGCAAAGTTATAGTATCTTGAAGTTAAATAAGCTTTCATCCCCGCAGTAAACTGACGGGGTTTTCAGCCAGCATATTTCTTAACCCTTTTTGGTAGAAAAATAAATACCGGAGAGGGTTTTTAATTTTAAATTATGTAAAAAATGTTTATAAAAGGATACAAGAAATTATTAATTCTATATTTCACGGGCTTTTTAAGTAAAATATGAGCAAGAAATTTACTCTGCTATAACATATTTTCTGTTATCATTTTTCCAAGTTGGACAAAAATAATAAAAAGAAATTTTGGAGAAGAAAATGATCAGTTACAAATACCTGGATTATCTAAAATACTTCGAGGGAAGTTGGAAATTAAAATCTCACCTGGATGCCGTCCATGCAAAACCTCCCAAAAGTGACCTGTACACTGAAGAAATTGTTAAAAAGACTATACAGCAAACCGGCTGTAGTGGAATCATAGCTTTGATTTCTAGAGTAGAGGCCGATTTAAACCGGACGCCTAATCAGAAAAACAGGAAAGCAGTGGAGGAGTATCGCCTTATTTTAAAAAACCTTTTGCAAAAAAAAGGAATTTTAGATGAGAAAGGCCGCATCATTTCCCCATATCTTCATCTCAGCATTCACGGGATGTCTGACAGACCGGGTTTTGACGTGGAAATAGGCACATATAAAGGGGCCAGCTGCTCAGAAAAGCTGCGTCAGTGGTTTGTTCCCAGATTTAGCAATCACCTGAAGTCACAAATTCCCGGTGTCAGGATTAAAGAGGATTTTTATTTTTATGGTTATCCCTCTTTAGTACATCACCGACTGGGGGACCCTTTCACCCGGTATAATGGTTACGGGGAACTGTTTAATACCATTCAGCTGGAATTTTCCAAAAGCTTGAGGGAGAAGAAAAGAGCAGAAATTATCAGGACAGTATCCGATATCATACTGGAGTTTAATAATACTGAAGAATTCCGAAAGATGGGGTAAAAATGCTTTCAAGAGATTTGTATTTAAATCCAATATTAAATTATTTCATGGAAAGAGTTGGAGCTACTCTGGCCGGGGTAAAACCGGCAGAATTAATTAACGTTTCTGTAAATGGAGAAAATAAACGTCAATGGGAAGAAGGGAAGAAGGTACTGGAATCCTGTTACCGATTTAAAGTGATTCAAGTGAGGGAAAGAAATCAAAAAGTGCAGGTTTTCTTTTTACATCGGGGAGCGCTGGACAGAACTCTCCAGCAGAGACCGGTGCTGTTATTTTTGAAAAGACTTCATTATCCCACGGAGTATTCTCTGGAAAATTATGTTCATACCCTGACCCAAAGAATAAAAAGTTCTTATTTTCCTCACGAAATAGGAGTATTTTTGGGGTATCCTTTAAAAGATGTTATGGGTTATTTAGGTTATCCCGGCTTAAAGCTTACGGACATTAAGGGATGGAGATATTATGGCCATGGGAAATTGTCTGTCCGTACCTATGAAAAATTTAAAGAAGCAAGGAATAATGCTAAACTAATCCTGCAAAAGCTGGAGAAAAATCAAGCTCCAGAAGAAATAATAAAATTTTGGGATACTTATTCCCATGGGGAACCTTCAGGGGCATTGTTCAGAAAAACATAATATAGTTAAGAAATTATAAAATTAAAAAACAATAATCATCAAGGAAATCAATTTTTTTTGGAGAATAATTGGTATAATATTATTAATACTAATCTGCGGGGAGGAAATCCATTGGTAAATGAACTGGAGATATTAAAGACAGCTATTATAAATGAGGTTGAGGGGTATAGTTTTTATCGTCTGGCAGCGGATAAAGCCAAAGACCCTGAGGTCCAGGAAGCTTTTATTTTACTGGCGGAAGAGGAGATAAAACATGAAGAATGGTTGAGACGTTTGTACCAGGAAATTTCTGAAGGGAAGAGCTCAAAAGAATTAGAGGCTAAACCGGTAAAAGGAAAATCTCCCGGTATTTTTAAACGGGAAAATATAAACTCAGAATCCGGGTCCCTGGAGGTATCGGTCTTAAGAATTGGTATTCTAATGGAAAAAGCTTCAATAGAATTCTACCGGGAGGCGGCAGAAAAAACCGAGAACAACCGGGCCAAAGAAATATATCAGCACCTCCTGGAATGGGAAAAGGAACATATGGATTCCCTGGAAAAAATGTATGAAATGGCCAGGGAAGAATGGTGGGATATACAGGGTTTTTCCCCTGCATAAACGGGGTAACTATATTAAGTTTTGATCTTATTTTTTTCTTATTAATTTAAAAAGGGGACTAAAAAGAGGTTTTCTTGGAATTAAGAAAACCTCTTTTGTATATTTTGTAAAGTTATGCTTTTTTGGCTTTTACCATATTAAAAGCGAATGACCTTTTTGTATAAGGAGTTGAATTTTGTTTAAAGGTATCCTGGCCGAAAAACCCCCCGGATATCTTTTTCGCGTCTAAGACGGTAATAAAACATTCCGGGTCAATTATTTCGATGTGCTTCAACAAAACAGGGAGATATTTTCTCTTTATCAATATGTGTAAAAGGCACCTTTCCATTTGATCTTTTCCATACCCGTTCCAGTTGGTTATTCCAAAACCCATGCTGCGAATTTCCTGTATTAATAAATGAGAACAATTCTTTGATATTAACTGGACAGTTACATGCCCTAAAGCAATTTTTTCTTCAAACAGGCTTCCGATATAGTTGCCTAAGGCAAATCCCAGTGAATAAAAGATCAGGTTTAGAGGATTGTCAAGATGCTGAACAACAGTCCCTAAAATAAAGATATATATTAAGCACTCAAAAAAACCGATAAGTGCAGCGTAAAGCCTACTTCCCTGCATCAGCAGTAGAATTCGAATGGTCCCCAGTGATACATCAATAATACGCGCCAATAGAATTAGTAATGCAGTCAAAATCATAGGCATGGTAATCACACTCCATTTCAGTAAATAGTCTATAATCAATGTAACTGGAATTAATAGAAAAGTAAACAATATTATGTAAACTAAAAATAATAAATATTTATACAGGAAATGAAGAATCTGGATTTACAGCTTTATGGGAATGGATCTGAGTCGTCCATAACTGAAGCAGAACGAAATAAGAAAGGGAAGGCATTTTTTTTCTTTGCCTTCCCGAAGTATTTAAATATTTTTAAATTATCATTTTAGTTGCTGGGACAAAATAAGTTTAACTTAACTAAGTTCTCTGGCAAAAGCTTCAATCCTCTTAAGGCCTTCCTGAATATTTTCCATGGAAGTGGCAAAAGAAAGCCTGACACAGTCCGGAGATCCGAACCCGGAACCCGGAACCAGGGCTACTTGATATCCTGTCAAGAGGTGGTCCGCAAAATCGTCTACATTTTGAATCACTTTCCCACGGAAGTTTTTACCAAAAGTATCTCCCACTTCTATAAAGAGGTAAAAAGAACCCGAGGGAATTAGGCAGTCTAAATGGGGGATCTCTTTTACCCTGCTCACCATGAAGTCCCGCCGCTCTAGAAATGCTTTTCGCATAACCTCAACATCGTCTTGGGATCCGGTAATGGCTGCCATGGCAGCTTTCTGAGCAATGGAATTGGGGTTTGAAGTAAGATGGCTTTGAATATCTCCCATGGCTGTTGCTAACTCTACGGGTGCAGCTGCATAACCAATTCTCCAACCGGTCATAGAATAGGTTTTGGAAACAGCGTTGACAACAATGGTAAGGTTTTTTATTTCGGGTCCCAGGGAAGCAATGCTGATATGTTCTACCTGGTCATAAATAATTTTCTCATAGACCTCATCAGAAATTACTAAAACGTTGTTTTCAACTGCAAAATTAGCAACAAATTCTAGCTCTTCCCGGGAGTAAACCTGGCCGGTAGGGTTGCTGGGGCTGTTGAGAATCAGGGCTTTGGTTTTGGGAGTCAGTGTATTTTTCAGCTGTTCCAGGGTTACCTTAAAGCAGGAGGCGCTGTCTGTTTCAATATAAACAGGCACTCCATCATTGAGTTTCACCATTTCCGGGTAGCTTACCCAGTACGGTGCCGGGATGATTACTTCATCACCGGGGTCTAACAGGGCAGCGAAAATATTATCCAGGGAGTGTTTAGCCCCATTGCTTATTACAATTTGATTGGGACTGAATTCCAGGCCATTATCATTCTTAAACTTTTCACAAATGATCTTTTTCAAGTCAGGGATTCCTGCTGCCGGGGTATACTTGGTGAAGCCGTCCCATATGGATTTTACGGCTGCTTCCTTAATATGGTCCGGGGTGTCAAAATCCGGTTCACCGGCGCCAAAACCGATAACATCAATCCCTTCACTTTTCATCTGCTTTTCCTTAGCGCTGATGGCCAGTGTCGGGGACGGGCTGATATTCAAAGCCTTTTTGGATAACATTTACACCTGCACCTCCGTAGAAAAAATTATTGTGTATATTGTATTATAATTTATCCCGTAAGGAAAGAAGAAATATCAAAAAGTTTGATATTTCTTCAGAAAGCTTACTGATTCTTTTTAAACTCCTTCATAAATGCGGCCAGTTTTTCGCAGCCTTCCACCGGCATGGCGTTATAAATAGAAGCCCGGATTCCCCCCACGGAACGGTGGCCTTTCAAGTTTACCAGCCCTTTAGAGGCAGCTTCTGCCAGGAATTTCTTTTCCATCTCTTCTTCAGGAAGACGGAAGGTTACGTTCATAATGGAGCGAAACTCTTTTTCAGCATGGCCACGATAAAAACCTTCACTCTGGTCGATGGCTTCATAAATAAGGGCAGATTTGTTTTCATTAATTTCTTTTACTTTTACTTTGGCCAGGCCTCCCTGTCCTTTTAGCCATTCCAGGACCAGGTTAACCATGTAGATGGAAAAGGAAGGGGGAGTGTTATAAAGGGAATTATTTTCTGCATGCAGGTCGTATCTGAACATAGAGGGCAGGGCAGAGGGTATTTTTTCTAACAAATCTTTTCGTATAATTACTACAGTGACTCCAGAAGGACCCAGATTCTTTTGGGCGCCGGCATAAATTAAGGCAAATTTGGAAACATCCAGAGGGCCGCACAGTATATCACTGGACATATCTGCTATCAGGTCCAAGTTATTAAAGACGGAATAATCTTTCCATTGGGTGCCGAAAATGGTATTGTTGGAAGTGATATGGACATAACATGGAGAAGGGCTGAATTTGATTTCCTCAGCAGAGGGAATGCGGTTATGATTGGTATCCTTGGTGTTGGCGGCGATATGTACCTGTCCAATTTTCACAGCTTCTTTATAAGCTTTTTCTGCGAAACTTCCGGTGGTAATATAGTCTGCCGTTTCCCCTTCTTTCAAAAAGGTTAATGGGACCATGGCAAATTGGGTACTGGCTCCACCCTGCAGGAACAGAACTTTATAGTCATCAGACATTTGAAGCAGTTCTTTCAAAAGAGATTCCGCATCGTTTACGATGGCTTCAAACTCTTTTGAACGGTGGCTTACCTCCATGACAGACATTCCGGTACCTTTGTAATTAAGAAGTTCACTTTGTGCTTTTTCCAGAACGGGTAAAGGCAGAGTGGCCGGTCCGGGATTAAAGTTAAATACTCTTTCCATAGAAAAACTCCTCCTTTTAAATATGGGTTATATGCTGCAGGATAAGTTAGAGAAAAAAATAACTTATAGTTATTATTATATAGTTAACTCTCCGGTATCTCAACCTATTTAATTTTATTATCTGGATATTTACATAATTTTATTTTGTGATATACTATAGTAATTAAAAGACCCTGGAACCCCTGTCTTTACAGGGAGTTTTATTTTTGAAGCTGGGAATGGTTAGAAAGTTCAGCTAACATGCTAATTATTACCGAGAAAGGAAGAGGTGCAAATGAACAATTTAAAATTGGGCCTNCCGGCGGGAAGCCTGCAAAAAGCTACCATGGAGATGTTCAAAAAAGCTGGTTTTAACATATTTGTTGGAGAAAGGTCTTATTTTCCTTCCATAGATGATGAGGAAATCGAATGTACTCTGATCAGGGCACAAGAAATTCCCAAGTATGTCCAGGATGGGGTGCTGGATACTGGTTTGACGGGTAAGGACTGGATTACCGAAACCCGATCCGATGTGGTGGAGGTGGCCGAGCTTATTTACTCAAAGCAGGGTTTAAAACCCATCAAACTGGTCATTGCCGTTCCCAATGACTCCGATATTAAAGAAGTGAAAGACCTGGAAGGCAAAAAAATTGCTACGGAAATGGTGCAATCAACCCTTGATTACCTTAAGAAGCATGGAGTGAGTGCCCGGGTGGAATTCTCCTGGGGCGCCACCGAGGTTAAACCTCCCAAACTGGCGGATGCCATAGCCGAACTTACTGAAACCGGCCGTTCCCTTAAAGCCAATAACCTGAGGATTATAGATACTATACTGGAGTCTACAACCCGGGTAATCGCCAACAAAGAGAGCTGGGAAGACAACTGGAAGAGGAAAAAAATTGAGGATATGGTTACCCTGCTGAAAGGAGCCCTTTTGGCTGAAGAAAAGGTAGGGTTGAAGATGAATGTTAGTAAGGGCAACCTGGATGCAGTTTTAGCCCTGCTTCCGGCTTTGAGGAAACCTACCATTTCCCACTTAAATGATGAAGAGTGGGTAGCTATTGAAACGGTAATTGACGAAAAGAAAGTCCGGGAACTCATCCACAAGTTAAAAGAGGCTGGAGCGGAAGGAATTATTGAGTATGCTTTGAGGAAAATAATTCCTTAAATAATCCTGAGTAAGTATTTTTTTTAACCAAGAGGAAAAGCTAAAAAAAATAAAAGGGAGTACCACATGCAATTTTCAAATGTGTTCTGGCTGATTTTTATAATATTTGCCTTGGTTCCTACCATCAAGCAGTGGAGAATAGCCTCTCTGCGATTTAGAATGCTGGAAAAAATAGAAAAGAGTAGAAAATCCAGGGCCATTACCTTGATACATCGGCAGGAATCTTTTAACCTTTTGGGGATTCCTATAACCCGCTATATAAATATTGAAGATTCAGAAGAAATTCTCCGTGCCATCAGATTTACCCCCGATGAAGTACCTATAGACCTGATTCTTCATACTCCCGGGGGGTTGGTTTTGGCAGCGGAACAGATTGCCCTGGCTATCTTGAAACATCCAGGGAAAGTGACGGTATTTGTCCCCCACTATGCCATGTCCGGTGGTACTCTGCTAGCCCTGGCCGCTGATCAAATTGTGTTGGATCAAAATGCGGTGCTGGGGCCTATAGACCCTCAGTTGGGAACATACCCGGCGGTTTCTATTTTGAAAGTGGTAGAGAAAAAAGACATTAACGAAGTAGATGATAAAACCTTAATTTGGGCTGATGTGGCCCAGAAAGCCATGAGACAGGTTAAAAGCAGTGTAAGTTATATTTTGAAGAGCAGAAATATTCCAGAGGAAAAAGCTGAAGAATTGGCTCAGATATTTACAGAGGGCCGTTGGACCCATGATTATCCCATTACCGGAGAAGAGTTGGAAGCCATGGGGTTGGATATTTCCTATGAAATGCCCCGGGAGGTTTATGCTTTGATGGAACTTTACCCCCAGTTTCCCCGGAGAAGGCCCTCGGTTCAGTATATCCCTGTCCCTTATCAGAAGCGTGGGGAGGAAAATGAATAACTCTAGCTTGTGAATTCCAAATAATTATTTTTAATTAAAGAAGGATTATTACGGTTCCATATAGAAATAGTTTATGGTTTAGTAAACTAGGGAGCTGTATAGAGTGTTTAAAGAAGTTTAAAATTTTTATTAAGCGCTATTTATTTCTGTTTAATTGTGTTAAAATATTTTTGAGTTTATATGAATACATATAAAAAATGTGTTTTAATATTTAAAGGAGGCATAGTCATTTTTAAAGAAAGGAGGGGAGCTTAGTTGAGCAAAAAATTTATTATCATTATTGCTATTGTTATCTTATTAATTGTGGTTAACGTTGCAGCTTTACAATTTACCAGCACACCGAGTTTCTGTGGTTCCTGTCATTACATGGCTGAGTCAAGGGAATCATGGGAGGAGTCAGAGCATTACAGTGCTGCCAAGTGTTTGGACTGCCATGCTGACCCGGGCATGATTGGGTATTTAATGGCCAAAGCCAACGGACTTAAAGAGCTGTATGTACATTTGACCCAGGACATTACCCGGGCAGATATTGAGGCCATGGATGTGCATGTGAACAAAGAAAGTTGTCTGCAGTGCCACCAAAATGTTAAGGAGGACCAAACACATAAGCTTCATGAAAGTATGGAGTGTGGGGCTTGTCACATAGGGATGGGGCATGGTGCCGAAGTGGACATCATTGAGTGCGGTGTCTGTCATCCAGGTATGTAATTTTATTATACGATTATTTATAGTCAAATAATATTCACACTTAAGTAGGGGCTCTGCCCCTACTTTCTTTATGCGGTTCTTGACAAAAATAACAAACAAACGAAAACTATTAAGTCCCTCATTAAGGGGCTTTTTACGTTCTACCCCATTATTGTAATTAAAGTATGCAGTATTGTAGATGCCTTTAGTAACGTTTTTTGTCATGTCATTTTTTACAGTGACGAAGGGTTGGGAGGTAATCAGCTCCCGAAGCTCCAGTGGCTTCGGTAACGGTTCATTCTGAGTACTAGATTCCCTCAAAAAAAGGAATTTTTGATTTGACGTGGAATTTAAATTGAAACTAAATCTTAGGCTGGAGTGGGAAATGAATAATAACAAACGTTTACTTACTGTTGCATTTGAAAGCGAAAGGCTAAGCTACAGCAATCTGGAAGTAGATCTATATAATTCCGGGGCAAATCAAATTTTAAGCGTTTGCGCGGCACGGGGGTATTTTCTCTACCATTTCAGTATGCAGGACCTTTTTTACCACGAAGGGAAAGCTTACGCCAAGGCCTCTGTTTTAGCCCTTCCGGACAGCTGGCACAGTGATCCGCTAAACTGTTATACCCTGTTAAGCAAGGTTGATGAACGACCCGTAGCATTAGATGATCTTGACCTCTGTTTTTTTCGGGCGGATGACGTCAGAAATATCGAC
>SL_3KL_010_SEDDRAFT_10000818_pt1 | contig 27322 bp, 25 predicted proteins | sample SodLakKL_010_SED_2_FD_10381 | JGI IMG/M metagenome (IMG submission 10381) | reverse complement strand
CAGACGGAAATTGACATTTACACGGCCGGATATAACATCAAACGATGGAGCGGATTGGCTGCCTTTGACCAACTCATGGATGAGATTACCAACTGGAGCCCCGCACCAACTCCCCAACCGGTATAAGTGGGTGGTGCCATCATTTTTAATTGAAAAATTTACCATAATGACAAATACCTGTTGATCTGTAATTTTCACACAGCCTCTCGAGAGGGGATTTAATTTACTTCGAACAGATTACCCACAAAGTTTTCAGTAGAACCAAAAATGAAATATCTATTGCCACTTTAAATAACGGTTCGGCTGATATGTAAAACTTTATAAACCAAAATTAGCTCAAAAAATTAATTTTACGATTAAAAATAAGAGTTTTTATTCTGAGCTGCTAAACTGTTTAAAAACTTGCAATTCAAAGCGCTTCCATCTTTAATTGGTTTACCGTCTTAATAGCCAATTCAAGAATTTAAGCGTATATTATAGTGCTAAACGAAATTGATAATTAAACAAGGAGTAATTTAAATGACACTAAAAATATCAAGTATAGAAGAATTATTGGGGAATGATGCTGAGGTACTGCTCAGCCATGAATGTAAGACAATACCAAAAGAGAAGATTCATGTACCGAGTCCGGATCATGTAGATAAAATCTGGTACCATTCAGACAGAAACAACCGTGTGCTGCACAACCTTCAGCGAATGGTCGATCACGGCCGTCTTGGCGGAACCGGATATCTTTCAATTCTGCCTGTTGACCAGGGGATAGAGCACAGTGCAGGTGCATCGTTCGCGAAGAACCCGAATTATTTTGATCCGGAAAAAATTATTGAACTGGCTATCGAAGGCGGCTGTAATGCAGTAGCTTCAACCTTCGGTGTGCTGGGTGCATGTGCAAGAAAATATGCGCACAAAATTCCGTTTCTTGTGAAAATCAATCACAATGAACTATTAACGTATCCGAACACCTACGATCAAATCATGTTCGGTACCATTCAAAAGGCGTATGATATGGGTGCTGCAGCAGTTGGCGCCACGATCTATTTCGGCTCAGAAGAATCGAGCAGACAAATAGTGGAAGTTGCCGAGGCGTTCGATTATGCCCATGAACTGGGTATGGCAACGGTACTCTGGTGCTACACCCGAAACTCTGCATTTAAAGTTGACGGCGTGGACTATCACTCATCTGCCGACCTTACCGGCCAGGCAAACCACCTTGGCGTGACGATTGGCGCTGACATTGTAAAGCAGAAGCTTCCCGAGAACAATGGCGGTTACTTAGCATTGAATACGGGCGGATCAAGCTACGGTAAGCTCGATCAGCGAATTTATGATGAGCTGACTTCCGACAACCTGATCGACCTGACCCGATACCAGGTAGCTAACGGCTATATGGGACGTGCAGGGCTGATTAACTCTGGCGGTGCATCCGGAAAAGATGACTTTGCCGAGGCCGTAAAAACTGCCGTCATTAACAAGAGAGCCGGTGGTATGGGGCTTATCAGCGGACGGAAAGCATTCCAGCGTCCAATGGCAGAAGGTGTTAAACTTCTGAATCATATCCAGGACGTTTACCTGAATGATGAAATAACAATAGCCTAAATTTCTTTCAATGCCATGCCGTAATATAAAACGGCATGGCTTTTTTTTGCCTGTCTTCAATTCCCTTACGTTCATTATTTACAATAAACTATAATTGTCAAATAACGTGCAAAAAAACTCATCTTCGGGGCCGCTGATTTCCGTTAAGTACCTGGTGCTTTCGATTACCCTGAGCATGGTGAGTATGGGAATTGTAATTTATCTAACCTATACACCCGGAATACTGGAGCACCTGGCTCCTAAACGCCTTCCGGGGCTTTTTATCGCCATAGCTGTAACCCTACTGAAAGTCTATTTTTCCGCCGCAAAAATTCGTTATCTGGCAGATAAGGCGATCGGGAAAATGGCATCTATCCGAATTGCACTAACCTGGGATTTTGCATCGGCAGTGACTCCTTCAACCATAGGCGGAGCGCCGGTTGCCACATTTGCCATGACACGGGAGGGGATTAAACTCGGCCAATCTTCGGCCATTGTTTTGTACGGTGTGATGCTCGATCAATTTTGGTACGCACTGGCTGTTCCCATTCTGCTGATCTCAAGCATCTATTTCCAGGTGTTGCCGGAAGAAATTGGTATGGTCGGCAACATTACCATGATGCTTATTTATGCCGGCCTGCTGGCGTATGGCGCTTTACTGGCTTATGGCTTGCTGGTGAATCCGGCTTTCATGAAAAAAACGATCCAGATAATTTTTAGCTGGCCCATTCTGAGGAAGTACTCAAAAAAAGTAAATCAGGAAGCCGAAAACCTCGAAAATTATTCGATCCTATTACGCAAGAAACCGTTCTCTTTTGTGTTGAAAGCTTTCTTTTTATCCACAATGAGCTGGCTGTGCAGAATTGCCATTCCCGTAATTGTAATTTTAAGCCTGCTGCCCGGAGACGAAATTCTGATGGTGCTCAGAAGCCTCGCCATGAATCTTGCATTTCTTGTGATTCCCACACCGGGCGGGTCCGGAGGTGTTGAAGGCCTTTTTGCCATCTTCCTGGGGCCGCTGATTGACCGCACAGCGTTTATCGGGCTGGCAGTATTTGTGTGGAGAATTATCACCTATTACATCAGTATCGGGCTTGGAATAATCGCAATGTTTTGGTACATAAACGAAACCGTTTCAGAAAAACTGGAACATATCAATAAATAATCCCCGGCAGGTACAATCGTGGCAAAACAACGAGTACAGTTTGAATGTGGAAATTGCGGCCACACCTCAGCCAAATGGCTTGGTGTTTGTCCGGCTTGCAATGAATGGAATACCTATTCAGAAATTATTGAAAAGCCAAAAAGCAGTAAAAAACACAAAGTTGATGTCTCCGTTTCGGATCATGTGGAAGCTATCAGGCTTGTGGATGTTTCGCACCAAAACAGCGAGCGGTTTTCTTCCAACCTGAATGAATTTGACAGGGTTTTGGGCGGAGGTTTTGTGAATGGTTCACTCTCACTGCTCGGTGGCGACCCCGGGATTGGAAAAAGCACACTGATGCTTCAGGTAGCGCATCACTGCCCGGAGATGAAAATTTTATATGTGGCAGGGGAGGAGTCCGCATCACAAATTAAACAGCGCGGCGGGCGCATCGGGCTGAAAGGAGAAAACCTGTATATCAGCTCAAACACGGATATCCAATCGGTAATCAGCCAGGCAAGAAAATTTAAGCCCGACTTGTTGGTGATCGATTCTATTCAAACCGTTTTCAGTGATGAACTGTCGAGCCTGCCGGGCAGTGTACAGCAGATCAGGGAGTGTTCTGCCATGCTGCAGCAGATTGCGAAAAAAGAGAACATCACCACGCTGATGATCGGCCACGTTACCAAAGACGGTGATATTGCCGGCCCCCGTATCCTGGAGCACATGGTGGATACGGTTCTGCACTTTGAAGGTGACAAAAACCACTTTTACCGGCTGCTGAGATGTGTGAAAAACCGGTTCGGGCCGGCGCAGGAAGTAGGTGTGTTTGAGATGAAAGAGAACGGCCTGCAGGAAGTTCTGAACCCCTCGGCTCTTTTTCTTTCGGAAGCGGAGCATGCCGTGAGCGGCAATTCTGTGACCTGCATCATGGAGGGAACACGCCCCATTCTGGTTGAGGTACAGGCCTTGGTTTCCCCCAGCAGTTACAGCACGCCTCAGCGTACGGCAAGTGGATTTGATCAGAGAAGATTGTCGCTGCTAATTGCCGTGCTTGAAAAAAGGGCGTCTATGAGCCTTGCAGGGCAAGACGTTTACCTGAATATTGCGGGAGGGCTGAAAATTTCAGATCCGGCTGCCGACCTTGCCGTGATATCAGCTCTTGCGTCCAGCTTAACCGACAAAATTGTAAACAGCGATACCGTTTTTATCGGTGAGGTTGGTTTGGGCGGTGAGGTAAGAAAAGTGTCTTTTATGCAGCAGCGGATGCGGGAGGCAGAAAAAATGGGTGTAAAAATGGCAACAGGGCCAAAGAATACCGCCGCGGAAGATTTGAACATACAGCTCAGGCCCGCGGCATTTATTTCAGATTTGTTTTGAGATGAATTTGATTGGCGACTTAAATTAATATAATGCTGGTTCAAGTTTGGTGCTGGCGCAAGCGTCCGCTTGTGCCTTTGGTGTTTGTGCCCTATCAAATAAGGTCCAAGCGGACGCTTGAACCAGCTTTGGAGCGGACGCTTGCGCCAGTATCGGTTTGGTGTTTCTGCGGCCGGGCTACCAACTCAAAAGTTCAGTGAAAAACCTGAACCGGACCGCAGGTAACACATTGTTATTGGCCTTAGTTACTATTAGTCAGCCATTTACATTTCAATTTGATACCGGACTATTTCCTGACCGCCAGCAGAAGACTCTTCTCGAACATATAATTTCCCGTCTTTAACTTCGATCACTTCAAGATTATGTATATTTCGATTTAACCTTTGGCCCGGCCATTTAAACGTTGCAAGTAATCTTCCTTCGCTCGATAGAACCCACCATGTGTAGTTGTTCTCGTCACTATTAATGGTTGAAACCCATAGTCTATTCACATCATCAACAAATATATAATGCAAAGCTGGCCACGTCTCCGGGTAATCTGCACTTTCGTACATTTGGTACATAATTTGGTTGAGATCAAGTTGTTCGAGATAGACTTCTTTGTCCAGCTCGCTGTTTACATATGGGTAATACATAGACCTTAAATAATTTCCTTCCAAATCATAAACTTTAATTAAAAAATCGTCGGACCAGGCCGTATAAATATCTCCAGTCTGTGAGACAGAAATCAATGTGCTTTTGAGAAAAGAGGCTGTAAGTCTTCCTGGATCACCATCCAATGCAGTTATTAAATACTCCGTTGCAGGTAGTTGTAGAATTGCATCAGAGGTAAATTTTCCGATCTCGTTCATGTAGTAATGCCTGTATTGGGTAGGCGGTCCATTAATCCGTTCTTGAAGAGGAAACTCTTCATACTGAACGAGCAGTCTGTTATCACCCAGTGCATATATTTGGGTGAGGCGTGAAACAACCTCTTCTACATGATTAACGTCACCTGAATTAATTGGAAAAGTACTGGAAAGCATAAGTGAATCCAGTGAGAAAACGCTGATTCTCTTAAGTGTATCATCAAAGATGTAGAGTCGATTTGAATTCGCAGTTATAGCATTAATATCCTGAAATTCACCCGGCCCTTGTCCTTTTCTTCCAATAGTTGCTACGAAATTACCATCGGCATCAAACACGAGAATTGAATGTTGTTGATTGTCTGCAATAAATACTCTCCCTTGTTCATCAACAACAATACCTACAATGTTACCAATTAACACATCGTCTGAATCCGTAAATACTTGCTCTCTAACAAATTTTATTTCAGCGTCAGGCTCACTATCTAAAGAATATATAGTAAGATTTTCAAGATTTTTGATCGAATCTGGTAAATCATCATTAGAAACCTGATTGGTACAACTGATTGAGAATAGAAACAAAAAGTAAATGGCGATCTTCTTCATGTGTACTGATCAAGTTTAGGCCAATAACAGCGGAGATCCAGAACAAATCAGTAGTTTTCTCTCTGTCGTCTTCTTTCTTCGCGCACACTCCTTTTCATTGCTTCTCTTCGCTCTTCAGACGGCTTGATGTACTGCTGGCGTTCTTTATATTCGTTTAGAATACGTGAACGGGTTACCATTTTCTTGAAGCGGTTAATAGCGCGATCAATGCTTTCGTTATCTTTTACGTTAACTCCTATCATAGAATAAATTTAAATTTTTTGAAATTTTTGATAGACACGTAATATAAGAATACTTTTCAGAGTAAAACAGTTTCGTAATAAAAATTTTTTATAATCTGCCTGATCTGCAAAAATGGTTAAAAATTATATTGATACGCTGAAAAACCTGCTTCTGAAACCGCGGAATGTTGTTGACGGGTTTATCCACTCAAAAGATGATCATTCATTCCAGCATCCGTTTCTGTTTGCTGTAGCCGGGGGTATCGTGGTTATTCTGCTCAACACTTTTCTGGTTAATTTTTCCGTTCAGATAGATCCTGGTTCGATCCAGGCCGAAGATGAACAGGTCAGGCAGATTGCAGAGTGGGTGCAGGTGGTTACTATAAGATTGTCTACACAATTTCTGCCGTTATCCATGATTTTTCTGCTGATCCCCATGCTTTCCCTGCCGGGACTCTTATTCTTTCGTGAACAGACCGACGGATTTTACTCAAACCTTATTTTGAACACCTATACGGTTGGGGCCTCCATCATTATTCTGATTGCGGCCATACCCGTCTGGATCTTTTCAGGTTTACCGCTTACCGATCCATTCATGAATTCGACATTGCCCGGCTTGATGGTGGCGGCTGTCGGGATCTGGGTTTACAAAAATTACTTTTCAGTTTCGGATGTTATGGGCTGGATCAGAATTCTCTCTTCATACATCAGCGGGTATGTGCTGTTTATTATTGTGAAAGGATTTGCAGCCGGCATCATCGGGTATATGATTTTTGCCATTAACCGGATCAGGGAACTTTCCGGTGAATTGTAAAATTCAGATCCGGTTCAGCAAAAAACGGCGGGGTATTTCATAGCCCAGGGCGCCTATGCCGAAAAGGGCGTAATCATACCTGGCGGGGTCGTCCGGGTTCATCACTTTCAGGGTGTCGGTGAGTTGAAGTACGGTTTTCCAGTCGTTGCTGCGGCGTGTAACCAGCCCGTATCTTCGCGCCTGCCTTGCAACGTGTACATCAAACGGAATCAGCAGCTCGGAAGCGTCCATAAAAGCCCATATGCCGGGATCTACCGGGCTGTTCTTTCGAATGGCCCAGCGTAAAAACATATAGAGGCGTTTACACGTGCTTCCTTTTTCCGGATTTGAAAGGTGTTTTTTGGTCCGGCTGGCAAGATCGGTGCTTCGCTTAAAAAACTCTTGGTTAAAGACTGCGAGGAAAGGACGTTGTTCCGACCGGCCTCTCTGGTAGCACATTTTCCAAAAAGCTTCAAAGTCATCAAATTCCCGATAGATGTTTTGAAGTGCCAGTAAAATTCCGTGAATATCAATCGGTTTAAAAGTACGGTGCTTAAAATTTTCAAACAGTTGGAATTGCCGCTGGCCGTAGTTCATTACAAAATCGCAGGGGGAGTAGCCGATTCTCCTCAGCAGATCGTTAACTTTTGCCACCACAATATCCCGCCGGCCCCATGCCATTATCGCAGCCAGAAAGCCGGCAATTTCGATGTCTTTTTTGTTCGAAAAAGCGTGCATAAACTGTACCGGGTCATGCCGGATATAATCGGGCTTTTCCACTTCATCGCAAATTTTGTCCAGGTATGGTTTAAGTTCGCTGAGGCTTTTGCGAGACCGTTTTCTGAGTTTTGAGCGAGACATCAAACCTCCAAAAATCTTGTTAAATCCTGATGATCCATTTTCAGCAGATTGTCTATCAGTGTTTTATTGGCTTTCGGAAATGGATAGGTGTTGATTCGATCCAGCGAGATCCACTCAATTTTTTGGCTCGATTTGGGAACGGGCTTACCTGAATGAATTCTGCACCAAAATGCATGCAATGTAATTTTAAAATGTGAATAGGCGTGTTTTAGTTCGTAAAACTTTCCATGAACGTCCACATCAACGCCCAGCTCTTCTTTCAGTTCGCGTTTCACGGTTTTTTTCAGTGGTTCACCGGGTTCCTGTTTGCCGCCGGGAAACTCCCAAAGCCCGCCAAGCATGCTCTCATCCGGCCTCAGGGCAATCAGCAATTCATTCCGGCCGTTCACAATCAAACCTACAGCAATTTGGTGATGCGGTATTTTTTTTGATGGTGATTTGTAGGGAATGGTGTCGGTTTTTGCACTGGCGGCTGCAACACACCCTGCTGACAGGGGACATTCTCCGCATAGTGGTTTTGACGGCTTACAGACCGTTGCACCAAGCTCCATGATGGCCTGGTTAAAATCGCCGGGATTTTTTTCAGGGATCAGTTCGTCGGCATGGCGCTGAATCAAATTTTTGGTTGAGGTGCTCCTGATGTCATCAGTGATGCCAAAATAGCGCGCCAGCACCCGGATAACATTTCCATCAACCACGGCATGTTTTTTTTGAAAGGCGATACTGAGAATGGCCGAAGCTGTGTATGGGCCAATTCCCTTAAGAGAAGTAATCACTTCATACGTATCGGGAATCCGGCCGCTGAAATCTTTAACAACCGTTTTTGCCGCCTGGTGCAGATTTCTCGCCCGGCTGTAATAACCCAGGCCTTCCCAGCATTTCAGAACCTGCTGCTGATCTGCTTCGGCTAAATCAAAAACGGTGGGAAATTGCTCCAGAAAATGTTCGTAGTAGGGAATAACAGTATCCACTCTGGTTTGCTGCAGCATAATTTCAGAGATCCATATATTGTATGGATCGTCTGTTTTGCGCCAGGGGAGGTCGCGTTTATTCTGCCGGTACCATCGGATTAATTTTTCAGAAAAAGTGGATTCCACGTCAATTTGAATTCTCATCAAAATCGAACTCGATGGGATCGCCCTCGTCAATTTCAATCACATTGATGGTAAATTCCTGTGATGCAGCAGCCCCGAACTGATCGGTTGCAATAACCTGGAATTTGTGTTCGCCCACCTGCCGAACCGAGGGTGTCCAGGTGAAAACTCCGTTGCGTTCATTCAGGCTGGCGCCATCTGGCATATCCACACCGAGATAACGGATCAGCGACTGGTCCATCCCGTCGGGGTCAACGGCGGTAATTTGCAATCCAAACTCTTCATCAACAGGAATGGAAACCGGCCGTGTTGGAGAAAATCTTGGCGGAGCATTGAAAGGCCTCAAATCAATTGTGAAACTGACACTGTCTGAGCGCCCATCAGAGCTTGTAGCCGTGATTGTAACATTGTGGCGGCCTGACTGATTGGCTGATGGCTGCCAATAGAAAGATTTTCCGCGGATTCGGGCATCATCAAAAGGTGCGCTGTAACTGAATGAAATTTGTGATAAGTCAACATCGGATTCAAACTCGATGGGCAGCAGAAGCGGACGCGGGAAAGGTAGCACAACATCGCGTATGGGCCTGATGCGCAATCCGTTTCCTTCACGGGCTGCTGTAGCAGATTCGGCCTCATCTACAGTAATAACCGGGGCCACACTGTTAAATTCGCTTGCCCAGAGAACATCCTCAGATATGGTGAAAAAATTGCCTGAGCGCTCGTCCGTTTTCCAGGCTTCGAGGTCGCCGTTCATCGGGCCTGTCCATAATTCGCTGTTCCGGGTGCGCACTACAAGGCGCTCATTCCAAATGCTAAGGCGCTCAACCGAACCGGATACTGATGCAATTGTTCGTGTGTTGCCGTCAGAATTTATCAGAAAAATATTGCCGTTTCTGTCGGTTCCGATCAGTTCATCATCGGTTAAAAAGAGCCGTTCAACATTTCGGTCTACAGCCACATTGCTCAGCCTGTTTATATTGTCGTCATCCGCTTCATAAATCAAAATCTCATTTTGATTGGTGAGGACGTACAGGGTATTTCGGTCATCGCCTGCAAGATCAGTAATATTTTCATTTTCGATGATGCGATTCATACCGGCGTCTACGGTTTCCGGTGTTTCCAGGCTGATTTCTCCCAAGCCGTTACTGCCGAGTGCAATAAACAGCCGATAACCGATTCGTTCCACTGCAACCGGCTGCTCCGGAAGTACTGTTGAAGAGTAAACGCCCAGAACCGAGGTGGGTTCAACAACGGTCAGCCTCCGGTTATTTCCGTAGAGATAGGCAAAACGAATATCGCTTTCCAGGAGGTGACCGCGCTCCTGCATACCGGTAGAGGAGTAGAGCCATTGCAACGAATCGCTTTGAGTCCGGAAAACAACCAGCCCCTCGCTTTCCGATAAAACATACAAGTGGGTTTCTGAGCTGTTTAAATTTTTAATATTTGGAACCTCGATCTGCTTGCTGAGATCTTTGAGAAGCTGCTGGCCGTTTAGCGGATTGCAGAATCCGATAACAAAAACCAGCGGAAAAAGAAGTGTGCGGGTAAATAATTTCATCATAGAGTTACAGCCAGTTATGTTGTTTATACCATCTGAGAGTTCTTGAAATACCTTCTTCGAGCGAATATTGTGGTTTATAATTCAATTCAACTACAGCTTTTTGATGGGAACAGGTCCATTCCAGCACCATCTCGTTTGCTTTTTCCCTGTTGATAACGGGATATGAACCTAAAAATGACGCCGTTGTTTCAATTGCCCCGGCAAATTTTTTAACCCAATTTGGTTTAATTTTTATCGGGGTGATTTTTTTGTTCAATACGATTTTTACGATTTCCATGATTTGATTCCAGCTCACAGATTCCTGGCCGCTCACAAAATAGGTGTGAATTCCTATTTGAGTCTGTGCGGCGGCTTTCATTATGCCCTGTATCAAATCATCAACATAAACTATGGAGAGTTTAGGATTTTCACCATCGCCTACAATAGGAGCTACGCCATTTTTCATCATTTTAAAGAGAGTGAAAATCTGGTCTTCACGCGGGCCATAAACGGCAGGCGGCCTGATTATGGTTATGGATAAACCGGGTTCGGCAATTTTGTGAATCATCTCCTCCATTTTTTTCTTGGATTTGCCGTACATACTCACCGGCTTCATCGGATCTTTCTCGGTTACGGGGCGTCCGCTGCTGGGCCCGCAGGCCGCAAGAGATGATAAAATTACCAGTTTTTTTACACCCGTTTTGTTTGCAAGGCGCACCAGGTTTTCTGTGGCTTCCACATTGGCGTAGTCAAACTCTTTTTGAGTGGGTGCTTTTACAAGCCCTGCAAGATGAAAGATCACATCCGTATCACGCAGGGCTTTTTCAATCGTGTTGATGGAATGAAGGTCTCCTTTAATTTTTGAATAGTTTTTTCCTTCGAGCCATTTTTCTTTGTTTCGCACCAAACATTTTATCTCTTTCCAGTCAGAATGTTCTATCAAAGTATCAGCAAGGTGGCTTCCAATAAATCCGGTTCCTCCGGTGACAAATGCATTCATTAAATTTGTATATTCAAGCGCTTTTAATTTGGGATATCAACCTCACAATTACGTAAGATAAATATGGCAACTGCATTAAAAAAATATGAGCAAGTTCAAAGTAGCAATTTTTACAGGTAATTATAACCACATTCGGGATGGAGTTTCACTCACTTTAAACCGGCTTGTTGCTTTTTTGTTGAATAACAATGCAGAGGTGCTTGTTTTCGGGCCAACTGTCGAAAAGCCCGCACTTGAACATGCAGGCACACTGGTGCCCGTTCCGTCAACAAAATTGCCCGGAAGGCCTGAATATCGTTTTTCACGGTCTTTCCCAAAATCCGTAAGAGAAAAACTGATAAATTTTGGCCCGGATATTGTGCATATTGCCACGCCCGATTTGCTGGGTTTCCGGGCGCTGAAATGGGCAAAAAAAAATCAAAAGCCGGTTGTGGCATCCTATCACACCCATTTTTCAAGTTATCTGAAGTATTACCGCCTCTCCCTGCTTGAACCGCTGCTCTGGAAATACCTGAAATGGTTTTATAAAAATTGCAGGCATGTGTATGTCCCCTCGCCATCTATGGCAGAATTTTTGGAAGAAAATGGCATTGAGACGGATATCAGAATCTGGGCACGTGGAATTGAGCTCGATTTGTTCAACCCGTCCCGGCGCGATGATACCTGGAGAGAAAAGCAGGGATTCCGGGAAAATGATATTGTTATCTCGTTTATTTCACGGCTGGTTTGGGAAAAAAATTTAAAACTGTACGCTGATGTAATAAACAGGCTTCAGGAAAAATATCCGCAGATCAGGGCGCTGGTTGTGGGAGACGGCCCGGCTGGCGAGGGATTGAGAAAAATGCTGCCAAAGGCTGTTTTTACCGGTTTTTTGACCGGAGATGAACTGGCAAAAGCCTATGCATGCAGCGACATTTTTTTCTTCCCCTCTGATACCGAAACATTTGGCAATGTTACACTTGAAGCAATGGCCAGCGGGCTGCCCTGTGTGGTTGCCGATGCCACCGGCAGCCGCTCTCTTGTAGAGCATGGAGAAAACGGTTTCATCGTGCCTGTTGAAAGATCAGATAAATTCTATAAATTTATAGAACAACTAATTATTAATGAGGCAAAGCGGTCAGGCATGGCCTTAAAATCATTGGAAAAGGCCAGGTCATACAGTTGGGACACCATCAATAACAAACTTCTAAAATACTATACTGAAGTTCTGGAGGCTAAGAGTCAATAAATTGCGAATACTATATATTTCACATCTTCATCCCCCGAAAAACAGGCCGCTCGAAAACGTTGGTGGCATGCAAAATGTAAGCGTGCAAATGACGGAAGCGATCCGGCGCCGTAATGATGTTGACCTGGAATCAATTATCATGCATTCATCATGGCAGTTTATCGGTATCAAAACCTTTTTTTTCCTGGCTGCGCTGTTATGGAGAATTCCCGGAAAAATTAAAACTTTTAAGCCCGATGTAATTCTTTTTTCGTCGATGGTTACGGCTGGCGTGCTTCCATTTTTGCTCAAAAAGCCGAAGGTTCCGTGTGTTACCATCAATCACGGACAGGATGTAACACTGCCGGTTCGAATTTACCAGTGGTACATCCGGTATATATTCAAGAGTCTTCAGGGAGTTATTTCTGTCTCTTCAGCCACGCGGGATGCTTCCATTAAAAGGGGGATGGATCCAAATATTGGAGTGGCATTGCCTAATGGATACGACCCGAAAGTACGGAAAAAACTGCCTGAAAAAGAAGAGGCAAAGCAATTCCTTGAAGAGATGTTAAAAAAGGATTTTGGAGATAAGAAAATTTTACTCACCGTTGGCAGGCAGGTAAAACGCAAGGGCCACGCCTGGTTCATCAAAAATGTTTTGCGGCGGGTTAAAACCGATGTTATTTATTTAATTGTGGGCGATGGTCCGGAACATGAGAATATTTGCCGACTCAGAGATACGTTGGATTTGCAGGATAAAATTTACACGACCGGTAAGCTGCCATACGAAATGCTCAATACTTGTTATTCTGCTGCCGATATTTTTGTTATGCCCAATATCCCGGTTGAAGGAGATATGGAAGGTTTTGGTATTGTGCTGCTTGAAGCAAACATGGCGGGAGTACCGGCTGTGGCTTCAGATCTTGAGGGTATAAAAGATGTGATTGAGCAAGGGATGAATGGCTATAGAATTCCACAGGGAAATGCATCAAAGTTTGCGGAAAAAATTGATTATATTTTTAATAATGAGTTAGAAGAGTTGTCAAAAAAATCAGAGGAATACGTCCTTAAAATGTTTAACTGGGACACCGTGGTAGATAAATACATCCGTTTTTTAAAAACCATGAATGAATAACAATCCAGATTCGTTAAAAATTTGATTGAAACTCAATACTCGGTATATTTACCTGTTTAATATCAAAGCAACCACCACTAAATGTCCGATCTAAAAGCTGAAACCGACAGGGGCAAAGTATTTAAAAAAGCTTATGATTTTACGATGGCTGATGATGTCAAAAAGAGTGGGTTGTACCCTTACTTTAAGCCGCTTCAGGCCACCAATGGTACGGTTGTAAATATCGAGGGAAGGGATGTGATTATGGCCGGCTCAAACAACTACCTCGGGCTTACCAATGATCCCCGGACAATTGAGGCTGCTCAGAATGTTATCAATATTTATGGTACGGGCTGTACCGGGTCAAGATATTTAAATGGCACACTTGATTTGCATCTGGAACTCGAGGAGAAACTGGCTGATTTTATGAGGAAAGATGCCTGTGTGCTTTTCAGTACAGGCTACCAGACAAATGAAGGATCTATTCAAACCATTGCTGGCCGGAACGATATTATTTTTTCTGACAAAGATAATCACGCCTGTATTGTTGTTGGCACACAGCTCTCCAATGGCAAGACCGTTCGATACCGCCACAACGATATGAACCATCTTCGACTGTTGCTGGAAAAAGCTGATCCTGATACGGGAAAAATTATTGTAACGGACGGCGTTTTTTCTATGTCTGGTATGCTGGCAAATATTCCAGAGCTTGTAAAACTGGCCAACGAATTTGGTGCAGGGCTCTATATCGATGATGCCCATGCAGTGGGTGTTGTGGGTGAAGGTGGCAGGGGGTCTGCATCGGTGTTTGGATTGATGGATGACGTGGATTTGATCAGCGGAACATTCTCCAAATCTTTTGCATCTTTGGGAGGCTTTATTGTGGGAGAAAGAGCTGTGATAGAATACATCCGGCACAAATCTCCGGCACATATATTTAGTGCCAGTATGCCTCCTGCAAATGTAGCAACAGTGTTAAAATCACTTGAGATACTTCAACAGGAAACCTGGAGGCTTGAACGGCTGGAACAGATTTCAAACTACATGCGCGATCAGCTAAGTGCGCTCGGCTTCAATGTATTAAACAGTCAGACACCCATCATTCCGGTTGTAGTGGGTGAGATGATGGATTGCTTCAAATTCTGGAAAGACCTATTCGAAGAAGGAGTATATGCGAACGCGGTGGTTCCTCCGGCTGTACCTCAGGGGCAGTCTTTGGTGCGCACAAGTTACATGGCAACTCACACCGATGAGCATCTCGATCAAATACTGGATGCATTTAAAAAAGTGGGTATCAAACATGGTATTATTGATGAAAACGGTCGTTCACTGATTGATATTTAACAGTAAGTGGGAAGGAAAGCGAATACGAATCAAATCACTCTCGTTTCATCAAAAGATGAAAAGAAAGAATTTATCCGTTTTCCGTACAGCCATTATAAAAACGATCAATACTGGGTGCCTCCTCTGCTGATGGAGCAGAAGAAACTGCTCGATAAAAAGAAAAACCCATTCTTCAACAACGCGGAAATTGCCCTTTTCAATGCTTCTTATAACGGAAAACCTGCCGGAAGAATAGCCGCGATAATCGATCACCGCTATAATAAATTTCACAATAAGAAAACCGGCTTTTTTGGTTTTTTTGAATGCATTGACAATCAGTCAACTGTAGATTTGCTTTTCAAGGTTGCCGAAGATTGGCTGAGTGAACGCGGAATGAAAGATGTTTTGGGGCCGACAAATCCCGGTTTGATGGATGAGCCTGGTATTCTTGTTGACGGATTTGAAAAATATCCATCCATTTTAATGCCTTATCATAAAGCCTATTATGATAAGTTGATTAAAAAAGCAGGCTATGAAAAAGAGATAGACCTGCTCACATTTTTGGTAACCCAGGATAATGTTGACCGGGAAAGGGCAACACGTGCAGTTGAAATAGTAAGAAGAAGAATTCCCGGAATTAAAGTCAGAAAAATTAACCTGAAAAAAATCAGGGATGAAGTTCACATAATCAAAGAAATTTTTAACAGTGCCTGGAAAAACAACTGGGGATTTATTCCGCTTTCAACTGAAGAATTTGATGCACTGGCAGCCGATTTGAAAAACATTGTGGATACTGATTTTGCCCATATTGCAGAAATAGAGGGACAGCCGGTTGGTTTTTCTGTAGCACTGCCGGATTATAACCAGATCTTCAGAAATATGAATGGAAGGCTTTTCCCTTTTGGGATTTTTAAAATCCTCTGGAATAAACGAAAAATCAATAAAATACGGACTGCCCTGATGGGAGTAATCCCAAAATACCAGGGCAAAGGGATTGATGTGCTTCTGCACCGCGAAGCAATCGAAAACGGATTGATAAGAAATTACTACTCGTCGGAAGTAGGCTGGATTTTAGAAAACAATATTCAAATGGTTAGGGTAGCTGAAAAAATCGGGGGAGAGCTTGATAAACGCTATCGAATGTACAGTAAAAAACTGGTATAGACAGATCCGTTTTTCTTCAATTTCTGGTATAAAAATCATACCTTTATATGACGATAAAAATTAACGCGAATCAGTAGTTATTGCCTGAATAAATAGCTGTTAATTATTAAAAAAGCGACCTGTCATCCTGGAAAATAGGTATCTGAAGTGTCGCAAATCGTTCAAAGAAAATCTTAAGAGCTCCGGAATCGTCGACAGACGGACGGTTTCTTATCTAAATCTAACACAAAAAAGAAAGAACTATGACTAAATACAGAATTGAGAAGGACTCAATGGGGGAAGTGAAGGTGCCGGAAAAGGCTTACTACGGTGCACAGACACAACGAGCATTAGAAAATTTTCCAATCAGCAATATTCGTTTTAGCTCGGAATTTATATCCGCCCTTGGCCATACGAAATTTGCTGCTGCTAAAGTAAATGCCGAATTGGGCCTTTTGGATAAAAATATTGCTGAAGCCATTCAAAAAGCATCACAAGAAGTAATTGATAATAAATTCGATGAAGATTTTGTGCTCGACATTTTTCAGACCGGTTCAGGCACATCAAGCAATATGAATGCCAACGAAATTATTGCCAAACGCGCCAATGAGCTGAAAGCCGATACGGAAGCTGTGATTCATCCAAACGACCACGTGAACTTTGGCCAAAGCTCGAACGATGTGATCCCGACAGCCATCCGGATTGCTGCTGTGCTTGCAGTTAAGAACAATCTGATTCCATCACTAAAGCACCTGCACAAGACCATTGTTGATAAAGGCGAAGAGTACAAAGACGTGGTAAAAACCGGCCGGACGCACCTGATGGACGCCATGCCGGTAACTATTGAGCAGGAATTCAGTGGTTATGCACGTCAGATTGAACTCGGAATTGAGCGGGTTGAAGCTGCCCTGGAACGAATGCTGGAATTGCCGCAAGGCGGTACAGCCGTTGGTACGGGGATTAATACCCATCAGGATTTTGGCAAAAAGTTTGCTGAAGAAATTGCTTCTGCAACCGGAGAAGCTTTTGTTGAAGCCGCAAACCACTTCGAAGCCCAGGCAACGATTGATGCACCTGTTGAGCTATCCGGCCAATTAAAAACACTGGCTGTAGGGCTGATGAAAATCGGCAACGATTTACGCTGGATGAATTCCGGCCCCAACAGCGGCCTTGGCGAAGTTCAGCTAAAAGCACTTCAGCCGGGTTCGTCCATTATGCCGGGCAAAGTAAATCCGGTTATTGAAGAGTCTTTGCTGATGGTTTGTGCCCAGGTTATCGGGAACGATGCGGCTATCACCATAGCAGGGCAATCAAGCAACTTTGAACTGAATGTTATGCTGCCGGTAGCGGCTCATAACCTGCTTCAGTCTGTTGAAATTCTTGCCAATGCATCCAGAAATTTCGCAGACAGATCGGTGAGCGGACTTGCCGTGAGAAGAGACAAAATTCAGGAAATGGTTGGCAAAAACCCGATTTTGGTAACGTCACTCAATCCATTAATTGGTTACGACAAAGCCGCACAGATCGCGAAAAAAGCCTTTGCAGAAGACAGGTCTGTACTCGATGTAGCAAGGGAAATGACCGACCTTTCAGAAAAAGAGCTGGAAAATGCTCTCAATCCTATGAACATGACGAAAGGCGGGTTCACGGAATAATTATCTGAACCGCCTGAATTTACTTTCACTGCCTGTGGTTTTCAAAAAATATTTTAAATTCACAGTGTAGTTTATGCCTAAACAACAGGTTGTTCGGAGTTTACATTTTCCAGGTAAAGTAACTGCCGGAATTTTGTAAATTCTGTTCAACCTGTTATTATTGTTAGGTCTGTCACAACTCTACAACAGCTCTATATTTTACTGGAAAAGAAATTTGTATGGCAAGTAAAGAAACGGCTCAAATCAAATACTCTAAACAGGAAAAAAAGGAAATTCTGAAGGATTTCAATATTGCCTGTATGAGCCGTGAAATGTCGATTCTGGGCCGTAAAGAGGTATTGACAGGTAAAGCCAAATTTGGAATATTTGGCGATGGCAAAGAATTGCCGCAACTGGTAATGGCCAAATTTTTTAAAAAGGGGGATTTTCGTTCGGGCTACTACCGCGATCAAACATTTATGATGGCGATCGGAGAATTAACCATCTCTGAATTTTTTGCCCAACTCTACGCCAATCCTGATGTAAATGAAGACCCGAATTCGGCCGGTCGGCAGATGAACGCTCATTTTTCTACACGTCTTCTGAATGAGGATGGCTCCTGGAAACCACAGACGGAGATGAAAAACACCTCTTCCGATATTTCTCCCACAGCCGGACAAATGGCGCGCCTTCTCGGGCTTGCGCAGGCATCAAAAATTTACAGGCACAGCGAAGATTTAAAAGACTGGACAGAATTTTCGGATAACGGAAATGAGATTGCCTGGGGCACTATTGGTGATGCGAGCACATCAGAAGGAATTTTCTGGGAAACGATGAATGCGGCCGGTGTTATGCAGGTGCCGATGGTGGTTTCTGTTTGGGATGACGGATATGGAATTTCTGTTGCCAAAAAATATCAGACCACAAAAGAGAGCATTTCCAAAGTGATGCGTGGATTTAAACGCACACAGCGCGAATCCGGCATCGAAATTTTTACCGCCAAAGCCTGGGATTATGAAGAGCTGATAACCGTCTATAATGAAGCGGCAACCGTAGCACGAGAAGACCATGTGCCGGTTTTAATTCATGTTGAAGAAGTGACGCAGCCACAGGGACATTCAACCTCCGGATCTCACGAGCGCTATAAAAGCGATGAACGGCTGAATTGGGAAGCCGACCACTGCTGTATTCATAAATTCAGGGAGTGGCTTATAGCAGAAGAAATTGCTGATGCTGATGAACTGGAAAGGATCGAACAAGAAGCCATTGAAACTGTGCGAAACGAACAGAAAAAAGCATGGCAGGCTTTCCAGGATCCGATTCTTCAGGAAAAAAATGAGCTTCTTGATCACCTGGAAAATTTAATAGAAGCTCATCCCGGTATTGATCAATTAAATACCCTGAAATATTATCTCGAAAGAAAATCCAAGCCCATTCGTCGTCACGTAATTTCAACTGCCAGAAAGGCACTTTTTGAGGTTCGCGCTGAGCAGTCTGAGGCGAAGAATGAATTTAGAGACTGGCTGCTTCGCCAAAACGATCGTAACCGCGACCGGTTTAACTCTCATCTTCTCAGCGAAACACCTAAATCGCCGGTATTGATAGAAGAAATTCCTCCGGTGTACGATGAAAATTCGAAGAGTGCAGACGGTCGAAAAGTTCTCAGAAATAATTTTGATGCCCTTTTTACAAAATATCCCAACACACTGGTTTTTGGTGAAGATACCGGGAAACTGGGTGATGTAAACCTTGGCCTTGAGGGAATGCAGGAGAAATATGGAGATTTGCGTGTTAGTGATACCGGAATCCGGGAGGCAACGATTCTTGGCCAGGGAATGGGACTTTCTTTACGCGGTTTAAGGCCCATTGCCGAAATTCAGTATCTCGACTACCTCCTTTACAGTTTTCAGTTGCTGAGCGATGATGTGGCAACATTGAGGTACCGAACCAAAGGCGGTCAGGCCTATCCGCTGATTGTGCGTACAAGAGGCCACCGGCTTGAAGGAATCTGGCACGCAGGTTCGCCCATGGGTATGATTGTTCACGGTATAAGGGGAGTGCATGTTTGCGTTCCAAGAAACCTGACGGATGCCGCNGGATTTTANAATACGNTNATGCAGGGAGACGATCCTGCNCTGATTGTTGAACCGCTGAATGCCTACCGCCTCAAAGAAANAATGCCATCTAACCTGGGTGAATTTACCGTACCTCTGGGTATTCCGAAAATTCTTCATNAGGGGGATGATATCACACTGGTGTCTTATGGTTCCACTCTGAATATTGTTGATTCGCTTCAGTCCGAATTTGAGANGCTGGGTATTTCAGCAGAAATTATCGACGTGAGGACACTCCTTCCTTTTGATAAAAACCNGATAATTCTTGAATCACTGAANAAAACCAACCGCATNCTTTTTATTGATGAAGATGTACCCGGTGGCGCCACAGCATTTATGATGCAGCAGGTGATTGATGAACATGGCGGGTTCCGTTATCTCGATTGTGAAGCCCGGTGTTTATCGGCGAAAGCACACCGTCCGGCCTATGCCTCTGATGGCGATTACTTTTCAAAGCCCAATGCCGAAGATATTCTGGAAAAAGTGTATGAAATGATGCACGAAGCCAATCCTTCAAAATATCCGTTGATTTAGTTTTCCGGGTGATTTTTTCAAACAATGTGAATTCGAGATAAGAATGAGGGTATTTGGTTGAATGCGTCAAAGAGCGCAATTCAGATGGTGCTTTTCCAGCGGAATGAAGTCGAAATATGGAGTTTTCGACTTCGTCCCGACCAAAAACCTGTTTTGTGCGCATCTGCAAGACTTAAAATTTGGGTTCAATAATATCAACAGTTTAGTAGAATTCATTTTTAAATTTGGGTCATGCAATCCGAAGAATGGTAAATTCTCTTCATAATGGATTAGCAATCTTTTTTGAACTAAAATCTGTACGGGTTTACTCCGGAGTCCCTTCCCGTTAACCCCTCGAATATGTTTTCGGGCCTTTACAAGTTAAATGCCTCGAGGTCTTTTCTTGTTTGCTCTGATCTCCCCCGGGTTGCGCTCCATCATTCTTGCTTCGCAATTCTGATAGCCGCTTTACCCGGGGTTATAAGATCGCTCATCCCTGACGGGATTTTTTCGGTCTATCTATTTACCAACACAAATTGCCCTTCAATTTGAGCAAACCATCCAAATAATTGATGTTTCTTCTGGTGCCGGCATAAGCCAAACCAAATCCGCGAATTCACTGTGTAAGTCTACGATGAGGATAACATCGAGTTCCGATAGGAACGGCCGATATTATAACCCCGGACAAGTGAGGGCTGAAAAACGCCACTGCGTTTGAACCCGAGCGCAGTCCGGGGATTAGCGAAGCAACAAAAAAGTCCCGAGGCGAGGAATGAAGAAAAGGCAACTAACAGCATCGAAGGGATTCGGCATGGTTTACTTTATGAAGAAATCCCTAAGCTAATATTCGGATCAGAGATCTATCAAATTTGGGTCATGCAATGCACAAAACAGGAAAAAGCATCCAGAGAACGCTCAAGGTCACTTTTCACGCGCTAAATAAATGAAATACCATTGGTTTTATATGGATTATAAAATCATCCAGTCGGCAAAAATAAAAATCCAGATGAGAGGAAGGTAAACGAAGGATGAAAACATCAGTGCTTTGGCAGTGGTTTTGTCTCTGTAGATCGCAAATCTCGCACCATAATAGAAGAAAAGTGCCGTGGTGAGGATGGATCCGCTCAGGTAAATCCAGCTTACCAGGTCCATTACAAAAAGTTTATAAATAGTGGGAAATAAAATAGCAAGGGGCAGCAAAACCCAAAGCACAGCTTTCCAGCCATAAGGGTCATTTTTGGGAAGCATTTTAAATCCGGCGTGATCATAATCTTTTTTGCATACCCAGGCGATGGAAATTACGTGGGGAATTTGCCAGCAGTAAATCACCCCGAACAGAATCCACATTCCGTGTTCGAAGATGGTACCGGTTGCGGCTGCCCAGCCTCCAACAACCGGAAGAGCGCCTGGAATTGCACCAACAAATACGTTCAGTGCAGAAATTCGTTTCAGTGGAGTGTAGGCAAACAGGTAGATGACGGTTGTGGCAAGAGAAACAAGCCCGGCGACTATATTCACCATAAAGAGAAGATAAATCAGCCCGAGAGCAATCAGAGTCATCGAAAAAATGAAACTTTGCCTCGGGTTAATTCGGCTTGCAGGCAGCGGCCTCCGGCTGGTTCGTTTCATCAAACCGTCAAGATCGCGCTCCATAAACATATTGTGAGCGGCGGTTCCGGCTGCAATCAAATACGTTCCAAGCATGGCATGGATCATCAGGGTAATGTTGACGCCCCCGGCCGATCCCATCAAAAAGCCAATCAGCATACTGGCAAGTACCGTAAAGGTAATTCCGGGTTTTGTGAGTTCATAATAATCACTCACTGTCCCCGTGATTTCCTTAATCGATAAAATACCGGTTGTAGTTCTGTTCATGAAATGGCCTGATTTATAACGCGGACAAAATAATGAATTTGAAATTTATATGTAACTTTAATATTCAATTCAAAAAAAGAGAGTAAACTCCATCTTATCAGTTTATTTCCATTCTGTTTACCAGACAGAACCAAAAATAAGCGGGGTTTGTTCTTCCAAAAAACTGATATCTTTAACAGCCTGATTAAGGCCGTTTCCATGAAATATAATATTTCAGACAAATTTATATGAAATTAAATATTTATCAAAAAACAGCTATTACCACGGTTATTGCCACAATTGTCCTGATTTTTGTAGGAGGGCTTGTGCGGGCTGCCGGCGCCGGGCTTGGATGCCCCGACTGGCCGCAGTGTTTTGGAATGTGGATTCCTCCGACAAATGCAGCCGATTTGCCGCCGCAATATGATGCATCCCTGTTTAATCCGCTGCACACATGGCTGGAATATGTAAACCGGCTTGTTGGAGTACTGATTGGCTTACTGATTACAGCTACTTTCGCGCTCTCGTTTCGATACAGAAAAAAAGATCCGGTGATTACAATTACCTCGGGATTAGCGTTTGTACTGGTGTTGTTTCAGGGATGGCTTGGCGGACAGGTGGTTCGTTCCGGGTTAAGTGCAGGTGTGATAACGCTGCACATGATTATGGCAATGATTATTCTGGCCACGCTGCTTTACGCAACTTTCCGCGCCATGAATAAAGAGCTGTTAATCTCAATAAAACCCGGCCTGAAACGAAAACTGTTGTGGATTTCCGGGATTATACTGTTTCTTACACTGGCTCAAATGGTGCTGGGAACTCAGGTACGGGAGTCGGTGGATGTTGCCAAAAATGTACTGGAAATGCCCAGGGAACAGTGGTTAGATACAATGGGATTACTTTACGAAGTCCATCGTAGTTTTTCCTGGCTTCTGGTGATAGTGGCTGTTATTATGATTGTTTATCACAAACGGAAAGCCATGTCTGTTCCAAAAAGCCTGCACAGGTTGGGCTGGCTGATTGCCATTTTGATCATGCTGCAGATTTTTATCGGCATAGGGCTGGAAAGACTGGATATGCCGGGAGTACTACAGGTGCTGCACCTTGTGGGTGTTGCCATACTGATTTGCGGAATTCTTCTCTATATGTTCATCACTGGTTTTGCGGAAGAGAAATTGCCTGCAGAGTGATCATAACTTGTCAGAAAGTTTACCCAAAAATTCTGATTTCTTTCAAATCTTTTTGAATTTCGTGAGGCAGATCATTTTCTGGAGCAACAGATTCTGTAGGTGAAGATTCGTTGTTTAAATATTTTTGGGCGCCTGCGGTGCTGTATTTTTTTTCCTGGATTAATTCTTTCAACTTCAAAATCAGTGTGAGATCTTCTTCCCGGTACGTTCGGTTTCCTGCTTTATTTTTTCTCGGTGATAATTCCTTAAAAATTGTTTCCCAATACCTGAGAACATGGGCTTCCACATCAGTAATCTTGCTTACTTCACCAATCGAATAATACAATTTCTTCATAATCCTGAAATCTGTTATTTTTGTTTTTCAAATATTGTTTGATTTCTTTACAGCAGAGTGTTTTGCGTTTTAGCAGGAAAAAATGCTCCGGGTTGCATGAATATGAATGACAAAGCGTAAAAATAGTAAAATGCATTGCTGTTCAATAGGAAACAACCTTATGTTAAGGAAATTTAAAAAACTTGCAAGCTATTGCCAGAACTTAAAACAAATAGGGAAGAAGTTTTAACAAAATCAACTACAGTTGATATAAGTGTTGTAGTTCCGCTTCTGAATGAAGAGCAATCATTAAAAGAGCTGTTTGATAAAATTGTTGATGCACTTCAAAATTATTCTTTCGAAATCATATTTGTGGATGACGGCTCCACCGATGGTTCGTGGGATGTGATATCAAGCCTGAGTGAGCAGAACGAAAATGTAAAAGGAATTCGATTTCGCAGAAATTATGGAAAAAGTGATGCACTGCAGGCAGGCTTTGAGGTAGTGAGCGGCCGTTATGTGGTAACCATCGATGCCGACCTTCAGGATGATCCCAACGAAATACCGGAGCTTATCAGTATGCTTCAGCAAAACCTTGACCTGGTGAGTGGCTGGAAAAAGAAAAGGCACGATCCGATTTCTAAAACAGTACCGTCACGGTTTTTTAATGCTGTTACTCGTTTTACCACCGGCATACGCTTGCACGATTTTAACTGCGGCCTGAAAGCATACAAAAGGGAAGTAACCGACAGTATCTATCTTTATGGCGAGTTGCACCGCTATGTACCGCTGCTGGCCAAATGGCAGGGTTTTGATAAAATCGGGGAGAAGGAAGTGAAACATCATCCCCGAAAATATGGGAAAACCAAATTCGGAATTTCCCGGTTTTTAAACGGGTTTTTAGATCTACTCACACTGCTTTTCGTGAGCCGTTATATGCAGCGGCCTATGCACTTTTTCGGTTCAATCGGTATTCTTTTCCTGTTGCTGGGTGGCGGTATAAGTGCACATTTGGCATATCTCAAAATATTTTTAGGCGAACCACTGGACAACCGCCCGCTTCTGTTTCTCGGAATACTGCTCATTTTAGTCGGGGTTCAATTTTTCTCTATCGGTTTTCTCGGTGAGCTGATAAACCGCTGGCAGGTGAAAGGGCAAAAGCCGGAAATAGACCAAAAAACCGGTTTATGAGTAAAATTGCTTACGACCCCGTAAAAGATAAGTTTGCAAGAATTGTCAGAAAATCGCGAAGGCTCAGGAGAATTTTCTACTTCCTGTTAGATACGTTTTTTCTTCGAAGCTGGCACATACGCCGCCTGTTAAAAGAAAAAGGCGAAGAATTTGATAAAAAAGGTACATGGCGGGTGCTTGATGCCGGATGCGGTTTTGGCCAGTACGACCGGTTTCTGCTTGAAACATTTAAAAACGTTTCTATCCATTCTGTTGATGTAAAAGAAAATTATCTTGAAGATAACCGCCGATATTTTAAACATGACTTAAATAAAGGACGTATTGAATTTGAAAAAGCTGATCTGCTCGAGTATGAAAAACCGGATGAATTCGATCTTGTATTCTGTATAGATGTGCTCGAACATATTGCTGATGATGTGAAAGTAATCAGTAAATTGAGCAAATCGCTAAAAATGGATGGTTATTTTTTAATGCATTCCCCCTCACATTATTCCGAAAAAGATGCAGGCCCGGACAATACATTTGTGGGAGAACATGCAAGAGCGGGATATTCTAAAGCCGAAATTGAAAAAAAACTGATGGAAGCCGATTTGCTTCCCGTTAAAACTCACTACACATATGGAAAATGGGGGAGAAGAGCATGGATTTTGTCGGTAAAGTGGCCCATGGTATGGTTTTCAAAGATCAGTTTCCTGGCCCTGCTGCCACTGTTGGTCTATTATCCGCTGGTTATGCCATTTTGTTTGTTGATGAACTATGTCGATCTATATACAAAAAATAGACAAGGAAATGGCATTTACGCATTTGCACGAAAAGTATGAACAATTTTTTTGCATGAATGCAAATTTATTTGCAAGATGTTTACAGGATTTAACACTCGATTGCGTTAAATTATTAGTGATTTTTATTGAAATAAGAATGTATCATCTGCAAAATTCGATCACTTTCCTTGATTGGTCATCTGATTTAAGTAAGACATTTCAAATAACACTCTGAAATTTTTTAATATGAAAAAGCATAACAGACGAGAATTTCTGAAATTAACAGGATTGGCAATGGCAGGATCTATCGTTCCTCTAAGTGCCTGTTCAACAATGGAAGAAACAATTCTTCCGGCAACTGCAACGCCGGTAAGCCCTGATGTTAAATTAAAAGTTGGCCTTGTGGGCTGTGGAGGCCGGGGAACCGGTGCTGCTAATCAGGCACTAAGCGCCGATCCGAATGTAGAACTGGTAGCTTTGGGTGATCTGTTCCCGGATCAAATTGAGCGATCTGTTGAACAGTTATCCCATCGCCACGCCGATAAAATGGATGTGCCTGAGGAGCGAAAGTTTACCGGATTCGATTGTTACCAAAAAGTGATTGATTCGGGTGTGGATGTTGTGCTGCTTGCTGCTCCTCCGGCGTTTCGCCCGGCTCATCTGAAATATGCCGTAGATGCCGGTGTACACAGTTTTTGTGAAAAACCGGTGGCAGTTGATGCTCCCGGAGTCCGAAGCATCCTTGATTCAGTGAAAAAATCGAAAGAGAAAGATTTGTCAGTTGTATCGGGCTTTTGCTGGAGATATCATAATGCAAAGAGAGCATTTTTCCAGCAAATTAATGATGGAGGTGTGGGAGAAATCCGAACGGTTTATAACACCTATTTAACGGGTTCGCTCTGGTATCGTGACCGGCAGCCAGATTGGAATGACAAGGAATATCAGATGAGGAACTGGCTCTATTACAACTGGATTTCTGGAGACCACATCGTTGAGCAGGCAGTACACAGCATCGATTTCATGTCGTGGGCCATGGGAGATGAGATGCCGGAAAGTGTTATTGGTACCGGCGGCCGGCAAGTTCGAACGGATGAAAGATATGGCAATATTTACGACCATTTTGCCATTACCTATCAATACGCAAACGGAGCTAAAGGTTTCCATTTTTGCCGTCAGCAGCCCAACTGTGAAAACAGTTACAAAGCAGAAGTTTTTGGCAGTGACGGCATCGGACGTGCATTTGCATCCGGGATAGAGTACAGCATCAACGGATCAAATCCCTGGGAGTATGATGGTGAAATTAATGACATGTACCAAACCCAGCATGATGAATTATTCGAAGCAATTCGCACAGGCCGTCCGATTAATGATGGTGAGCTGATGGCTAACAGCACTATGCTTGGAATTATGGGACGAATGGCCGCATACACCGGAAGAAAAATTACCTGGGAAGAGGCGATGAATTCTACAGAAAAGCTGGGTCCGGATCATCATGACTGGGACACCATTCCGGACGCCACCGCACTTGAAGTTGCCATGCCGGGTGTCACCAGGTTTAGCTGATTTTATTAGGCGCTTAAAGCACCGTTATTACCAACATGTTGTCGATATAGAGTTGACAATTGACAAAAATTTGTCAACTGTCATCTGCCTTTTGTCAACTTCTCCCAAAGGGCTTATTTCGCTATCGCGTGCAAAAAATGAGCACTTCGTGGGAATCGCTTCGCTCGGAACCCCAAGGAAATACATAGAATCTATATAAATTAAAAAGTATCAGCGCCGGATGGAGAGATGAAATGGTTTTCTTCGGCAGTTTTTAAAAATATCTGATTAGTACATAAAAAAATAGAGCCTTCCTCCCAGGGAGTCTTCGGCAAGCAACAGCCATGCATGTTTGCATGCAGTA
>SL_3KL_010_SEDDRAFT_10000816_pt1 | contig 27328 bp, 27 predicted proteins | sample SodLakKL_010_SED_2_FD_10381 | JGI IMG/M metagenome (IMG submission 10381) | reverse complement strand
CCAGAGAAAAAACCCTTTTGTTGCCGGTTATGAATGGCATAGACACCTGGTTGTCAATATCATATACATGCAGTTCCCGGTAGTCCCCGCCTGCCTCGTCCCCAAAGGGGCGTGGCACACTAAGAGCATATGCAATGTGGGTTTGGTCAGGTGATACGGCTACCTCCGATACCATTTTCATGTCAAACAGATTTTGGGGGGTCAGGGTATTTTGACCCTCTGACTGGGTACTCCAAATAAAGATGATACCCACAATGAGTAGAAGTTTTTTTAGTTGCATTTCAGGCGTTTTTTGATTTATAAATTGGATGTAAATATTTGTCGAAAATACAAAACATTTTTATGAACAATCCTGAATTTGACAACCTGCAAGGACTAAATATTTTATGTTCTGCTGGAAAATATCTATTGATTTGATAATACACCGAAATATTAACTGTTTGACAATGCCTACATTTGGCTCCTTTCTGTTTTTATAGGTGCTATATATTCAGGGCAGAATACATCAACAAGCATTGTATGTTAAATAGCTTTAAGAAGGCTGGGTGTTGTATATGTATGGGCAACCAATGCGACATTTTTTTAAGGGCAAATAGGGGCTGGCTTCATGCAAAGCCAACATGAACAACATAACATGCTGTGACACGAGGTGCTTGCTTGATAAAGTTTGCAATGAATATTCCTTAGTCCAGTTTTTCTTGCCAGGTAAAGTATGGGGAAAAATCTTTTCTCAATTGTTCCGGGGACTCCTGTTTGAAAATACCATAAATTGCTGAGCCGCTGCCACTCATGGATGCATATACAGCTCCTGCATCATAGAGGGTTTGTTTGACGGCCTGAATGCCAGGGTGTTTACGAAAGATTGTAATTTCGAAATCATTGGTCAGCTTGCTTTTCCATTGGTCCAGGGGAAGGGTAACAACCTCTTTCAGTTGGTGCGTTGGTTGGTTGGGCACAACACCGGCGTACGCCTCTTTGGTGCTGATATGTAGGGGGGGTACTACCAAAAAGAGATACAGACCCTTCAGGTTAAGTGAAGAGGGAGTGAGAATATCTCCCCGTCCTGAAGCCAGGGAAGGTTTGTTGTTTATAAAAAACGGGCAATCGCTACCCAATTCAGCAGCCATTGTTTTTAACTGATCTTCAGTGATTTTTAGCTCAAAGAGTTCGTTGAGCAACATCAGAGTATAAGCACCATCAGCACTTCCTCCACCAAGTCCTGCTCCAACAGGGGTTTTTTTATGCAGATGAATTTTGACGTGAGGTATTTTGTAATGCTCCTGTAGCTGCCTGTAGGCTTTCATGCAAAGGTTGTTTTGGCTGTCGCCGGGGATGGGAAGACCACTAAAAGTCAGGGTGGTTTTGTTGTCAGGGGCCGGTATTGCTTCCAGGCTACCCGAAAGCTTAAGAGGGTAAAAAAGGGTTTCCAGTTCATGATATCCGTCATTTCTTTTTTCCAGGATATGCAATCCCAGGTTTATTTTGCTGTTGGGGAATACTATCATAGTCATTTGTTATTTGCAAGCTGGGACAAATTTAGACAAATTCCTGGTTTACCTTTTTGGTAGCTGGAAATAAAAAAGTGTTGATGAATAACTGAAAAAGGTTAAATATTTTGAAAAATAAATAACCAACAGGGTTAGGGGTACATTTTTATCAAAGCTGCTAAGGGAAATGGCACAAAAGTTTATAAAATTTAATCCAATTACTAACATATTGGTTAAATTTGTCTTTGAATATATGCCAAAATATTTTATTTATCGCTAAAACCAATTCTCTAATGTCGCCTATTCTTAATTCGGTTATTTCCTGGTTTTTAAAACAACGGGTATCACAGATAGATTACTTTAAACAACACCCCTTTGAAGCCCAAAACGAATTGCTGATGGACTTGATTCACAAGGCCCGCTCCACAGAGTGGGGCAAAAAGTATGACTATGGGAGCATCAAAGATGTAAAAACTTACCAGGAAAGAGTCCCTGTTCAGGATTATGAGGAAGTAAAACCCTACATCGAAAGGTTACGTAAGGGGGAGCATAACCTGTTGTGGCCCACTGAAATAAAGTGGTTTGCCAAGTCCAGCGGGACCACCAGCGATAAGAGTAAATTTATCCCTGTCAGCAATGAAGCCCTTGAGGATTGCCATATGAAAGGAGGCAAGGATATGCTTTCTTTGTATTGTAACTTTCGCCCTGATACGGAGATCTTTTCGGGTAAAGGACTTGTAATGGGTGGCAGTCATAGCGTTAGTGAATTTAGCAGCAATTCCTATTTTGGAGATATCTCTGCCATACTGGTTCAAAATTTCCCATTTTGGGCAGAGCTGATGCGCACGCCCGATTTGTCTATTGCACTGATGGATGATTGGGAAGTGAAACTGGATAAAATTGCCCATGCTACCATCACCGAAAATGTAACCAACTTAAGTGGTGTCCCCTCATGGAACCTTATGTTGCTCAAAAAAATAGTGGAGATCACCGGCCGAAAAAACGTGCTGGAGGTTTGGCCCAACCTGGAGTTATTTATACACGGTGGTGTAAGTTTTGCCCCATATCGTGAGCAGTTCAGGAAGATTATCCCCTCCGATCAAATGTGGTATATGGAAACCTATAACGCCTCTGAAGGTTTCTTTGGCATACAGGATAAGGCTCATTCTGTTGAGATGCTGCTAATGTTGGATTATGGAATTTATTATGAGTTTATTCCTACAGATGAGTTAGACAAAGAGAACCCAAAGGCCCTCACCCTGGAGCAAGTTGAAACTGACACCAATTATGCCATGCTCATCTCTACCAATGCTGGGTTGTGGCGTTATATGATTGGTGATACTATTCAGTTTACAAGTACACACCCTTTCCGAATTCAAATTTCGGGTCGTACCAAGAACTTTATCAATGCCTTTGGTGAGGAGGTGATAGTGGATAATGCCGAAAAAGCTCTGGAATTGGCATGTAAAGCCACTGGTGCTGTTATAAGTGAGTATACAGCTGCACCGGTATTCCTGGAGGAAAATGACTCGGCATCGCATGAGTACCTCATTGAATTTGAGAAAGAACCCAGCGATTTGGAACAGTTTGCCAAGGTGCTGGATAAAGAATTGCAGGATATCAATTCAGATTATGAAGCCAAAAGGACTGCAGATATTTTGTTGAAAATGCCCAAGGTGCGTTCCATGGAAAAAGGTACTTTTTTCAGATGGCTTAAATCAAAAGGCAGGGTAGGAGGCCAGAACAAAGTTCCGCGCCTTTTTAACAACCGTAAATACATCGATCAGATTTTGAAGTTTTCTTCTTGAAAATGGAGTATAAACCCATCCTCAGAAATGTGAAGGCCGTTTTTGTTCTGATATTTTTAAGCTTGTATCCCATTATTGTCTGGAGTGACACGGATGACTTCACCCTGCTTAAAACCTTTGAGGATATCACGGGGTTTGTAGCTCCTGACCCCCTTGGTAATATTTTTTTTATCAGTAATGGATCCCTCTATAAGCACCACCCTTTGGAAGGTGAAACCCTTTCTTATAGCCGGTCAGGTTTTGGACCCGTTACCCATGTCGATGTATCTGACCCTCTGAATATTCTCGTTTTTTTTGCGGATTTTGGTAATATTGTACTGCTGGATAAAAACCTGACCCAAAAACAGGTTATTGAAGGAAGGTCATTACTCAAAGATGACTTGCCGCAAAGTGTCAGCCACTCCTCTCATTCGGGCTTTTGGGCATATTTTCCCAATGTTTATAAAATAGCACGGTTTACTAACCAGGGTAAACCAGAGCTGGTAAGTCAGGATTTGAGCAGAGAATATTCGGGATTGGCTAATGTGCTCCGCTTGACTGAGCACCGGGAAAGGTTGTTTTTGTATGCCAACGGGATTTGGGTTTTCGATTTGTTTGCCAATTTATTGTTTACGATTTATGATATACAAACTCCTGACTTCCAGCTTGTGAAAAATAAAATATTTTATCTCAAAGACAATAAATTGCATGCGTGGGATTTTTTTCTTGAGCAGGAAAATGTATTTTTGTTGCCGGAATCTGATGTGCATACCTTTTATATACCGGATAACCATCATATTTTCCTTCAAACGGATGATGCCTTAAAAAAATATCGATTTACCAGGCAGTTTTTTAATTAACCAAACTCTACTTTACAGTATTATCTAACAATCCCTTTATTATGCATATAGCCATTGCCGGAAATATTGGCTCGGGAAAAACAACCCTTGCAGGTCTGCTTTCAAAACATTATGGATGGGAGGCCCATTATGAAGATGTAGAAACAAACCCTTACCTGAACAACTTTTATGAGGATATGCAACGTTGGTCGTTTAATCTGCAGGTGTATTTTCTCAATAGCCGGTTCAGACAAATTGTTGAAATACGTGAAAGTGGGAAAACCGTGATACAAGATCGAACCATTTACGAAGATGCCTATATTTTTGCGCCAAACCTTCATGACATGGGGCTGATGTCCGGTCGCGATTTTGATAACTACTCGAGTTTGTTTGAGCTTATGAGCTCTTTTATCCAACCTCCGGACCTGCTTATTTACCTCAAGGCCAGTGTCCCAACATTGGTAAGCCAGATTCAGAAAAGGGGCAGGGAGTATGAAAATACCATCAGGCTCGATTATCTCAAAAAACTTAATGAGAGATATACCGAGTGGATTCATGGGTACAAAGAGGGTAAACTTCTGGTCATTGATGTTGATAATAATAAGTTTTCCGAAAAACCAACCCACCTGGGTGAAGTGATTCAGAAAATTGATGCCGAAATTCATGGGCTGTTTGAATAATCTTTAATCGTCATTAGGTAATCGATTATAGTTATGAAAGATACCATGCAGTTTTTTGGAATTATTCCAGCCCGTTATGCATCCACAAGGTTTCCCGGCAAACCCCTGGCCGATATTCAAGGCAAATCCATGATCAGAAGGGTATATGAGCAAGCTCTTAAGGCCGGAATTTTCCAGGATGTGGTTGTTGCCACCGATGACCAACGAATTTTGGAACATGTGGATGCCTTTGGCAAAGCTGTTCTTACTTCTGACCAACACCCCAGTGGCACAGACCGATGCTATGAAGCTGCTGAATATATGTCACGAAAATGGAAACGGAAACCACATGATGTGGTGGTGAACATCCAGGGAGATGAACCCTTCATAGACCCCGGGCAAATTAAGCTGTTGTGCGAATGCTTTGACAATCCTGACACACACATTGCTACATTGGTAAAAAAGATTGACTCTTCAAAAGACTTGTTCAATCCTAATGTTGTTAAAGTTGTAACCGGCCTGGATGGAAAGGCCCTGTACTTTAGCCGCTCAGCTGTACCCTTTTGCAGAACCAGAGAAAAGAGTTTGTGGCTGGAAGAAAATAGCTATTTTAAGCATATCGGTATGTATGCGTACCGGTTTAATGTGCTTGATGATATTACAAAGCTTCAGGTTTCACCCCTGGAAAAGGCCGAATCGTTGGAGCAGTTGCGATGGCTGGAAAATGGTTTTCATATTCAAACCAGGATTACTCTTGCAGAATCTCATGCTGTTGACACCCCCGAAGACCTTGAGAAGTTTAACCCTAAACAGTGATTGATGCTTTTGGTGAACTAAACTAACTGCAATACACATGTTAAAGGCCCCAGGTAAGGCTTTATTTAGGTAAAAAATGCAGGCTGAAAATTGATTGGTGTTAGTGAAAGATATTGGTATAAAGGCTTATGCGAGCTTTCTTCTGAAGGGAGAATCCCTCTGGAGAAGATTTTTCGCCTATTTGTTGCAACGAAGTTTTAGTGAATGTAAATTTTTTGCATTGTTTTTTATAACTTCGCCCAATATATTGCGTATAAATGAAGTAACTCAAAGCCAAAAAGCAGAATTCGATAATTTAAGACAATTTTCCAAAAATATCATAGCGTTTCTCTGTGTTCCAGAACATACTGGAGTTAACCCAAAACAAAAAAATTATGAAAATAGGCAAATACATCAGCGAATTATTATTTGATAATGATTTTGTAATACTTCCTGAACTTGGTGAGTTTTCAACCAAATACATTCCTGCTAAGTTTATACCTGAACTGAAGAAGGTAGAATCACCCTCAAAGGTTATCGATTTTAACCCCAAAAACAAAACCGGGGGTGGTCTTTTGATTGAGTATATTGCCGAAAAGGAAGGGATATCCAGTCAACAGGCAAAAGAATTTGTGACCAACTTTGTAGATGAGATGAAGAACTCTCTCAAATCCGGGAAAAAGGTTGAGCTGGAAAGTGTAGGTGTATTTGCCCTTGCAGAAGGTGGTGATATCAAGTTTACGCCTGATAAGTCCATCAATTATTTGAGCGATTCTGCAGGAATGAGCAGTGTAAAAGAACCCTCTAAAAAGTCAGAAGAGGAAGCCAAAAGTGAACTTGATAAACTGATTGAGAAGGCCAAGACTGAAACCCCTCCCCAAAAAGAGGAGCCCCCAAAAAAAGAAGATAAATCTGACCCCGTAAAGAAGGCTGAAGGCGCTCCCGCAGTGCCTCCAAAGCCTGCAGAGTCTCAAAAACCTACAGAGCAGCCCAAAACCACTGCCCCCACATCTAAAAAACCGTTGGATATTCCCCAAAAACCAGAGACTAAAGCCAGCCGCCCTGCAGCTACCAGTCAACAACCACCTGCAGGCAAGCAAGGGTTACCCCCGGCAGCCAAATGGGTTGCGCTTACGGTGGTCCCCTTATTGATTGTTATTATTGTGCTGGCATTAAACTTCGATTATTTCTTTGGTGGCAAATCAGATGTTTGGAGATCAGATGAGCCAGCTGTGGAAACCCGGCATGAAGCTCCAGAAGCTGTTGCTGAACCTGCTGATGAGAGAGCTGACGAGGTTGAAGCTGAAGCTGAGGCCGAAGCTTTTGACCCCACCCAGCCCCCTCCATCCCCCGAGGCCGGTCGTACCGTTTATTATATTATTGTAGGAAGCTTTGAAGAGCAGCATAGTGCGGATATCCTGGCCGAAGAACTGCGAACCAAAGGGGCCCGAACAGCAAGCGTTTTCCCTATTAACAGGTTGGGCTTTTATAGAGTTTCCTACGGATACTATTATGACCTCAGTGAAGCCGAACGACACTTGCAGCAAGCCAAAGAAGTCAACCCCAACGCCTGGATTCTTCATCGTTAATCCTCTTTTGTTGTTTTTTATCCGAATTTAATACTGTGTCAAAAAACAAACACCGGAAGTTTGCTGAACTCAACACTTTTCCAAATGTTATTCAGCCCGGATATCGCTATCCAGTAAACGATCATCCTCTGAAAGGGAATTGGAATAAAAAGTTTTTCTGCAATAATAATCCCATTATACTTGAGATAGGCTGTGGTAAAGGCGAATACACCATTGGCCTGGCAAAGGCTTATCCTCAGTATAATTTCGTTGGTATCGATATAAAAGGAAACCGGATGTGGTCAGGTGCCAAAACCGCCCTGGAAAATGCCATATCCAATGTTGGGTTTTTGCGTATCCAGGCTGAGCATCTCTATTGTTTTTTTGGTGAAAATGAGGTTGCCGGGATATGGATTACTTTTCCTGACCCTCAACCCAATAAACCTCGTATAAAAAAACGGCTTACCTCCCCCAGGTTTTTGGATATATATCAAGGTTTTACCACACAAGGGGCACCCATTCACCTCAAAACGGATAATTACAATATTTTTGAATATACACTTGGGGTTATCAAGAAAAGAGAACTTAACCTGCATATGGCCACCCGCGACCTTTATGGCAACCCGGGGGATATTGACCCCATTGTGCTTTCCATTCAGACTTATTACGAAAATATGTTCCTGGATAAGGGCGAAAAAATTTGTTTCATCCGGTTTAGCATAAACTAGCATTTACTCAAAAACTTCGCTTGTGGAAAATTCCTTTTTTGATAGCGTATACGAGGTAGTAAAAAAAATTCCCTATGGTAGGGTTAGTTCCTATGGTGTCATTGCAGGCTACCTTGGTGCGCCCAGTGCCGCACGTATGGTGGGATGGGCCATGAACCAGTCTCACAAAACCGATCCATCGATTCCTGCCCACAGGGTTGTCAACAGACAAGGGATGCTAACTGGTAAGCACCATTTTGGGTCTCCTCATATTATGCAGCAGCTGCTTGAATCCGAGGGAGTTAAAGTGATTGACGACCAGGTTCAGGATTATCAAAACATCCACTGGGATCCCGCCAAAGAATTATAGTATACCCCATAGATAGGTTTTGTGTTGATTAACTTGGTACATCATTTATTTTTTGTAATTTTACCCGTAATTAGTCTAAATAAGTATAAAACTGTAAAACACTGAGGATTAGTTGTTGAGAAAAATTTCAAAACTATTCTATGTATTCACCCTAAAAAAATGACTATGACTTCAAATCAAAATCCGGAGTTAATTAAAAAAGTAGAAGGTGTAATTGATCAAATCAGGCCTTATCTTGAGGCAGATGGTGGCAACATTCGCTTTGTTGATCTTACAGACGATATGGTGGTAAATGTGGAGCTTCTTGGAGCGTGTGGTTCCTGCCCCATGAGCACCATGACCCTGAAATCAGGCGTTGAGCAAGCCATGAAAAAAGCAATTCCCCAGATCAAATCAGTTGAGGCCATCAACCTTAATGTATATTAATTCAGGTTGCCATTATCCTGAAATAAACTACTTGGATAATAATTTGCAGTATTGATAATAATTTGCAGTATTAAAGAGTAGGTGATTTCAGGGCCCAATGATGATATATACAAAAACCCAAAGAGGCTGATTTCTTTTCCGGATCAGCCTCTTTGGGTTTAATATTGTGTATCGTAATTATTTCAAAAACTTAGCGGTCAAATCAATTATGGTCTCTTTGCATCAGGGGACGTGTTGGGTCGGGAGCGGATTTGGTCGTTTCAGCGGCTGGTTTGTTTACCACCTGGAGTTCGTCGATCATCCATCCTCTGAAACCATTGTACAATCCATCCCGGGTGTCAAACAGGAACTTTAGCCTAATGATGCCGCCGGTAAAAGCCCCCAGGTCAAACTCTTCGTATCTCCATACAGGCGCCTGATTAAACCCGCCTGAAGTATAGGGTAATGGTGCTCTGTCAGGCAGAACTGGATCGGTATAGGGGTTGAGCTTGCCCAACAGCTGCTCATTTTCATCTTCGTCTATTACATAAACCTCCATCAAGTCAAATCCATATTCATTGGGATTGACACTTTCTACTTCAAACCATGACCGGAAGTTTACACTTGCCTGGGTAATCCCTTTCAGGTTTATTTCGGGTGAAGTCATTTCACCCTTGTTGGCAACTACGCTGGTGCCACCAGACAACTCGTGGTCGTTTGAGTTTTGTTCACCCATGAAGTTCCCTGTTTCGGGGTCGCCATACCAGGCAGCATGAGAGCCTTTGTAAGCGTTGGGGATACGCCCCTCTGAGTTATCATTGGGTGCCAGTTGCACAAAATCAGGGTAAGCTTCATTATAGATTGCAGAATTATCGTGTATATGCCAAAATCCATCCATTTCCCACCCTTCAAGCATGCTTTCGAAGCCCTCGTGAAAAATGGCCGTAGCGGGTAGCTCCTCTTTTAGCTCAAAATAAAGCACAACCATTTCATTTTGCAGGATGGTTTTGTTTTGGATAATTTGGGTTTCTTTCCCATCGGCAATGCACCTGATTTTAAATACATTATTTATGGCAGGAGATACAGGGATGGCTCCGATATAAAACTCTCCCTTTTCGTTACTTTTGGTGGATGAAAAATAACCGTTGCTGATGCTCTCATCCTGCGCACTGATGGAGATGTTTGCATTGGGTATAGGATTACCTTCATTATCCATTATAATGCCCGTAATGCCACCAATGGGGGTTTCAATATCATGGGTAACGGGCAGCATGGCAATAAATGGTTTGCCCCTTACAAGGTCAATGTTGTTGGCCGACATAGTATAATATCCTTCCTTATCGATATATATATTGTATCTTCCGATAACGATATCTTCCAACAGGTAATTGCCATCAGAATCAACCTGGGTTTGTCGGGTTGATGCCGAAGAAGAGCTATTGGCAGCCGGTTCGGCTGTCAGGGTTGCCCCCTCCAGCTTATCAAAGGATATGGCATTCAGGGCAATCCCTCTGATGCTTTGGGTTTCCGGCTGGGTATCATCTCTGTCACAGGAAGTAATTATTCCGGCTGTAAACAGCAAAAGACCCATGATAAGCCATTGTCTACCGGTTTGAAATACTTTCATAGTTTGTGGTATTTATTGATAAAAAGTGTGCACCAGCCTTTGATTTTCAATGCATTTATCCTCACCCATAGCTATTTTGGACTATACAAAAATAGCAGAAAATCACAAAAAACTTCCAAAAAGGGAATAATATAAACGCAAATTTAATGTCGCCTTTTATTTGGCTAAAAAAAAGGGAGATGCACCTATTGATATTTGTTATAAACAGGTGATTTGCAGTTAAAAAAGTAGTTAACAATTTGTTTTGGGAGGGTGCTGTGAATTGATGAAATGGTGTGTGAATATTTTGTTTTCTTCAAATATAATTACAAGTATTTGGCCACAATGGGCATTTTCCTTCCAGCACCAAAGGATTTCAGAGATACCCTTAGTACCGGTGGTGTCTGAAACCGCTTGTGCTCACTGTAGTTTACCAGTTTGAGAACCCGGTCAACCATTGTTTGTTCGAACCCCATACTATATAATGCCTCTGGCCCTTTCCGGTTCTCAATATACTCAAAAAGTATGGGGTCTAAAATATTGTATTCGGGTAATGAGTCAGCGTCCTTTTGGTCTGGTCTTAACTCTGCTGATGGAGGTTTGGTAATACTGTTTTGTGGAATAATTCTCTTTTTGCGGTTAATATAGCGGGCAAGTTCAAAAACTTCTGTTTTATAAAGGTCTCCCAATACCGACATCCCTCCGCACATATCCCCGTATAATGTGCCATACCCCACAGCAGCTTCACTTTTATTGGAAGTGTTCAGGAGTACATGCCCAAACTTATTGCTTAGGGCCATCAGGTATACAGCCCTTGTGCGTGCCTGGATATTCTCCTCGGCTACATTGAAATCGGTATCTTTAAACCAGGGGTGCAAATGCTGTTCAAAAGTATGTGCGGTTTTTGTGATTTGGATGGTGTGATAAGGCGAACCCAGGTTTTCTGCAAGCTCCTGAGCATCTTGTATAGAGTGGTCTGAGCTAAACTGACCTGGCATCAGTACTCCAAGTACGTTTTTTGCCCCTAGTGCTTCTGCCGCAATGACCATGGTTACGGCTGAATCAATACCTCCTGATAACCCCAGGATGGCTTTGGTGAAACCCAATTTTTGGAAATAGTCTTTTACGCCCAATATCAGTGCCTTGTATATCCTTTCGTTTTTTTGGTCAGTATCCTGGGAGGGAATTGGCCGGGAACCTTCTGAAGACAAGGTCCGGGAGAGCTCCACTATTGAAAGATCTTCTTCAAAGCTGGCAAGTTCTTTAACTATTTCACCTTGTGGGTTTATGACCATCGAACCACCATCGAAAATTACATCTGTTTGAGCACCTACCTGGTTTACATAAAACATGGGCAAGTTATAGGTTGCAGCATTTTGGCTAAGCATGGATTTGCGCTCGTAAATATGGTTCCAGGAAAAAGGAGAAGCGGCAATATTTATCATCAAATCCACTCCCTGTTTATAAAGCTTATCCATGGGGTTTTGCAGGTAAAGCGGGTTGTCATTCAGATTCCATAAATCTTCGCATATGGTCAGGGCAATCCGTTTGTTTTTGTATTCCAGGACCTGGAATTGGTTTGCCGGTTCGAAATACCGGTACTCATCAAAGATGTCGTAGTTTGGCAACAACCCTTTGTGGAAAACCCTGGTTATTTTTTTGTTGCTCAGAAAAAAAGCAGCATTGTATAGTGGTTTCCCTTTTGGGCCTTGATTTTTGTCAGGTGCTCCCACTACGGCTGCTATACCCGTGCAGTGTGCTGCGATTTTTTCCAGCGATTCATAGCTTTTATGAATGTATTCTTCAAATTCAAGCAAATCGGCCGATGGATAACCACAGACAGCCAATTCGGAAAATACGACCAAATCCGCATTTCGTTTTTTTGCTTCTTCTATTCCATGGATGATCTTGCTGGTATTTCCTTCGAAATTACCAACATGGTAATTGTATTGTGCAAGGGCAATTTTCATCTTATTTGAAATTGTAATTAAGTATTGGTCGATATTTTATATCCAGAGCTAGCCGGAAAGTATCCAATAATGTTTATTCTCTCCCCCTCCAAAATCAATAAAAATTTTGGGGTTAAAGTTTTGAAGCCGGAGAAAACAGATGGTTTTTGGATTTGTTTTATTCGAATTCCTTTTCAAAGGTTCTTCTGAATTTATCCCTGTCCTGTTTAATCCTATGGTATCCTTTGCATTTTGGCGTATGAGACTCCCTGAACTCCTGTTCTTTTTGCTGATATCTCAAAAGGCGGGAAGACCGCAATATACCATCATTTCTTATGAGGTTCATTTCGCGGTAATACATGTTAAGGTATTCGCACGCCTGATCAATATTAACATGCTTATAAAAATGGATATCCACCAGATAAATGAGCGATTCGAGCCTCCTTTGCAGGTGTCTTCGTGAATCAATGCCGGTGGGTATGGTGTTAACTACAATGGTAAATTCCCTGGCTGCTTCCTGGTAGTTTCCCCTGTTGTAATTTGTTTCTGCATCATTGAAACTCATTCTCGCAGCTCTTAGAGCGCGATTGTCCTGTGCATGTGTAGCTAAAGCACTAAGGCAAATAATGACAATAAGCAATAGGGTTTGTTTCATGGCTTTTGAATGTTGTGAAAAACAAAAGTAAAAATTTTTAAGGTAGTTATTGCGTTTTGGATGGTGTTTGTATATTTATACTTCTGATGATGCTTTGCAGGAAATTATAACCTTGTTGATAACCCCTTGCAGACATGTTAATAACGTTTAAAAAAAAACTCAAAGTAGGTAATGGCTATGTTTTTAACAAAATGTGTTGTCAGCTTCAAGTGTTTTAGCGTTGTTATAACTTTTTAGTGTTTTATCTTTATTTTAATTGTTTAAAACATATTTCACATTTTGTGGAATTAAACTAACAAAATTAACGCTTTTTTATATATTTGTAATGTTGAAAGATGGAAATAGAAAATTATCTGCCATCCATATGAAATTATGAAAAGTAGGACCTATGCAGAGGATGAATCCAAGGGAAACATACCGTTAATTAATTTTTTGTTTATGAAAAAAAGTCTACTAGTGCTGTTTGTTCTGGCTTTAAGTAGTTCGTTATTGAGCCAGGAAAAGAGAGATGATGGGGGTGTGCCCGAATCTTATGATCGCAACTCGGTTGCTGTTTTTTTTATTGACAGGTCAGGTACCAGCTATTGGGGTAAAGCCCGGGAAAAAATTCCCAGCATTGGTTTTTCCGACAAATACGATGTCCACAACCTGGAAACGCTGATTTTGAATATTGCTATAAGACGAGGTGGGCGATTAGATGAGGACCAACCACTGAGCGAAAGAATTTTATCTCGTCTTGAGCAGGATGATGTAAGCCGCAAAATGATAGCCAAATGGTATAATCGTCAGCCTGATGGTACCATGGACATGGAGTTGGTTCATGAAAGGGGACGGTTTGCCGCTACGGATGCCGATGTGGTAATGTTACAGGCTACCAGCAGGGGAGAGGCGGCCTTGCGTGATATGGGCAATAGGTTGATTAACAGGAGTTATGTGCTGGTAATGGACCTACAGGATATTGAAAGTGTGGATGATAATAATACAGAAGGATGGAGAGCAAATGCTGACGGGTACCTCTATCAGGTTGACTTTAATGATGAAGTGCGAAGCCAGTTTTATCAAACATGGATTTATCCGGATGATGATCCTGAAACCCGTGCCCAAAAGAACGAGGCTTTTGATAATCTGGATATCCCTTTGGATTATGTAACTAACGTTTCCGCCAGAGTTCGTTCTACACAAAGTAAAGCCTTTGGCTCCAAAACCAGTGATGAGCTTTTTGCAGAAATGATTCAAAAGTCTTACGAAGAGGTGCTTTATAACCTTGAGATGGAAGTTGATGCTTTTAGGGTGGTTACTCCTCTGTATCAGACCAGGCCACTGGGTGCTAAAATAGGATTGAAGGAAGGGCTGCAAACGGATAATCGTTTTTTTGTGTATGAACATGTATATGATACCAGAACCGGGGAAACACGTCCTGTTCGCCGTGGTGTGATCAGGGCTGCCTCCAGCTCAAAAATTCATGATAATCGTCATGAAGCCATCGGTGATATGGGTACTTCACAGTTTTACCAGGTGGCTGGTCGCCGGTTGCATGAAGGGTATACCCTGGTGCAAAAAAATGATGTTGGTATAGAAATCAGCCTGGGGGCTGAACTTGGAGAAATAGGCGGGGGTTACGGACGTTTGGATTTAAGAACCGGGCGTTTAACGGGCATCAGTGCTTTATACGTCTATGTGGATTTGGGTTTTGATGCTGGAGAGTATGGTGTAATACAGGAAGATTTTACTTTTCTTAGGGCCAGTGCAGGCCTGGCCAAGGGGATGCATATTACAAGAAACCTGGAGTTGAGACCTTATGCAGGATTTGGTATTGAAAATGCGGACCACGATGATTTTGAGGATGACGATGAACTTTCGGCCTATTTTGTCAAAGGTGGCGGTAATTTGGCACTGAATTTGACGCACAATTTCCAGCTTATCGGTGGGGGTGGATATTATGCTTTTGTTACGGATGCCGAAGATGATGATGGTAATACATATGGTCCCTGGGATGATTTATTTGAAGGAAGGAGCGGCCTTTCTTTTTTCGCCGGGATAAAATTCATGTTTTAAATCATTAATTTTACCGGATAAAAATTTTAAACGACGAGTCACAATTGTTTCAAAATAAAAATTTCCTGCTATGAAAAAGACAAGAGTTTTAATGTTTTTCCTGTTGTTTTTGTTTGTGTGGGTTGAACTGGGTTGTTCAGGAGCCCGCCATTCAAGGAGCGACAGGAGAGCGCATTACCGGAGCGAACAAAATTACGAGGTGGAAATTACCGGCGTTGGTCAGGATGGTACCAAAACCATGAAGATTTGGGGATATGGAAGAAATGTGGAAGATGCTATATTGCAGGCCAAAATGAACGCGGTTGCAGCAGTGATTTTTCGAGGTGTGCCCGGTGGTCATGGGGCGGCTGCTACTCCAGCCATACTGCGTGATCCCAACGCCATAGATAAGCATGCTGATTACTTTGAGAGCTTCTTTGAGCCCGATGGTACATTTCTCAGGTTTTTGAATCTTACCACAGATGGAATGCCCAGTGGGCAGGACAGGCTCAGGATGAACAACCCACGCGGGTACAAAGTGGCCATTTATGCCCAGGTATTGTATGATAATCTGCGCCGCCAGCTTGAAGCTGACGGTATTGCACGCAGACTTGACCATGGGTTTTAATTTACAGTAACTTCGTAAACACCAAAAAATCTTTAACAATGAGAACATTTATTACTGTTATCGTTTTTTCCCTCATCGCATTAAATCTTTTTGGACAGGCTCGCAGACCAACCATTATGGTTGTTCCCAGCGATCAATATTGTATCAGCCGGGGTTATAAAATGGAGTTTGAATCAATGGGCCGCACTCAAACCTTGCCCGATTACAAAGCTGCTATGCAAAACGACGCCGATCTTCGCTTGGTCATTACCAAAATGGGTGAGATTATGGCTGATCGTGGATTTCCCCTGAAAGACCTTGAAATGGAGTTGCGCAACATGGAAAGAGAAGCTGCTGAAACGGCCATGATTGCTTCCTCTTCTGGCGCCCAGGTTGCCGAAACACCTATCGATATTTTGAAAAGAACTGCGCAGGCCGATATTATCCTCGACTTGAGTTTTGATATCCTAAAACAAGGGCCTCACCGTTATATCACATTCAACCTCAGAGGTCTTGACGCCTACACCTCAAAGCAGGTGTCCGGGGCTGCAGGGGCCGGAAAACCCTCCTCGGCGGCTTCACCCGAACTTTTGCTGGAAGAGGCTGTGCTTAGTCATATGGACGGGTTTAATGCCGGCTTGATGCGCCACTTCGATGACATGTTTGCCAATGGGCGTGAAGTTAGTGTTATGGTAAGAGTATGGGAGGACTGGTACGATGGAGATTTGGAAACCTATTATTACTACGATGGAGTGGAAATGGAGCTGCTGGAACATATCGAGGACTGGTTTTTTGACAATACAGTTGAAGGACGTTTTAGCCTGGCTGATGCTTCTCACACCATGATGCGGCTGGAACAGGTGCGTATACCCATGATGACCGTTGATCGCCGGGGGCGTGAAAGGGCTGTTGATACAAGGGGCTTTGTGAGTGATTTAAGACGGCATTTGCGCCAAAACTTCGATATTGATTCAAGAATCTATATGAGAGGACTTGGTGAAGCCTGGCTTATCGTTGGTGAAAGATAATTTACATGAAGCTGTGCAATGCAACTGTTTGTATTTGTATTACATAAAATATTGACTATGAAAAAAGTATTTCTCGGGCTTATCGTCCTGTTTTTAGTTACAGTACATGTACGAGCCCAAAGTAACCTGGGGCAAACCGATGATTTGGGGCGCATTGCTATTGCTGCCCTGGTGCCTGATGAGGCTGGTATTCCCGGCGGTGCGCAAACCATGCTGCAGAGCAAGATGATGCAGGTTGCTACCCGCAATGGGTTGGGTGCCATGGAGGAAAGAACTCAGTTTGCAATGGTTCCCATGGTATCGGTTATTTCCCACGATGTGACGCCCACAGCACCTCCTATGGTTTCCATGAATATAGAGTTGAGCCTTTTTATTGTGGATGCATTAAGCCAGAATATCTTTAGCCAGACAACCCTTCAGCTAAGGGGTGTGGGTAACACAGAAGAGAGAGCCTACTCCCAGGCTTTGAGAAATGTTAACCCCAGCCATGGGCAGTTCAGAGGGTTTGTGGAGACCGGTAAAGAGAAAATTGTAGAGTATTACAACTCCCAGTGCGATGTGATTATCTCTCAATCGGAAGCTCTTGCCGCTCAACAGAAGTATGAAGAAGCGCTTTTCTGGCTTATGTCGGTTCCTGATGTTAGCCGTGATTGTTTTCATACATCCATGGCCCTTACTGCCGACATATACCAGGATTATGCCAACCAAAAGTGTGATGAGCATTTGTCCAAAGCCCGGGCTGCATGGTCGGCCAAAGAGCTGAATGCATTCAGGGAAAATATGGGCGAGATAACCCCCGACATGGATTGCTATGAAGAAGCCCAGGGACTCATGGAAGAGGTAACAGCGCATGTGGAAGCCGAAGGTGCCAGTGCATGGGACTTTAAAATGGAAACCTACCGGGATGATGTGGAAATGGAGAGATTGCGCATTGAAGCAGGCAGAGATGTTGCCAAAAGGTGGGCTTACTGGGGGGCAGCACGCCATTTCGACTGGAGTTGGCTCTATAAAAATTAAATACAAAATACCTTTTAATCACCAATATTATTCACTTAAAACTATCATGACATGAAAAAAACAGAAATGAAAACCCTGATGATGGCATTTACAGTTTTTTTTGCTGTGGCTGTTGTTTTTTCCGGCTGCCGCAGCAAAAAGGATACGCCTGATTACAGTGCTATGGGTACTGAACTGGAAATCCCCTGTAGCGACAATGAATTTTACTCTGACAATACCCACTTCAGGGGAACAGGAATTGGCGAGAGCACTAACCTTGCCTCAGCACGCCGCCAGGCAAGCCTTGATGCCAACGCTGCCCTGGCAACAAGCATCAACAGTACCATTAAATCGGTTACTGAACGCTACACCCAGGATGTTACCATTGGTGATGCCATGGAGTTTAACCAAAACTTTGAAGATATGACCCGCCAGGTGGTTAACCAAACACTCAATAATGTTTCTACCGTTTGCAATCGCACCTTTGAAAACGAAGGTCGTTATTCGGTTTATTTGGCTGTGGAAGTGGACAAAGATGAGTTGCTCAATGACATTAACTCCAGAATCAGCCGTGATGACCGCCTGCGCCTGGACTATGACCGCATGAAGTTTGAAGAAATCTTCAACGAGGAAATGGAAAATCTCCGTGACGAGAGACCATAACCTGCTTTACTAGTGCTACTGTCAGCTCTCACCCAAGGTGCAGAGTTGACAGTTTTTTTTAACCCAAACACTTTTTACATGAAAAATATCTTGTTTGTTTTTTTCGTGTTCTCCCTGCTGGCATGCATGGGGCAATCCCGTGTTGTCGACCAAAGCGGGAGAAAGCCTTCCTGGGTAAACGGCCTTGAGAAAGATTATATTATTGTGGCAGGTACAGGTAATACTGCACAGGATGCCCAGAAGAATGCGCTCAACATGATAAGGGAAAATATTGTGAATGCCGTTGCTCAAAATGTACAAACCACCGCTGAGTTCTCTTCAAGAGAAGAGAGCATCAATAATTCGGTATCCAGCTATTTCCAGAGTTTTGCCACAACCACTACAGCTGCATCCGGGCCTGTTCCCTACCTGCAAGGTGTTACATTGTCGAAAGTAGACGACTATTACTGGGAGAAAATTGAAAATCGTTCCACTGGCAGCACCACCTTTAATTACCATATAAAATATCCTTTTCCTGACTTCGAACTCCAAAAGCTGGCCATGCAGTTCCGCATGCGCGACAGGGAAATGAGCGAACAGCTCGATGAGCTTTATAACGGAGTAGATGAGGTTTCCTCGCTGGAGGATGTTGCCCAAAGCATTGAAGAGCTGCGGGTACTGGCTGATTATTTTGTGGACGCCCGAAAGGATAGGGCCCAAATGGCTATTTCCCGTTATAGGGGTATTTATGAAAATATTGATCTGGTGGAGATCGAAAGCAGCCTGGGTGAATTAAAATATGCCGTGAGACTGGGTGACCGGTTTATTCATACCACACAACGGCCCAGAGTTAGTTCTGACTGTGCCCGTATTACCGGAACATCTGTTGAGCAGGAGTATGTTCAAATCAATTATGATTATCAAAATTGCTGGGAGGATCCTGAAAATCATATCCTTGTACACTACAGGTTTGGCAACACCAATGTGCGTGAGCAATTTTATTTTGATATTACCCGTGAAAAAGTGTCCATTTTTGTCAATGACCCAATACATTTATCTCAGGTTTCGCAAAAGGATGATATGATTGAAACCGTCCGTATAAACTTTACGGTGGTTTCACGCTATGAATTCCCTTTCACCATAGACCGGGTAGTTCTCCAATGGCCGGGACACCCCCCTGTATCGGCAGAAAATATTGGCGAAAGTTTCTCAGGTGAAGGTAATCACTCCATAAGTCTTGAAGTCAGCCAGCCTATGGACCTGGAAAAAACCACATCTTCCAACAGAAGAGTCTCCATGTTGTCGGGGTATATTAACTACAGATCTGATGTGACCGGGGAAACCAAGACCTACCGCATGCACAACCAGGCATATACAACAGACTGGTGAAGTCGGAAAAATAAAATATTTATACTCTCAATGATTTTAAACAAATGCCCGGTAATGTGCCGGGCATTTGTTTTTGGATAATTTTTTTTAACTGCATCGGAAATGTAAGATAGGATTAAAATTTCACCATCTTTTGGATGGTGTACCCCAGGGTGTAAATGAATAATATAAAAACCGGGAACATAGCAAACAGCCCAGCTGTGAATCCTGCACGGGTGAAAGCCAGCCAGAAAATTAACAGGGCAATAAGAATATATACAACGGTGAGGTTGGTTTTTAATCTTTTTACCCTTGCTGCCAAACCCGGGTATTCCTGGCCGCAAAAATCACATTCCAATTCATCGGGGGTGCGAAGGGCCAGCTCACTTAAATTGGTAAGCTCATTGCCACAGTTGATACAGTCGATATATTTAGAAAAGGGATTCATGGAGCTATAATTGGAATTTTAAAACAATATACCAATGCTAAGCTCAAGGTAGTTTGCCCTGGCTTGCTGGTCTTTGTTTCCTTGGTAATCTTTGCCTGTGAGAATGTTGGTAAAGCCATTATTGAAAGTGATACCGCCAACAAGAGCAGTTGTGCCCCCAAGAGAATGTTCAAGGCCCAGCCCCAGGATCATGGAAATTCTGAACAAAGGGATATCACCTGCAATATCAATATCTTCTATCGTGTGCCTTGAACCTTCTGCTGCAGGCTGGTATCTGTCATCACCTTTGGATCTAAGGTTCACTGATCCTCCAAAGCCAAAAACCGCAAAGTACGTATTATAGCCAATTTCGCGGGTTTTCATTTTAAGGGTCAGCGGGATTTCCATGTTTTGAAGACGGTAAGTTCGCTCTTTGCTTTGGTAGGTTGTACCCTGGAATGTCGTGTCACTGACCGGGTAACTTAATTTGCCTCCGAAATAGGTGATATTGATGCCTGTGGCAAAACTGTATTGCTCTGCCAGGATAAACTCCGACAGTAACCCATAGGAAAATCCCAGTCGTAATCCTTCTGAGGTATATTCATCGTGTTCCGGTTTAAACCATGCCAGGGAGGGTGAAGCGGTTAAACCCAGCCTGAAACTCTGGGCTTTTGAAGGATGGCTTGCAGTGAGTGCCAGGAATATGATAACAAAAGCAAATGCAATTTTTTTCATAATTTTGAGTTTTAAAACACGTTGCAATAATACTTATAAAATTTGGATTTTAAAATACCAAGACAGCTTCATTCCATTTGTTTTCAACGCTTGTGGATAAAAAATCTTGTTTTAATGTAAAAAAATTATGCGATCGTTAACTGCAGCAGTACTTATTTTGATTATTCTTTTTTTGGGGGGGTGTAAACGCAAAAGCCCCTGGGATGTAAATATCTCTTCTGTGGAAGTGACACCGGTTGAGGTAAAACGATATGAAAAGGTGCTTTTTGAAATTGACCCTGGTAACTTACGCCAGGAGATTGACCCGTATATTGATGACTATAATCTTTTCCTTGGTGAAGAAATCAATACACCTATGGGACAGCAGCAGCTTTACGATTATATTACTGATCCTATGATTAGAGATCTCTATGATGACACACAGCAGGTGTGGAGCGATATCGATGAGCTTGAAGAGGATTTGACCCTGGCTTTAAGATATCTCAAATATCATTTTCCTCAGTACCCTAAACCGGTTTTTTATTCTTACATCTCCGGTCTTGATTTTGAGCACCCTGTTAAATATTTTGAAGGCAACCTGATTGTAGGCCTGGATATGTTTTTGGGAAGAGATTATGAGAACTATGAAAAGGTGGGGGTGCCTGCTTTTAAAAGAACTCGCTTTGTTCCTGATGCTGCATCAGTAGAGATAATACGGGAGTATGGACAAGTGCTCCAACAAAATTACCCCATGGCTCCGGAAACCTTGCTCGATTTTATGGTAGAAGAAGGGAAACTGCTTTATTTTATGGATAGTATGTTTCCCGATCTTCCCGATTCGCTGAAAATTTCCTACACTACCAGGCAAATCAACTGGGCGCAGCAAAATGAAGGACACTCCTGGTCTTTTTATGTAAACAATGAACTCCTTTATGATACGGAGCGTCAAATGATTCAAAAACTAACAGGTACAGGTCCTTTTACCGCTCCTTTTGGTAATGAATCTGCACCACGAATGGCCGTTTATAACGGTTGGCAGATTGTGCGAAGCTTTATGGAACGAAACGATGACGTAAGCCTGGAGGAGTTGTTTGGCATGACCGATTCACGAGAGATATTATCCCAATCACGATACCGTCCGTGAAAAACTATTGTTGGTTAGCGCTGAACCTGATTGTTGTATTGGTTGATGAAGGCTAAAATATCATCACGTCCTCTCTTGGTTTCTGAAGAACTGATAAAGATATCCGGAAGAGGCTCCCATTGCTTTGCAAGTTCTTTTTTGTAGGCAGATAAGGATGCTTCAAGTTTTGATGCACCCAGTTTATCTGCTTTGGTGAATATGATGGCAAAAGGCAGACCCTGCTCTCCAAACCATTGTAAAGTCTCCAAATCATTTTTCAGGGGTTCGTGACGGCTATCGATGAGAAAAAAAGAGCAGACAAGGTTTTCCCTATTGATGAGATAGTTTTTGATCATCTTTTCCCACCCTTGCTTGATTTTTTTTGAAACCTTGGCAAAACCAAAGCCAGGCAAGTCAGCAAGGTACCAGCTTTGGTTGATAAGAAAGTGATTGATAAGCTGGGTTTTGCCCGGTGAAGAGGATGTTTTGGCAAGTTTCCCATAACCAGTGAGCATATTGATCAACGAGGATTTTCCAACATTGGAACGCCCCATAAAAGCATACTCCGGATAGTTTCCCGGAGGGCAATCTTTGTAATGGGTTGAGCTTGTGACAAACTCAGCACGGGTCACTTTCATCATCCAGGGTATGGTTTGCAGGTGTTAATGGGTTTACTGTTTGTTTTTCAGATAGGTGTTAATGTGCCGGTTCTTTTTACTTTCGTAAATATCTTCAATTTTAATAAGAATCCCGGTTTCCTCAACACCTCCAAATTCTTCATTCCATGCCGTTCCAAAGGTTCTCATAGTGGGGCTGATAACCATATAAGAGTTCACCAGGGGCGGGATATTTTCTCCAAGCTCCCTTACCTTCTGGAATAAGATTTTGTGATTTTCTTCAAAAGTATCTCCCGTAAAAATGCCTTCAAAGGCTTTAACATCTGTTTTGTAGGTGAGTGGCTCTTTAGGATAGGTTAGCTTATCTTTATCGGGAAAGAATTTATGCATAAAATAAAGAATCATATCGCGGGCTACCGGGTTGAAGTGATCGTACATGGTAACTTTTCCGAAGAAGTACTTAATTTCCGGATGGTCAATTACCAGCGCACCTAATCCATCCCACAGATTGTCAAGCGAAAAGAGCCCTCTTCTGCTCTCTCTTGAAGGCTGGTATTTGGGCTGTACAAATGAGCGTCCCAGCTCGATAGTAAACGGCAGGTAATCCTTGATAAATTTATCTGAATATACCATCAATCCTGATGTGGCAAGCTTAGGCTGGCCATCGTCGTATGTGCTCACCTCATGCCCTAAAATGTATCGGTAACCTCCCACGATTTCCTTCTCTACCGCATCCCACACAATAAGTTGCTTGTAAGGAACTTCGCCTGTGTCAAAATCATCAATGTCTGCTGCTTTGCCAGTACCACCGCCAGCAGTGCGGAAGGAAAGCTCCCTGAGGCGTCCCACCTCCAACATTACATTGGGTGAAGTATGGTGTGTTATTATATGAATCTCATTGTTGCCATTATTGGTATTGCGTAAAAATGTATCACTGGTAAGTTCCTTTTGCAATAAATTACGATCTACCGGCTGTATGATTTCTTCTTGCATAGTCCCGTTTATAGTTTTGAATATGTATTAAAATAAGTAGGCCCTTGAATACCGGGGCCTGAAATCATGGCTGTTAATTTGTTGTGTCTGAAACCTTACTTGTCTATTTTGGCATTTAAATTATATATCATGCTCTTTCCCCATCTCATATACCTTGGATTTCACCCACCTGGCCCACTGATCAAAGGTTTTTGACCGTGTAAAAAGGGTATAGGGAATAGGCTTGCCAAAAATAATTTTTATTTTTTTATCTGTCTGCTTGAACATTTCATCCGGCAAATACAACATCTCCAAATTGGCTTTTATGCCCAACCTCTTGCGCCAACGGGCAAGATTGTAGAAAAAGTTGGAGTTTCTTCCCTCAATATATACGGGGATGATGTCTCTTTTATGCTTTATGCTTTTGGAGATAAAACTTTTTTTCCAGTCCAAATCCCTGATGATCCCCTTTTTTTGCTTCCTGGAAACCATCCCTGCAGGAAAGATCAACACCAGCTCATCCGACTTATAAACCTCTTCAATAATGGCTACACTTTCCGAGGTGTTCCTGCCATGCTTATTTACAGGTACAAACAGGGGTTGCAGGTTTTTTAACTCCAGCAGTATGTCATTAACAATAAAGTTAATATCCTGCCTTTTCTTTCCGACAACATGCATCAGGGCCATTCCGTCTAAACCACCCAGCGGGTGATTGGATGCAATGATATAGCGGCCATCGGCCGGAAGGTTTTCCAACCCCTCCACCTGGATGTCTGCCGTAAAATAGTCGTTCAGGATGGCGTCTATAAAATCAAGACCCATCTTGTCTGAATACTTGTTTAATGCTTCATTGATCGTATCCTGGTGGATGGTTCTTTTTAGATACCCGATGAAAAAGCCGGGAATGAGAGAATGGAGTTTGCCTCCTTTCTTCTTGAAAACCTGATCAATATCTATGATATTTTTATCTGCAGAGTTGCCCTGTTGCAACTCTTTATCATTATTAGTCATGCTATATATCTCTTTTCTGCCTTGGCAAACAAATTTAAGGATTATTTTTTAACTGATGCCCCCTTTTTGAGCCATTCTGCGGATAGCTTTAAAGGCTTTGTGGCAAACGACCCACTAATTAGCTGGGCTGCAAATGGTCTGGATTTCGTTTCTGGGCCTGCGCAAGTTGTCTGTATTCTCCGGAAGAATTGCTTGCTTTCCGGCGTAAAGCATTGCAAGGGAAGGATCTTATCACATGGGTTGATCCTTTAACCTTATACCCTTTTCCGGGCGAAATACTCATGCGATGTTCCTGTTTGAAGTCATACAATGATGTACAATCTTCCATCCTGGATCCCCGGAGTGATAAAAGCCTGGTAGAGTCGGTTTTTATTAGAATAAGAGCAACTTAAATGAAGGTTAAAGTAGTTTGTCGCCAGGGAGTTATGGCGGTATGATGCCATAGCTTGCCTGTCGGGTGTTTTTAATTAACATGTATTCAGCGTGTTGTGTGTGTTTGTCGGCTTAAAACAGCAGATAACCCAAAAAAAGTTATCAACAATGTGGGGGAAAGTGGTAAAATGTGGTAAAAAACTGCTTATATTTACACTTTCAAACTGTACAGTGTAAAAAAATATGGCAAACCTATTCGGCGAATTTGTATGTAAGCTCGATGCCAAAGGCAGATTTATGTTGCCTGCAGGCCTGAAGAAGCAGCTGGCTTCTGAGGACCAGGAGCAATTCGTCGTGAATCGGGGGTTTGAGAAAAATCTGACATTGTATCCCGAAAGTGAATGGCAGAAAATCACCCGTGAGATCAATTCGCTGAATCTTTACAACAAGAAAAATCGTGAATTTGTAAGGTATTTTTACCGCGGTGCTTCTGAGCTTCAATGTGATTCTGCCAGCCGTTTGCTATTACCCAAAACTTTGCTGGATTATGCCAGCTTAAACAAAGAAATTGTGTTGTTTGCTTTTGGAAACCGTATTGAAATATGGTCGAAGGAGCAGTACGAAAACACCATGAGTGTTGAGCCTGAGGACTTCTCTGATTTAGCAGAGGAGGTGATGGGCCGCATCAATAATAACGCAGCAAACCAGGAGTAAGTCATGTACCACAAACCCGTATTGTTGAAATCATCAGTTGATGGCCTGAATATACATTCAGGTGGTGTTTATGTGGATGCAACCCACGGTGGTGGCGGGCATTCCCGCCTTATCCTGGAACGGCTTTCATCCGGTCGACTCATTGCATTTGACCAGGATTCTGATGTGCGTAAAAATGTGATTGATGATAAGAGAATGGTTTTCATAGGGGAAAACTTCAGATATATGAAGAACTTCCTGAAGCTTTACAAGGCATTGCCTGTGGATGGAGTGCTGGCCGACCTGGGTGTTTCATCCTGGCAGATCGACCGCCCTGAGAGAGGGTTCTCCACAAGGCATCAGGGACCCCTGGATATGCGGATGGATAAAGAGGGTGAAAGAAGTGCCGCTGATGTCATCAATTCCTTTGATATAAAAAAACTTGCCAATGTCTTCAGGCTTTATGGAGAGGTTAAGGGAGCACATAAAATGGCCGACGAAATCGTTTTTCAAAGAAAAAGCAAAAGAATTGAGCGAACCGATGAACTGTTAAACATCCTGCAAAAATTTGCCCCCAGGGGGAAAGAGAATAAATTTTATGCGCAAATATTCCAGGCCCTGCGCATTGAAGTTAATAATGAGATGGAGGTGCTTCGTGAGTTTTTAACACAATGTGCGGAGGTCATCAAGCCCCAGGGTAGAATGGTTATTATATCCTACCACTCACTGGAAGACCGGCTGGTGAAAAATTTTATCAAAGCTGGCAATTTTCACGGGGAGCAGCAAAAGGATTTCTTTGGAAATGTGCTTGCTCCTTTTAAACCGGTAGGAAAGCTGATTGTTCCCGACAAAGAGGAACAGGAGGAAAATCCAAGATCAAGGAGTGCGAAATTAAGAATTGCAGAAAAAACCAGTTAGCCATGGCAGAAAATACCTTTAAAGAAGCTGTACATCAAACCGGTGAAAAGAAGCGGGAGCCAGGCAAAGTCAATGGCATTTTCCGCACTTTGCTGGATGGTAGTTTTTTGACCTTCGACAAATCACCGGGCTTGCTTCCGCTTTTGTTGTTTTTGTCATCCATAGCTATATTGCTTATTGCTAACAATTTTTATGCGGAACGTAAAGTGCGGGAAATTGAAAACCTGCGTAGTGAAGTTACTGAGTTGCGTACCATTTATATATCAAACAAAGCCGAACTGATGTATTTAAGCAATCAGTCAGAAATTGCAAAGAGGCTGGATGATAAGGGGTTTGTTGAGTCTACTGTGCCCCCGAGGATACTCAGGGAACAGCAGGAAAGAAGAAGTTTCTTACTCAGAATATTTCGTACAAAACAGTAAGACTATATAATATCTAAGAAACAGAACTACACAAGTGGATAATAAAAAAGGTGACATATTATGGAGGATTTACCTGGTTTACTTTTTAACAGTAAGCTTTGGACTTGTTATCCTTTTAAAGGTGTTGTATGTCCAATTTGGGGAGGGTGAGAAATGGCGTGATAAAGCGCGTACCTCTACCATGCGTTACGCAAGCATAGATGCAGTAAGAGGAGATATACTGGCCGACGATGGGAGATTGCTTGCCACCAGTGTGCCCATATATGAGATTCGCATGGATTTGAACCGCTCTGTGGTGAGTGATGAAGTCTTTTTCAGTAAGATTGACTCTTTGGCTTTTCGGCTTTCGCGATTGTTTCGCGATCGTTCACAGGCTCAATATAAAAATGCATTGATGCAGGCCAGGCGAAACCAGGAGAGATATTACCTGGTAAAAAGGAATGTAACCTATAATCAGCTGACAGAGTTGCGTGATTTCCCCATATTCCGCCTGGGTCGCTTTCGTGGCGGGTTGATTGTGGAAGAGCGTAACCGCCGTGAAACACCCTTTAAATCGC
>SL_3KL_010_SEDDRAFT_10000815_pt1 | contig 27359 bp, 19 predicted proteins | sample SodLakKL_010_SED_2_FD_10381 | JGI IMG/M metagenome (IMG submission 10381) | reverse complement strand
AAATAACGTCTTCACTGCTTACCCGCCTCGAAGAGGTGCCGGGTGCCAACATCCGTGAAGTTCAGGAAGACCCGCTAAGCCCGGATGGCGAAACCGGTCTCATCGTTCAGATTTTCGGCTTTGACCAGGAAATTAAGCAGACTCTTGCCGCGGCCACAATGGACAGGCTGATGGGAATTGATGGCATTGTAAGTGTATTCAGCTCCGCCGATCAGGGGCGCCCCGAGCTGCGTGTGGAAATGGACAGGGAACGAATTGCACGCGTGGGCATGAATACCATGCAGGTTGCCAACGCATTGAGCAATGCCGTTCAGGGAGATGTGGCCACAACGTTTGTTGACCAGGGATTGGAATTTCAGGTACTTGTCGAGGTTGACCCGATCGATCGCGCTCAGTCAACCGCACTCGAAGACCTTCAAATCCGCACACCCGGTGGTGAGTGGATGCCGTTGAAAAACCTGGCAAGAATTGACCGGTTCACCGGACCGTCGAATATTCTGCGCGTGAACCAGGAACGCATGGTGGAGGTTGAAGCAGATCTTGGCGGGCTTGACCTGCGTACCGCCACTGAGCTTGCGAGCGCAGCGCTGGCAGATATACAATGGCCAGACGGCTACAGATTTGAGCTTGGTGGCTCAGCTGAAGAGCAGCGCGAATCATTCTTCTTTCTTTTGATTGCTTTTGTTATTGCAGGTATTCTCACTTATATGGTGATGGCCTCACAGTTTGAAAGCCTGGTGGAACCATTTATCATCATCGTTACCATACCGCTCGCCATTACCGGCGTGCTGCTGATTTTGTGGCTTACATCTACACCTATCAGCGTAACGGCTATGGTAGGCCTTGTACTTCTCACAGGTATTGTGGTAAACAACGGCATTGTAATGATTGACTACATAAAAATTCTGCAGTCGCGCGGACAAACCCGCCACGATGCCATTGTAAACGGAGCGGGAAGAAGGCTTCGTCCAATTTTGATGACTGCATTCACCACCATTTTAGCCATGGTTCCGCTTGCCCTTCAGCTGGGTGCCGGTGCCGAAACCTGGAGCCCGATGGCAAGGGCGGTTATTGGAGGACTCACTATGAGTACCCTGCTGATGCTCTTTGCAGTTCCCTGCATGTACAACATCATCAACGGGTGGGTCGAAAAAGCCGGCTTCGATGCCGTACACAAGGAAGATCCGCTGCAGGCGGATGCCTGAGTTTAACCAAGCACCTGTCAGCGTCCGAAGGTCCTGACAGCGTGGACGAGAATTGACATTGCCAAAGAACCCAACAGGTTTTAAATCCCGACGCAGTCAAAATTCTGTCACCAAAAGCAGTGACAGAAATGCTGACAGGTCGCTTCAAACAACAGAAAGAAGTTAGTGCAAGATTTTGGCCATGATGAATTACCTGAAAAAGAGCGCTTTCAAAGGATCTCATACATTTAAGCATGATCCGCCATGTTTTAACTCCGAATCTTTAACCACGAGAACCTTGAACTTTAAACGTTGAACCACTTTGCGTAAAAAGAAAATTGTGCTATGAAAAAAGTCTCCATCACTGAAAAAATTCTAAAACGCCCCGTTACGGCGATCATGATGTCGCTGCTTGTGGTTGGGTTCGGTGTATTTTCGCTAATGAACCTTAAGGTTAACCTGTATCCATCTTTTGATATACCGGTAATGGCGGTTTCAGTAAACTATTCGAATGTGTCGCCCGATGATATGCTCAGGCTTGTGGTGGAGCCTATTGAGTCGGTAATAATGGGTGTGGAGGGCGTAGAGTCGCTTGATTCCAATGTTAGGCAGGGCGGCGCATTTATGATTTTGAGGCTGAAGCCTGGTACAAATACCATGATCACAGAGCAGAAGGTGCGCGAAGCAGTTGACCGAATACGCCCCACGCTGCCTTCCGAAGCCAATGAGCCATTTATTTTTCAGTTCGACCCGGACAGGGCCCCGATTATGCGCCTCAGTGTAGAATCGGATGTTCTGGGGCTTGATGAACTCCGACAGCTTTCAATCGACTTCATTGAACCGCGTTTTGAACGAATTCCGGGCGTGGCATCTGCCGAAACGCGAGGTGGCCTCACCAGGAATGTATACGTAGACCTGCTTCCTGAGGCCATGTCTCGTCACCGCATTGTACCCAGCCAGATCATTACCGCCATCCAAAGCAATAACGTTCAGCAGCCGGTGGGCAGTCTTGTAGCCGACCGTACGAGCTACAGTATCCGAGCCCAGTCGATGTATACCAGCGTGGATCAGATTGATCAAACGATTGTTACCATGAACGACGGCGTTCCCGTACGTGTACGCGACGTAGCCGTTGTGCGCGATGACTATGAGGACATTCGCAGCATCGTGGAGATTAATGGCCGAAACAGTGTTACTGTTGATGTACAAAAACAGTCGGACGCCAACACTCTTGAAGTAGCCAGGGCCATTATTGAAACCGTACACGAATTTTACCCGAACCTGCCATCCAACGTAACCATGCAGGTTCTGAGTAATGAGGGTGAGTTTATCGAAAACTCGATTTCTAATCTTTCGCAGTCGGCCCTTATCGCCCTGATGGTCGTTATTTTAATTCTGGTTCTTTTCATGGGCGGCTGGCGCATCGCTTTTGTCGTAGCCATGAGCATTCCCGTTTCGCTTACTGCCACGTTCGCATTTATGTACGCGTTCGATATCTCCCTCAACATTATCTCCATAACGGGGCTTGCGCTTGCAATAGGTCTGCTAGTAGATAATTCCATTGTGGTCTCTGAAAGTATTGCCAACCAGCTTGAAAAAGGCAAAAGCCGGTTCCAGGCCGCACTCGACGGCACCAACGAAGTGGGCGGTGCCATTTTGGGTGCCACCCTTACCACACTGGCTGTTTTCGTTCCTCTCCTTACGCTCTCAGGTTTTCAGGGTGTTCTTGCCCGTGACCTTGCCGTTACCATCTCTATCGCCATAACAAGCTCTTTTCTGGCATCCATCATCCTCATTCCTGTTCTGGCGTCACTGGTCCTGAAGCCCGGAAAGTTCGAAACGAAAAGCTTCACCTTCTCCTGGATTAAATCACTCGAAAAAAACTACGTGTCCGTACTGGAATGGATATTGGGCAGAAAATACATCGTCGTGCTCGCGGTGCTGTTCATTATCGCGGGAACAGGAACCGTTTTCCAGACCATTCCGAAAGAAGAGTTTCCGGAGACCGATGAGGGACAATTCGATTTACGTATAGAACTGCCTGCAGGCACAAAACTTGCAACCACAGCCGAAACGATGCGCAGTTTTACCGATCGCATTCTGGAAAACTCCGAAGTTCAAACCGTGATCACCAATATCGGGCGAAGCGGGAGAAGTACGGTAACCAATGCAGGCACGCTTAGTATTACTCTTGTCGATGAGCGAATGCGCGAAGAAACCACATCCGACATTGCGTCCAATTTACGCGAATCTCTGATAGAGCCCGATATCGAGGTTGAAATACGTAACCTTGGAGGAAGCGGCGGTATTCCCACACAGCGCCAATGGGGCGGCAGGGGTGTCAGACTAAGCCTGATTGGACCTGATATCGATGTTCTCCAACGTCTGTCGCTCGAAATAGAAAGCCTTATCATCGACGACCCCGTGGTGATGTCGGTAAGTAATCCAAGATCGAGGCCAACCCCCGAGCTGATCTATCAGCTCGATCGCGACAGAATCAGCCGTACCGGTTTCAGCACGCAGAATGTAGCAAGCGAGCTGGGCAATCAGGCACGCGGAACCCGGGCTGGCTTTTACAGGGAGGAAGGTCGTGAAATTCCAATCCAGGTTCGAAACGTACGTGATCAGTTTCAGAACCGCGATGATCTTTTCGCGCTTGAACTACTGCAGTACGAGGATCAAAGAATCCCTGTGCTTGGACTGGGAGATTTTATTCCCCAAGAGGGCAGAACTACCATCACCCGGCGCGACAGGCAGACACTGCTCGATGTGATGGTAATGGTGCGCGGCGACCTTGAGGAATATCAGTCCCGTCTTGAACAGATTATGGAAAATGACTTCTTCTTGCCCGATGGATACAGGTACGAATTCGGTGGTTCCGTATTTTCACAGCGTGAAAGTGCGGCCGAAGCTATGATCGCACTATTACTCGCCCTGCTTCTCACCTACATGGTTATGGCATCACTTTTTGAAAACCTTCGCGATCCGTTTATCGTGATGTTTTCTGTACCGCTTGCGTTCTTTGGATCACTGGTCTTTTTATATATAACCGGCACTCCGCTTAGCATTCCTGCAAATATTGGTATCGTGATATTAATAGGAATTGTAGTCAACAACGGCATCGTTCTGCTCGACTATATACATCAAAGAACCCGAGGCCGTGAAGACACTGAAGATTATCTGCTTCTCTTCCTCGAAGCATGTAAACGCCGCATGCGTCCAATTCTGCTAACGGCGCTTACAACCATTTTCTCTATGATACCGCTGGCACTTGAGTTCGGTACCGGCTCTGAAATTTGGAGTCCGCTGGCAAGGTCGGTAATTGGCGGGCTTGCATTTGCTACCATTCTCACGCTTTTTGTGATTCCAACCGTAGTGATTGGTATTTCGAAAAAACGGCGCAAAAAGATTAAAGAAGCACTGGCCCGGGTGTAGGGACGAAAAGTCATCGGATGAGTTTTTCCGAAATGCCGGCCATTTTTACACTCCTGACCTGAGTTCGACTAATGATCTGTTTTATGTGATGCATAAAAGTCCCCTCCTTTTCAAGGAGGGGATTTAGGGGTGGTTAAAAACAGGCTAAGAGTTAACTCTCAATCTCACAAACTTAAATAAAGAGCAATGAACCACCCCCGGCCCCTCCTTACGAAGGAGGGGAGGTTTTTTTGCCACAAATTTAAATCGAACTCAGGTTCCTGCACTGTTTCGGTATTGACTCATCCGATGACTGCGCAGGTGCTAAAGCCAGTTCAGGAGCTCTTCGTTGGCGGATTTTACCTCAACGTATTGCTCAAAAATTTCGCCGAGGTTCGAGTCTTTTTCCAGATCGCGCCGGGTCTTGGAATCGAGGTAGGCAAGAATTTTACCTTTATGCAGAATAGCAATATCGTCGCATAGATTTTCAACCACCTCAAGTATATGGCTGGTAATAAATATCGTTGTTCCCTTCTCTTTTAGCTTGCGCAGCACGCTTTTCATTCTTCCTATAGAAATTACATCCACGCTTTCGAAGGGCTCATCCAGGAACAACAACTTTGGTTCGGTAAGTATAGCGGCACAGAAGGCCAGTTTTTTACGGCTTCCGGAAGAGAGTTGCTTGGCCTTTACATGGGTAAACTCATCGATCTCAAAGTAGTTAAAGAGGGAGTTGATCTTATCGTTCAACCCGTTCCCATCCACTCCATACATTTCACAAACATAGGTTACAAACTCGTAGCTTGTAAAGTTTTCGAAGAGCAAAGGCGGCTGCAAAACCGATGCAACATCTTTTTTGATTGCAAGTTCGTTAGAGGCTTTATACTCAAGTGCGTTGATTTCAATATAGCCTTCATCATAATCGAGAAGACCGGTAAGTATTCCTATCAGGGTACTTTTACCGGCACCGTTTGGCCCTATCAGCCCAAAAATATTGCCGGACGGAATCTCAAGATCCAGGCCCTTCAATACGGTTTTTTTGTCGTACGATTTTACAAGCTGCTGAATAACTAAAGCTCGTTCCATAAGCGGGGTATTACTTTTTTGTTAAACTGGTTTTCGATCTCTCTGAATTTTTTTATAAATGCGGCACCCAAAAGTATAATAATAAATATCATTACAAGGATATGAATCAGGGGATTCTGATCAAAAAGGAGAAACGTAAAGATTCCCATGATGAGAACCATGAACATGGTTAAAAAGGTTACTGAAGCCGGTACAATTGGATTGGATACCGACATCAGGCTTACTTCCTCAATTTTCTTGTAGTTGTTGATGCAGCTATTCATGATATAATGCATGAAAATCAGGTTGAGGAGAATCAGGCCTGTAAAAACCCGCATCATTTCATAAACAGTATCATACAGAAACGGGATTGCGATTAGGGACGTCAACAATGCAATAGTGCTTACAACCAGGGCGGCTTTAAATCGATCCCGTATCATGCTGTATCGTGTGATCGGAGCCTGCAAAATGAGCAACAGCTCCCTGTTTTCGAAACCGAATAGGTTTGTGAGCATCACCATCAGAAAAACCACCGGTATCAGCGTTAGAAACACGGCTACCATATAATTACTCACAGTGCTTCCATCATTCAGAAATATGATATAAGGAAGCACCAGTACATACGTGAGCAGAAACTGGGTTTTACTGTAGGGGTGATTCCACACGCTGTAAAAATACTTTCCTCCCTGGTGCCCCAGCCTGCTGATAAACCTGTACACCGTGCTGTTATCATTTGATGAAGAAACGGAACCTACGGGCACCAAAAGGGCTTCCCTGGTTTTGAGGTAGAGGTCGTAATGTAGCAGAATCAGCATCGCAACGAAAGCAGCACAGAGGCCATAATAAACCGCGGCTGACATGTTTGCACCTGCAATTCCATAAAAGATAACACCCGGCGAAAACTTCAACCACTCATTCACCGATGGCGCAATGAGCTGCGGACTGCTAAAATACGGCTGCAGATCAAAAGTTGAAGCAATAATAATCATGGATACAATGATGATCCCCAGCGCACTATTAATCCACTTCAGGTTTTCTGAAGCAAACAGTTTAAATCTCCACTTTATCGAGTTAATGACGCCATAATTCACAACAAGCAAAAGCAGTACCGTTATGAACTGGAGTACTGTACTCGTCATAAGCCCCAGGTAGTAGATCCATACAAGCGTAAACAGCAGATTCACGGGGTGGAAGAATCCGGCGATGTTGAGGTAGGTGCTGAGCCGGGCAACCGGCAGTCCATAGGCCAGCAGCTTTCTGTTATCATGAAGCCGCAAGCGGCTTATCTTTGTGAAGAAAAGCTGGGTAAACCAGAGCATGTTCACGAAAACAAGGTTAAACATCAGGTGTACATCCTCAGTATACCATGGGTAGATTTCAGTAAGCATCTCCACTTCGGGTGCAAATACCAAAGTTATGGCAACGGCAATAAACTGTCCCAAAATCAGCAGAAGCACCACGGAGTAGAAAAGAATGGCGCCAATCTCCGCTGTGTGTAGCGATCTCCACCAAAGTTTGGTATTCAGGCTAATGAACTGTTTAAACATGCCGGGCATCAGTTTAAAAATCACTCCACAGTTTAAGTAGTATTCTCTTTTTAAATGCCCTTGCAAGAAGGTCGAAATTCTTCATGATGTAGAATGTTATGGCAATTACAAGGCCTGTCATAACCCAGAGCCTGTAGGAATGCCATTCACCCAGCGGTACAAATACCGTGTATCCAAGAATAAAAATGGCGGTCGACATAGTGAAAGTGACTTTCTGCGGTATAATGGGATGTTTAAAACTAAAAGAGCTATAGCTTGCTTTCTGGTACTGGTAGAATGAGCTCCACAGAAATACAATCATAAAGCACATAAAGAAGAAGGTGTTGGCAATGTAAATAGAAAAAGCAGACCCGAGCTGCGGCAATCGCAGAAGCTCAAAAATTGTAATTCCGTAAAAAATAAAAAGTGGCACGGTAATGATTCCAAGGAAACGTTCTTTTAACTGACGCTCGAACGAGACAGGAAATTGAAGATGCAGCAGGAGTTCGCGGTGTTCGTAGCCGAACATATTGGCCATCCCCATCCCCAGCAGCGCTACGGGGATAGCTGCAATCATGGTGGCAATCAAGATGAGGGAAATCACGCCAAAATCAACTGCCAACAGCAACGGTATGTAAATTAACGGAATAAGCGCTATGGCAAACAACTGCAGACGGTTGTATGAGTGCGTCATCACATAGTAATAGTATTTACCGGCGTTATAGCCAAGCCAGCGTCGCAGAAATATCCAGAGGCGGCTCACTTCTTTCCTGACTCTTATTGATGACGGAGTCATCAGGCCCTCCTTGGTTTTATAGTAGTGATCTCTGAACACCATATAGGTCAGAACCACCAGGAAAAAGAAGAGTGTCCCCGTCAAAATTGGGGTGTGAGAATACGTTGCCGCCTGATAAAGAAGCCCGCCGGGCAGCAGCAGAAGCACGTCAATCAGCTGCGACATCTGAATGGCGACCTCTCCCAGAATGGCCTGTGTCTGTCTTGAAATTATGGCAAGTGCGGAGATCACGCCGAAAATGACAAAAACAAAGCTGAACACAATGATTTTGAACCGTTTCTCGACCATGTGCAGAAAGCGGTGTTTTATGGAATAAATGATTCCATAGTTTAGAAGTACCGCAGCCACAACGATTGGAATATTCCACATGCTATTGATCTGAAGTGACAGAAATACCAGCCATGTCAGATTATAGATTACGTTCACCGGGTGGTACAGGCACATCAGGTTCAGATGCCGTGAAAGCTTGCCGGCGGGATAGCCAAGTGCAAGCAGCTTTCTGTTCTCCTCCATATTCAGGAGCCGTGTGCTGGTAAAGGAGAAGTGCAGAATCCAGAACACCGTCGCAAAGGTGAGCAGGATAAGCTTATGAATTTCAGGTGTTAACCAGGCCAGGTCGAGCTGCAGTGAAGAGGTGCTGTCAAGAAAAATGACAATCAAGGCCGACCCCATCAGGTTTACCAACATGATGAGCAAAAACAGGGCGTAGCCTATCAATAAAATCGTTTGAAACTTAGTAAGCTTTGCAAGAAAAAGCTTCCAGTTCAGATATAGCAGCTTCTCTATCATGGTTGCCGTCACAACAAAAAACCCCGGCTTCGAAACCGGGGCTCATCCAGTTCTTTATTTCCGCCTCAACGATAAAACATTTCAGCGGAAAAGGTAAAAAACGTTACTAAAACCTAATACCCACGGTTACGCTGAGAACTGCGTTTCGTTCACCATCCTCGAAATCACTGTCAAAAATCGTGGTAAATCCGTAGCTGTATCGCGCCATAGCGTTCAGTTTTGTGAGGCCGAGATTGAAGTCGAGTCCCACGCCAATGGTTCCGCCGATTTCGGTAGATCGGGTTTCATCGTCAAGATCGAACGAGGCAGATACTCCGTTTCCGGTTCCCTCCACTTCGGCATTCACGTTAAAACCGACATAGGGGCCAACCACAAGAAGCGGGCTAATTGGGCCCGGAGGGCCAAGCTGAAAACGGGCCATTACCGGTACTTCAATATAATCGAAACGGAATGTACCTTCGCCGTCGTTGTTATCGATTTTCGCTCCTTTCTGCGTGTAAAAGACACCCGACTGTATTCCGAAAGGCATCATTGGCAGGCTGATATCGACTACAGCACCGGCTGTAAGGCCAAAGCGTGCATCCAGGTCGTCATCAGTTCCTGTAATGTTAGCGATATTCATTCCGCCCTGAATCCCGAAACTGACCGGGCTTTGTGCCATTGCATGGGTAAACGTACCGGCAAAGAACAGTAATGCCGTACTTAGAAGAGTGATCCTGAGTTTTTTCATGTCTCCATCTGTTTGTTTATGTATTGGGGTATGTAACAAGACTACAGATTCCTGTTATTGTTACACAAATAAAATTGTTTTCTGTGGAAAATGAAAACGGCCTTTTTAATTATTTCTGTACACGATTTCCTTCGAAGCCATAACAGCAACATTGAAAAAACTATACAGATGGATTTTACAAAGACTGGTTCGCTATAATACCTCTTTCAGAAACCGCCCGGTGTGACTTTTTTCGACTTTTGCGATTTCTTCCGGAGTGCCCGTTGCAACCACCTGTCCGCCGCTAAATCCTCCTTCAGGACCGATGTCAATAAGCCAGTCGGCCGACTTTATCACGTCCAGGTTGTGCTCAATAATAATCACCGAATGCCCCTGATTCACTAGCTCATTAAAGGATTTGAGAAGCTTGGCAATGTCTTCGAAATGTAATCCCGTTGTGGGCTCATCAAAGAAATAGAGCGTATGATCCGTGTTTGTTTTGGAGAGAAACTTTGCCAACTTCACGCGCTGTGCCTCTCCTCCTGAGAGAGTGGTAGCGCTTTGACCCAGCCTCAGGTAGCCCAGCCCCACGTCCTCGAGCGGCTGTAGTTTGTTGATGATGGTCGTTTCATCCACAAAAAATTCGATTGCGTCACTCACGCTCATCTCCAGCACATCGTGAATATTCTTTCCGCGGTATTTCACCTGAAGAACATCTTTGCGGAACCGAGTGCCTCCGCACTCTTCACAAACGAGCTCGATATCGGCCATGAACTGCATCTCAATCTTCTGAACGCCCTCTCCCTGACATGCTTCACAGCGACCGCCCGGCACGTTAAAGGAGAAATGGCCGGGAGTATAGCCCATAATTTTCGACTGCCGGGTGTTGGAGAACAGATCACGCACGCCGTCGTACGCTTTTGTGTACGTGGCCGGGTTCGATCGTGTGGACCGGCCAATCGGGCTTTGGTCTACCATCTCCACGGATTCCACGTGGCGGATACCGCTCACACCGTGGTTACGGCCCACTTTCTCTTTCCAGGTGCCCAGAGCTTTCTGAATGGAGGCGTAAAGAGTGTCATGCACAAGCGTAGATTTACCGGAGCCTGAAACGCCCGTCACGCAAACCAGTTTGCCAAGCGGAAACTCTACGTCGATACTCTTGAGGTTGTGTTCGGAGGCACCCTCTACATTCAGAACTTTGCCGCTCCCTCTTCGCCGCTTTTTTGGAACGGGGATTTCCTTACGCCCGCTCAGGTATTTGCCGGTCAGGGATGATGATTTGAGCAGATCGTCGTAAGGGCCTGTAAAAACCACCTCACCGCCATATCGCCCGGCAAACGGCCCGATGTCGATTACGTTATCAGCCGACTTAATCATTTCCGGATCGTGCTCCACAACAAGAACCGTATTGCCGATGTCCCGAAGCGATTTCAAAATATTTATGAGCCTGTCGTTATCGCGCGGATGCAGGCCTATCGTGGGTTCATCCAGCACATAGAGGCTGCCAATAAGTGAACTGCCCAGTGAGTTGGCCAGGCTGATCCGCTGCGCTTCACCACCGCTAAGTGTGTTTGTGAGGCGGTCGAGCGTAAGGTAATCGAGACCTACCTCGTCAAGATATTTGAGGCGTTTTCGTATTTCATAGAGAATTTGCCCGGCTACCTCATTTTCAAATTTTGTGAGCTCCAGCTCATCGAAAAAAGTACGCGCATGGCCAATGGTCATCTCCGACACTTCCCCGATATGTAGTTCACCTATCTTCACATATAACGCATCTTTCCGCACCCTGTATCCTTCACACTCCGGACAGCGGCTGTACCCCCGGTAGCGAGAATAGAGAACGCGCATATGCACTTTGTAGAACTGACTTTTTACATCCTCAAAAAAACCGTGGATACCTGCATAGTTGCCGCGGCCATTCCAAAGAATTCGTCGTGTTGCTTTGTCAAGATCTTTGTAAGGCACATCTATTGGGAGCTGGTCTTTGGCCGCTTCACGGATAAAGTCGCGCAAATATTTGGAGAACTTGGGAGAATCGAAAGGCGCCACAGCCCCGCCTCTGATGGTTTTATCATGGTCGGGAATCACAAGATCTTCATCAATTCCGGCCACTCGTCCGAATCCCTCACAGGTGTCGCAGGCTCCAAACGGATTATTGAAGGAGAACATCTGAGGTGTGGGCTCAAGAAACTCCATTCCGTCGCGCTCAAAACGCTCACTGAAGTGAAGCTCTTCTCCATCCCTGATTTTGATGGAGCATCGGCCGTTCCCCTCGCGGAATGCGGTTTCAATGGAATCGGCAATACGGCTGCGGGTTTCGTCATCTTTTTTGATGGCAAGCCTGTCAACCAATATTCGGTGAGTTTCCGGTTTAATTTTTTTCGGATCCACATCTCCCCCGCTCAGATCTGTGATCGACTCATCCCCGATATTGAGCAGACGAACCAAGCCCTTCTCTTTCAGTACATCAAGCTGTTCTTTCATCTTGCGGCCCTCGCGCAGGTCAAGGGGAAAAAGTACATGAAACCGGGTCTTCTCCTCAAACCTTTCGAACAGCTCGTTGATGATGGTTTTTGTAGAATCCTTCTGTACCTGCTTACCCGAAACCGGTGAGATCGTCTTGCCAATACGGGCAAACAGCAGCCGAACGTAGTCATAAATTTCTGTGGAGGTACCAACGGTTGATCTGGGATTGCTGCTGGTGGTTTTCTGCTGAATAGCCATCGCCGGCGAGATGCCCTGCATGAAATCGACATCGGGCTTGTCCATCCGCTCCAAGAACTGGCGAGCGTAGCTTGAGAGGCTTTCCACGTAGCGGCGCTGGCCTTCGGCGTAGATGGTATCGAACGCAAGGCTCGATTTACCCGAACCCGATACACCGGTTACCACCGTCAGTTTATTCCGGGGAATCTCCACGTCAATGTTCTTGAGGTTGTGAACACGGGCACCTTTCACAATAATCGGACGGTCTGCAGCGGAGGAAGAGGCGCCGTTTGAAGAGACGGAGTTGACGGAATTTGCGTCGATTTGGGACATCAAATGAGGTTCATTTCAAATCTTGAAAATTAGGAATAATTCGGCAGAAAAGCGGGGATTTCTGAACTGTTTATTCTTTACGGTGCTGTAACAAACAAGTGTGGTAGTGGCGTTCTGTTTGGTGGGAGCGAGCGGTGAGCGGTGAGCGGTGAGCGGTGAGCGGTGAGCGGTGAGCGGTGAGCGGTGAGCGGTGAGCGGTGAGCGGTGAGCGGTGAGAAAATGTAGCCATTGTTCGCCACGATTTGCAAATTGGGGGTGAAGATATTTCTGAATGCGGTGGATATTTTTCTATAGCCTATTGTGGGTGGGAGTGATCGGCTTCGTTGGTGGATTTTACCGTCAACCCCTCGAAATGGATTTGAGCGTGGTATGAACCTCGCCTCGGGGTTTGTACTTTGATTTGATCTCTATTTCTACAAACAGGAGACTCCTCCGGAGTCATCATGCAGGAAAAGTTTATCTGATTCATGTTCAAAAAGCGCTTGATTTACTGGTTACAGAATGGATATAACCAACAGGTTTATTGGTATATGAAATCTTTTTTAAATCGTACCTAAGGAATAGCAAGCCTTTGCACCTTCTGGCTGGATATATCTCGCAACGAAGCTGACTGACTCCAGAGGAGTCCCCTGTTTGTAGAAGCAAACCAGCCGATAATACCACAGCTCCGGAGGGAACTGCCTGATATATGAACGTTGACATTTTAAGGAAGAGATTCCGTTCCAAGGCTATCACTTGATGGGCTTTCCCGTCAACCCCTCGAAATATATTTGGGCGTTGGTATGATCCTCGCCTCGGGGTTTGTGGTGGGTTGACACATTATTATGCTACCGACCAGTGACTCCTCCGGAGTCGGTACGTTGCCATCCAAAATCAGGGTTTACCAAAATATCTGATTTCACGTGGGCTATTTCTATTTGTAATGTTCGTTCCGGATGGAACGTCTGGTCGGTAGCACCATCGGTGCCCAACCGCCCCAGCCTCCGGCCGCGATCTTCGAAAAACCACGGCAACATAACCCGGAGGCAGTTCGCGAAATCCCGGAATGGGCGGAACGGGAACCAACCCCTATGAGGCTTTCCCAATAACCCCTCGAAATGGATTTGGGCGTTGGCATGATCCTCGGCTCGGGGTTTGTGGTGGCTGACGCATCTTTATGCTACCGACCAGTGACTCCTCCGAAGCCGGTGCGTTGCCATCCAAAATCAGTGTTTACCAAAATCTCTGATTTCACATGGGCTATTTCTATTTGTAATGTTCGTTCCGGATGGAACGCCTGGTCGGTAGCACCATCGGTGCCCAACCGCCCCAGCCTCCGGCCGCGATCTTCGAAAAACCACGGCAACATAATGCGGAGGCAGTTCACGAAACCCCGGAATGGGCGGACCGGGAACCAACCCCTATGAGGCTTTCCCGTCAACCCCTCGAAATGGATTTGGGCGTTGATATAAACCTCGCCTCGGGGTTTGTGGTGGTTTGACACATTATTATGCTACCGACCAGACTCCTCCCGAGACGGTGCGCACGGGTCCGGTAACTGCTATTCCTTTTCGTAAACCACGTTTCCGTTAATGATGACAGCCTCCACTTCGGTCAGGTACTCAAACGGATCACCGTCGAAAAGAACAACATCCGCTTCCATTCCGCGCTCAAGGCTTCCCACCCGGTCTGCAATTCCAAGAATGTTGGCCGCCCCTTTGGTGAGGGCATATAGAGCATTTTCCATACCCATACCGTTGGCCGCGGCAATTGCGGCTTCGTACCGGGCAACGCGCGTTTTGGGGACATACCCCTCAAAACCGCTCTGGAACGCCACCAGAATACCGGCCTCGTGAAGCATACCGGCCGTTTCAAAGCTTGAGTTTTTTACCTCGCCGAACGGACGAACCATGGTGGGGTGAATAATCACCGGAACTCCAGCCTCTTTAATCTCATCCATTACAAGATAGGCTTCGGCAGCTCCCTCGAGCACCATCGGGAAACCGAACTCGCGCTGAATCCTGAGGGCGGTCATGATATCGTGCGCGGTTTGCGCATACACCATCGCAGTGACGTTACCGTCAATCAGATCGGCCATGATTTCAGATTTCAGATCAGTACCGCTGGTTTCACCATCGTCACGCTTTTGGGCGTAATCTTGAGCACGGATCAGCTTCTGACGCAGTACGGCCACCGTTTTGGATCGGGTACCCGGAGAACTGAAATTGCTCCTCACCCCTGCACCAAGCGTGATAGCCAGCATTTTGGTGTCGCCAAACACCGCCTGGTCAACCGTGGTACCGGTTGTTTTCACCACCATGGTCTGCCCGCTGATCACCGCGCCGGGTCCGTGGCCCGTATGCACCGTAGTTATTCCCTTGCTGCGCAGATGGCCAACCAGGTATTCGCGTGCGTTATACGCATCATACGCCCTGAGCTCCGGCTGGACCGCATTTGAGGTTTCAAGCTGATCCTGGTCATGATCTTCGTTATAGTAGCCTGCAAGGCCCACCACCGAACGGGCGTCAATCAGACCGGGCGTAACTACTTTGGCTTCGTACACCTCGTAGCCGCTCGGAATTCGAACCCTGCTTGCCCTACCCACATTTTCGATCTGTCCGTCACGGATCAGCACCACTCCGTCGCGAATCGGGTCTCCGTTCATCGTGTAAACGGTTTCGCCTTTCACGGCAATCCGCTGAGCATCGGCATCGGGTGCCATCCATGCNATNAANANNATTACCAAAAGTAGCGATCCGGNTTTCATCATCATTTTGCCTGAAAATTCNTTCATCAATGTCTTCATCTCAATTCCTCCTTAATGTACATGTGAGTTGCTGTGGAATCGAAAGATGTCGTATCCCCCGGTAGCGTAGACGCGGTCTTCAGGATTGTCGCGGTCCCACACCTTCTCACCTTCTATCCAGGTCTGCTGCACGTGCGTGTACACGCTGAACGGATCGCCCGACAGAATCAGGAAATCGGCGTGTTTGCCTGCTTCAAGTGACCCGATTCGGTCGTCAAGATCCAGCATAACAGCACCGTTGATTGTGAGCGCCCTCAGGGCTTCTTCACGGCTCATGCCCTCTTTCACGCCCATGGCGGCCATTCTCAGGAAAAACCGCGAATCCACGATGGGATCGTCGGTGTGAAACGCAACCAGCGCACCGGCCTGCTCCAGCTCACGACCGTTGATGTTGAGCAGATTGATCGCCTCCAGCTTGCCGCCGGGTGAGTCGAGCCCGATGATGGACGAACCGATCACATTCGAATTGGCGATCTCTTCAGCCACTTTCCAGCCCTCGCTCACGTGCTGCAGTACCATTCGGTAGCCAAACTCTTCAGCGAGACGGATAGCCGTCAGAATATCATCATGGCGATGGGTGTGATTATGCACGATCCGCTTGCCTTCGAGTACCTCAACCAGTGTCTCCATCTGCAGGTCGCGCGCCGGCATTTTTTCAGGATCCCCATCCGCTTCCTGTATCCTTCTCTGGTAATCCTGCGCCTGAACAAACAGCGCCCGCGCAAGCGCGGCCGATTTTGCCCGGGTTCCCGGTGTGCCTCCCGCTCTCAGCGGATTGGTACCGTTTGCCATTTTGACCCCGCCATAGATACCTGATTCTTCATCCACTATAATCAGCATCTCCTCAATGGTGTTGGCAGGTTTGGTTTTCACATATACGGTTTGCCCGCTCATCAGCAGGCCCGATCCCGGCATAATGTTGGCCGTGGTAACCCCGCCGGCCATCGCTTTATTAAATGTCTTGCTTCGCGGATTGATGGTGTCCATAATGCGCACATCGGGGTGAAGTGCAGCCGAACGGTCGCCCCCATCACCTTCACCGATATGTGAATGGGTATCCACCAGGCCGGGCATAATCACCTTGCCGCTCACGTCGTGCCGCTCAGCATTTCGCGGTATGCTAACGGATCCGGCAGCACCAATAGCGACAATTTCGCCGTTTTGAACAACGAGCACTCCATTTGCTATGGGTTCGCCGGAGATTGGAATAATCTCGGCGCCCTCAAAAACCTGCGGGCGATCCTGTGCAAAAAGAGAGCCAATGCACATGCACAGAATAAACCCCAGTAGTGTCAATTTTTTCATAGAAAAGAGAAGTTTGGTTTAACTTTTGAAAGGTGGAATTAACATAGATAAACCAAACGGATTTGTAAAAAGTAATAAAGCGGTGCTGGGTGCCCTGAGGTGTCGGGACTGCGCAAAAGCGCGCAGCAGGGAGCAGGGAGCAGGGAGCAGGGAGCAGGGAGCAGGGAGCAGGGAGCAGGGAAAAATCTACTCCCGGGTCATTGGGATCAAATGTTAATTTTTAAATTGCCTGCTGTAAATCGATCCGGACTCTAATCAGGTGACTTCTGGCGAAGCCATAGTTTCACCCACTGCGTGCTTTTGGCAATCCCATCTCTTCGGGATACCCTGTAACCTGCACCTTGTACCCTGAAAATTCTATTTCGAGAAGTGCATACTATTGATACTACTGTCTGCTACCTTATGTCAAATGATCCGGGCTCTGTCAGAACCACAACAAACGTGGACTCTGACAGGTCCTCTAAATGAAGTTGTCAATTACTTTTCAGCAATGTGCACTACTTTACTGCGTCTGCGATCTTGTCTACGTAATCGAGCTTTTCCCAGGTGAACTCATTGCGGCCGAAGTGTCCGTAGGCAGCCGTTTTTCGGAAACCGGGCTTTTTTAGATCAAGACGTGAAATAATTCCTGATGGAGTGAGATCAAATGTTTTTGCGATAGCTGCCGCTAACTTTACATCGTCTACCTTACCCGTACGATAGGTGTTTACGTTGATGGATACCGGGTCGGCTACCCCAATGGCATAAGCCACCTGCACGAGGCACTCCTCCGCCAGTTCGGCTGCCACAATATTTTTTGCGATATGACGAGTGGCGTAGGCTGCGCTCCGGTCTACCTTGGAGGAGTCTTTTCCGGAAAAAGCTCCGCCTCCGTGAGCACCGCGGCCGCCATAGGTATCCACGATAATTTTACGCCCGGTCAAGCCCGTATCGCTGTGAGGTCCGCCAATAACGAACTTTCCGGTCGGATTCACGTGCAATATGGTATTCGAGTCCATAAGCTCTTCAGGAATAACATTTGCAATAAGGTGCTTTTTGATATCCTGTCGGATCTGTGACTGTTCCACGCCCTCGTCGTGTTGAGTGGATATCACAATCGTATCTATACGGACCGGCTTATTCTGCTCGTCGTACTCCACGGTAACCTGGCTTTTACTATCGGGGCCGAGGTACGGCATCAGCGCTGTTTCTTTTCGGATATGCGCAAGCTTTCGGAGCAGATCGTGCGAATACTGAAGCGTCATCGGCATGTATGCATCCGTTTCGGTTGATGCATAACCAAACATCATTCCCTGGTCGCCTGCTCCCTGTTTTTTTTCGTCGCCCTCATCCACACCCATGGCAATGTCGGGGCTTTGCTGGTGAATCGTTGAAAGTACACCGCACGAATCGGCATCAAACCGGTAGCTGGCCTTTGTATAGCCGATGTCCCGGATCACGTCTCTCACCACTTCCTGAACGTCGACGTACGATTCGGTTGTCACCTCGCCCGATACGATAGCCAGCCCGGTTGTTACGAGGGTTTCTACAGCAACTCTTGAGTTCGCATCACCTTTGAGCATTTCATCAAGAATGGCGTCTGAAATCTGGTCTGAAACTTTATCGGGATGCCCCTCGGAAACCGACTCGGAAGTAAATAGTCTTTTCATCAATGTGTTAAAATCTACAGGTCAAAGAAACAGTTTTCTAAAGGGGGTTAAGGTACAAAAATTCTGAATTGCAATCAGACAGTAAGGTGGCGGATTCGCGATCATTTACCCGAAAAGATCGTTCTCGCCTCCCGACTTTTTAACGCCCAGGTACTGATAGGCTTTCGATGCTGCCACTCTCCCTTTTGGTGTACGCTGAATAAAGCCCTCCTTTATCAGAAACGGCTCATACACTTCCTCGATGGTGCCCTTATCTTCGCCCACCGCAACGGCCAGTGTTCCCAGGCCCACCGGACCCCCGCTGTAATTTTCAATGATTGCCTTCAGAATTCTGACATCCATCTCATCGAGCCCGTTGGTGTCTACATCCAGCGCGTTCAGAGCTTTATCGGCTATGGCATCGGTGATGGTATCGAGGCCATCAACCATTGCAAAATCGCGGGTGCGCCTGAGCAGTTTGTTTACAATACGCGGCGTTCCGCGGCTGCGGCGGGCAATTTCGTGAGCGCCGGTTTCAGTTATTCCAAAATTGAGGATGTGCGCCGTTCGCAGGGCAATGCGCTGCAGAAGCTCTGTATCGTAATAGTCGAGCCGCATATCAATGCCAAAGCGAGCCCGCAGCGGTGCCGTGAGAAGGCCCTTACGGGTAGTGGCCCCAACGAGCGTAAACCGGTTCAGGTCGATCTGCACACTTCGTGCATTCGGCCCGGAGTCGATCACAATATCGAGTTTGTAATCTTCCATTGCCGAATAGAGATACTCCTCCACTACGGGATTTAACCTGTGTATTTCATCAATGAAAAGGACATCGCCCTCTTCAAGGTTGGTGAGGAGGCCGGCCAGATCACCCGGTTTCTCGAGTACCGGACCGGTAGTGGGTTTAATCTGAACTCCCATCTCCCTGGCAATGATGTAGGCAAGGGTGGTTTTCCCAAGGCCGGGCGGACCCGAAAGAATCACGTGGTCGAGCGCTTCGCCCCGCTGCTTTGCCGCCCTGATAAACACGCTGAGGTTCTGAATCACTTTCTGCTGGCCTACAAACTCCTGCAGAGACGACGGCCTTAGGTTTTCTTCAAGGGCGTGATCTTTTTCTTCTGGATTTAATAGCGGATTTTGCAAAACAATCTTATTCCTTATTTATTTAAACTATGGTAATACTAAAACATCTATACTTCAATCCGAAACAGATACAGAGGTAAACCTAATGCCCGGGTCATCGCTTTCACCTGATAAACTGCCGTTCGACCCCCTGTTGAACAGGGACAATGCTAAAGGTAACAAAACCGCCAACTACAAGAAGAACGAAGTGCTGAAAAAGAAAGGCATGGAAATAGATACACGCCCGAGTGAGCTGCAAATTTTCGGCAAAGACTATTTTTTAAATTACGAGTTGAGCTGGCTTAACTTCAACTGGCGTGTTCTTGCTGAAGCTGAAAATGAGAGCGTTCCTCTGCTCGAAAGGGTGAAGTTTATCGGCATTGTCTGCTCAAATCTGGACGAATTTTTTCAGAAGCGCGTTGGCGGACTCAAACGTCAGCTGCATGCCGGCGTTACAGCGTTGTCTATTGACGGTCACACTCCGGAAGAGCAGTTGAAGAAAATTCGAAGTAGTGTGCGGAAAATGATAAAATCGTACAGAAACTGCTATTTCAACGATCTACTGCCACAACTCAGAAAAGAAGGGATTTTTATCAGAGAGTACCATGAACTTTCTGATGAACTCAAAGAGAAAGCCGACCATTATTTTGAAAGTCAGCTTTATCCCATCATCACACCTTTGGCCGTTGATGAAGCACATCCCTTTCCGTTCATCTCAAACAAGAGCCGGTCATTGGCAGTAAAATTGGAGCATCCCGACACCGGAGAAGAGCATTTTGCAAGAATAAAAATTCCGGCTAATCGTCCAAGGTGGATAGAAATTGAACGAAGCGGCGAACAGCTGTCCCTGCTCTCGATCAGTGATTTGATCAAAAATAAAATCCACAGCTTCTTCCCGGGTATGAAAATACTGAGTGCACACATATTCAGGGTTACCCGAAACGCAGACATAGAGCGTAATGAAGAAGAAGCCGACGACCTGCTCGAACTCATCGAAGAAGAGCTCCGTGAACGGCGATTTGCAAAAATTGTTCGTCTCGAAATTGACGAGAAAACTCCAAAAGATGTAAAAGATTACCTTTTCAGACAGCTTGGTGTCAGTAAATCCGACACGTATGAAATGGATGGACCGCTCGGGCTGGCCGATGCAACTCAACTTTGTTCTGTAGAAGGTTTTTCGCATCTGAAGTTTGCCCCCTGGACTCCCGCACTGCACCCCGTTTTCCGGCATGAGATTGAGCAGGAAAAACCAAACGTTTTTCAGGTAATGAACAAAGGAGATTTTCTTGTTCATCATCCGTATCACAGTTTTGAATCGTCGACACAGCGTTTTGTAGAAGAAGCAGCACGAGACCCAAAGGTTCTTGCCATCAAACAAACACTATACAGAACCTCTTCCGATTCACAGGTAATGCATGCACTAATAAAGGCAGCAGAAGAGGACAAGCAGGTAGCTGTACTGGTGGAACTCAAAGCGCGTTTCGACGAGGAGAGAAATATTTCCTGGGCTCATAAGCTGGAAAAGTCAGGCGTCCATGTCTCCTATGGAATGCCCGGGTTTAAAATTCACACAAAGCTCACAATCGTGGTTCGGGAGGAACAAGACGGCCTGCGCCGCTATGTTCATATTGGCACGGGTAACTATCATCCCGATACAGCACAGCTCTACGAAGATCTTGGATATTTTACGTGCAGAAATGACATTGCTTCCGATATCAGCGACATTTTCAATCTTCTTACAGGATACGCACCATCGCAGACCTATAATAAAATGTTAGTTGCCCCGCGTCATATGCGGCGAAGTATCAGCGAGCTCATTGATTCGGAAATATCAGCTGCAAAAAAGGGAGAAAAGGCACGAATCATCGCCAAAATGAACAATCTTGAAGACCCTTTGATTATCCAAAAACTGTATGAGGCATCTGCTGCCGGCGTAAAGATTGATCTCATTGTGAGAAGCGTGTGCCGACTCATTCCCAGAAAGAAGGGACTGAGCGACAATATCAAGGTGCATGCTATCATTGGCCGTTTTCTGGAGCACTCCCGCTGCTATTATTTTCACAATGGCGGCAATGATCTTTACTTCATCGGCTCGGCCGACTGGATGCATCGAAATCTGGATGCAAGAGTGGAAGCTTTGGTTCCCATTGAACATCCAGCGCTGAAAAAATATCTCCAATTTGTCCTTAACACTATTCTGAGGGACAATTCTCAGAGATGGTTAATGAACTCGAAAGGCAAGTACACAAGAGTGAAACGCAAAAAGAACGAGAACCAGATTTCTATCCATCGAACGCTGATGGATCACGTGAAATCGGCTGATAGTCCTATTCCCAGCTCTCTGCCAATTCACATGCCTGTGTCTTCTCCAGGAGCTTAGGTGCGGAAATCAGGAAGGAATTACATTTCATCGATAGCACGAAGCAGCTCTTCAGCCTCGCGCTGGTATCGGCCATCCAGCTCTGTCACTCTTTTTATTGCCTGCATCGCATTTTCAAAATCTCTCAGATTCAGATAAGCATTGCCTAAAAACCACCATGCTTTTTCGCTGAAGAAAAGCGACACTTCTTCGCTGTTGGCTGCCTGCCTGAACATGAGAGCAGCTTCATCGAATGACCGCAAATTGTAGTTAAGTATTCCAAGATTCATTTGAATTCTGGCTGTTTGCAGGGAATCAGGATTTTGATCGAGTAGCTGTAAGAAATGATCGAGTGCACGGCTCTCTTCACTATTGTAGGCATAAGCAAGCCCCTGATTGATAAGCACGTCAATATCGGCCGTGGCGGCCTCATCCGACCTGTAGATGTCGGAACCTGAGAGCTCAGAATAGTCGATTTTTTCGATTGCAAGACTATACAAAGAACTTCTGTCCTGTAACAGAAAAAGGCTCAATGCAAAACTTGCTGCCAGCAGGGCAGCAGCTGCAAAATACCACGGCCTGAATTTTTTGCGATCATTAAAAGAATCGGCACTGCCCGCATTTTGATTGCTTTCTTTCGCATTTCTGTCGGCGGCTAGTTTCCGAAGATGTAATTCCGTCTCGAACCATTTGTAATACTCAGGATTTTGGAGAAAAAGAACCCATAGTTCATCTGTCTCACTTCGGCTCAGCTCACCGTTGATATACCGGTCTATCCGCTTTAATATCTCTGAATTTGTCATGTCTCCTTATTATTGCATGGGGGCGTTGGCCTGATGTTCAGGCTCTGCTGATGATGTACCTTGTTCTAGTATGAACCAGATTTTGCGTTTCCCTTACAAAATTTTTTCACTTTTTTACGAATATTTTTCAGCACAATCACTCAACTGCCTGATTACCCTATGCTTGCGAATCCAGGCATTGTTCTCGGAAATGTCAAAATGTTCGGCAATATCTAAGGTAGTTGCCGAGGGATGATCGAAAATAAAATCGACCATTGTGCGGTAATGCCCCTTAAGTGTTTCTATACAGAGCTCTAAAATAGTAAGGCGCTCCTGGTTAATCAGATTCCAAACTTGCGATGCCTCCACCTCTGGTTCTTCGTTTAGTTCATCCAGATCGCCAACATCAAAATCGCGAACATCCTTAAGATAGGCATGCTTTGCCGCGGTGAGCATATATGAAAGGAGTCCGCCGGGATTAGCAAACTCTGACCGTCGAATTTTTGGAATTACGTATTCAAACATACGCTGTACCGCATCCTCGGCATCTTCAGGAGTGGCATTCAGTGTAGCGATAAGATAACGCCTGAGAATGGGAAATGCTTCCGAACACAGCCGGTTGGCGGTAACATTATCCCCGTTCTGAACAGCTTTCACCAGCGCAGAATAATCCATGCAACGTACTTTTTTTGTTTAGCCCTGAAAATAATATAAGAGTTGAGCCTAATTACACAAATATCAAAGTGCCAGAATTAACGAATGAGATTTTTATTTCTCATACTGATATACTGATCCCCAGCAATTATAATATGATCATCCAGCGAGATTCCCATCAGCTTTGCCGCTTCCGATACCCTTCGCGTTAAATTGATATCGGCAGCCGATTCTTTTGCATATCCCGATGGGTGGTTATGTGCCAGGATTATTGCCCCTGCATGATTAATCACGGCCAGTCGGATAATTTCTGCCACATCCACAATGGTGGACGTGCTGCCCCCGGAACTGACCTTCTTCAATCCCGTGACCTCCTTCGAATTATTCAAAAATGCCATATGAAATTCTTCATGGTGCAGATCGCGCAGTCGCGGACGGAAAAGCGCTGCGGCGTCGTCGGGGCAGGTAACCAGGATTCGATCGCCCAGCGAAGCCATCTGAACCCGCCGGGTTAGTTCGAATACCGCTTCGAGGGTAATCGCCTTCACTTTTGCGATGCCTGGAATAACCCTGAGCGCCTGCCAGTTCTGCTTAGACAGATTTCGTAGCCCGTTGAAATGGTCGAGCAGTGCACGGGAGGTATCCACAACATTAAGCCCCTGCGAGCCTGTACGAAGTAAAATAGCCAGCAGTTCGGCATCGGAAAGACTCTCTGCACCGAACCGCTGCATCTTTTCGCGCGGCTGCTCACCCGGCAGCATTTCTCGTACCGTTTTGCCCCTGTACCGCAAAGCATCAAATTCTTCAGTGTTCATNTGCATCATCAGTTTTCTCAGTCCTTTATAAGTATGAACCGGAAATCGGCAATCCCTTACAAAAAAAGTGAAATTTTTTTCGGTCCGGCTTCTGCACCAGCGGTAGCCTTGCCGGATTGGTTATTCGAATTGCATTACTTCGCGTTTTTATAGAATCTAAAAATTGATTACACAAATCTTGTCCAAGATCCTATTATCACAATAAAGACACCTGCCACCCATTCAAATCATTCCGTTATCTGAATTTTGTTATGTTCTTTTGTCTTGATACAAAAGAACGAAAAAATCAAGGCGGTGAATTGCTTGGCGGCGGGTGCTGGCGAAGGACGGAAAAATTTCAAGGCCGATTAAATCCTAATGCATTTGAACATACACAAGCGGCTGATGAAATTTTTCAGTTCGTCCTCCTCCAGCCACGCTGTTCCCGCCAATCAATTCAAGGCCACGGCAACTAGAAATTTTAGATTAATGCTTCATGCAGTTAATTATGGACACAGCTTAATCATTGTGTAAAGTATTCTTGGAGCTTAGATAATAGATAAGCGCCGGAGTTTTACTGATTTTTTCGCAGGCGTGTATAAATCACCACCGGATCATTCTTGATCCCTGTATTCGAGAATATCGCCGGGCTGGCAGTCGAGCGCCTCGCAGATGGCCTCAAGCGTGGAGAATCGGATTGCCTTCGCCTTTCCGGTTTTCAGGATGGAAAGGTTGGAAATGGTAAGATCTACCTTTTCAGAGAGTTCTGTAAGGCTCATTTTCCGTTTAGCCAGCATTACGTCGAGATTTACGATGATGGGCATGGTTATACCGTAAGTTTTAATTCCTGATACATATCATGCCCTTTTTCAAATACCGCAGCCAAAGCAAGTAGCAAGAGTCCATAGATAAAGCTACCAAGCTCGAAATTCAGGCTGATGGAGATCTCACTGGCTATCAGTTCACTATCTATAGGCAGTACAAACAATCGGTACACTATCCATTGAAATGGCGTGTATATGATGATAAGTCCGGCGATTATTTTGAGACGAGTAATATTTTTAGATGAAAAGACATCCTCATTCAGTGCAGATTTAAGGATCATTCTTAACTGAAAGAATCCGGTAAGAAACAGGGCAATTGCAATAATAAGTGAAAGTATTATCCCAATATAGAGGCCAAAGTGATTGTCTGCGATATACCCGATACCAAGAGAAGCCACGGCTGAATCTATCGATATCATGGACGAATCGATAGCAGCATTAAGGGTTACTTGTCCGGCATCTATTGGAACTTTAATATTAAAAGCCTCCATTGCGAGACCAAATGTATGCTTAGAAAATATGGCACCAATGAATAATATTGCGACTCCACAAAACGCGTACCACAGAAAATTGATAATGGCGTATGAGTAAAAAACTGAATTTCTGTCTCTGAGTGAATTCATATCCTACACCGTCAATTTTTGTTCTTCATATAGTGTCGCTGCCTTTTTCATGATTTCTGCAAAGATGTATAAAACCAGTCCCGCCATCAGCAGAGTAAAATCGAAGGGTGGTATTGTGGTTTGAATGATGTCTGCATCAACCAGCCGGTCGAACTGCCGGGAGCTGAACCACTGGTAGAAAAACTTGAGCGGCGCTGCAAAAAGGGCAAGAAGCGCAACCGTTTTGAGCTGAATGGCGTTTTCCGGTTCAAACACCTTGTCGAGAGCCAGGGCGTTAAGCGGTCGTTTCAGTACCGTGAGCGCATAAAACAGATAGGCCGTAAGCCCCAGTTGCATGATGGATATAAAGATTGAAGAGAGGCCGCCGGGAGCTGCTAAAACATAGTTGGCACTGATTACAGAGCTTGAGTAGACAGCCACGCCCTGTTCGCGAATCAGATCCTCATACATCGGGTTGAGTTCCTGTGCCGACAGAAAGACGGGTGCCGGCAAATGAAAAATTTCTGATATAAACAAAGTTACCCCAAGCCATAACAGCTGCCCAAAAAGTGTTACAAGCGTAACAGCCCATGCAAACTGTACGATAAAGCGAATGAACGAAACAACCGACCACCTTCCTGTAGCTTTCATATTGTTAGCTCCTGTTCGTTTTGGAGTTTGACGCCATAATCGAATGCTTTACCGATCACCACAAGCACTAACCCTGCAATCAATAATTCAAACTTGAATGCGTAACCCACTGTACTGGAAAGTGACGCCCCTTCAATGCGTAGCATCGTAATTGGAACAGATTCAATAATCTTATACCACAGATAGTGTAAAAACGGCGCGGCCAGCACAATGAACCCGGCAGCCTTCAGATTAAAGCTGTTGCCAGAAGTAAAAAAAATGTTTGTTTTTAGGCCTGTAAGAAATTTTCGTACAAACCAGAAGAGAAGTATCAAATAGAGTGCGTAACCAGCATACGAAAGGTATCCCAGCCTGAATAGACGATTTAACTCACTTCTATCCTCAACCTCAAATCCCGGTGTTGCCAAAATTAAAGGCACTTCAGTTGCATCTGTATAGACCCTTACCGTTCTGAAACCAAACCAGTTTCTCTTGCTTAAATCCTCTTGCAGCGTTCGCGCTTGCACTTTTGGAGCTTCATCCTGGCTGAATCGATAAACCATATTACCGGGCGCAATGTAGTACTGCTCTTTGTAGGAGTCGCTTTCATCATCGTACACAGACTGATAAAAGTACGTATTGCCGAACATGGATTGCGACATATTGGTAGCTCGGCTATATCCCTCCAATTCATTTATTTTCTTATCGAAAAGAGAAAAGCCAAACACTGCAAGGTAAAGTGTATAAAAAACCGCGGCCAAACAGACAGCCAAAACAAAATTGCAGATCCAGATTAAAACTTTTGTGGTTAATGACGGTTTCATCTCTTTCATATTTTTAATTGAATTTTTATCAAACATCACCAAATATTTATTGATAAACAACAAGTATTTTCCTTTTAAAGAAAATTTATTTGAAAACCAGGTTGAAATGCTTCCATGATATCTGCAGTATAGGCACAAAAAAACCGGCTGACTCTCTCCTGACTTCCTCACTTTTTAAAAGTGAAATTTTCTGGTATTAATAATCAATCAATTACGTGTCTTAAAATGAATGTGTAGGTGTCCCGAAAGGATTTGAGCTCGCATAATGCCTTAGAAAGTCTCCTTTTCAGATAAGATCTGCCGGCCTTGAATTCCCGGTTCGTAAGGCGGAGCGGTGCCTTACGAATCCTAAGCCACGCAGGGCATGAATGAACTATGATTTATAAGTTATCAAGGCGGGGCCTTGCCCCGAGGCGTCAAAGATTTTTTTGGGGTAGTTCATCTTTCATTGATTATCAAAAGACCTGTTGATGAGGGTGAACGATTCCGAGCATCCGGGACACTAGTTGCCTTATGGTGGGAGATCCTTCG